>Ga0116229_10014501_pt1 | contig 10933 bp, 12 predicted proteins | sample S1TSphgellanicum_3_FD_87313 | JGI IMG/M metagenome (GOLD analysis project Ga0116229, IMG submission 87313) | Host-associated microbial communities from peat moss isolated from Minnesota, USA - S1T2_Fc - Sphagnum magellanicum MG | ecosystem: Host-associated > Plants > Peat moss > Unclassified...
TAGATTCTGACTCATCAAAAATATCTACAACGCGATGAAAGTATTCATGCTGGTCATAAATTTTCCTAACATAGAGATTATCAAAGTTTTTCCAAGTTATACTTGATTCCATTATCATCACAGTTAAATAGGTTTACATGATCTGGCTGCCAAGGTCTAAAATGCTTGGCAGACAAGGGTTATAGCTTGAAAGATCGAATTTAGTTTAAACAAGAATTAAGTAATATTATTACAAAAAATGTAAAAAAATCATTAAGAATTTCTCTTTAGCTAAATCATCCCAGAATTCAGCAACACCTTAAATTAATTAGGCTAGCTCGTGCGGTTCCAGCCAAATTTAAATAGCGTGGCGGGCGATGGCTGCGCCCGCCCCTTTGGGGCATCGCTGGGCTGAGAAACAGCTAGGTAGCTTTTATACCTATGATGATGTCAGCTAGCTTTACTTGCTTAACTGTAGTGATTTCTTCATATACAAACGCTGGTGTCCTGGTGGAAAATCTTCTAAAACGCCAAAGACTTCATAACCCAGCTTTTCGTAAAATCCTCTGGCTTGGAAACTAAAGGTATTCAGAAAGCTGGAGTCACAACTACGGTTTAAAGCTTCTGCTTCAGCTAAGTTGATTAATTGTTTACCAATACCCTTTTCTCGAAAAGATCTACTTACCCAAAGATGGCGAATATTTAACCACTGCCAATAGGTACTTGCATGTAGTCCCGCTATAAGTTGATTGTTACTTGTATAGACAAGGACTATTAACCCCTGCTCAAGTCTGGGAATGACTTGTTGATGGGACTCAGTTAGACCTATCTCAATTTGCTCTAGCTCTGCTGATGATATAGTGTCTGAGAGAATGAACGATATTTGATCTTGCTGAAACATAACAATCAATGTAAGATGAAAAAAGGTCAGTTAAAAATACTAGCAAAAAAGTTATCTAGTTATTTTAATGATTCGATCTGTGACAGCCACTTATTAAAGTGGGGACATTTTTTACGAATTAATTGCAGTCCAATAAGTTCAGCTAGCAGTGGTCCGTCAGATGCTTTTTTATACTCAGGGAAGTGTGATATAATACGCTTGCTAGGCGCTGTTTCTACTCCATCGTTGATTAATTCAGGTATTTGATATTGAGCAGCAATAGCCTTGAGAGATTCGATTTTCTTGGAGATTTCCTTAGGATTATTATTAGGAAATTGAGATCCAAAATGGCTTAGGTCGGTAAAAAGTAATGCCTCATATTCATGTAATTGAATATAAGGAATGAATCTAGGATCGCTAATATCCTCTTTGAATTTTTGCTCCAAGAATTCAACCTGTTTTATAGGTTCTTGACGTAATTGTTTAGACTCAGATAACCCAGGAAAATCAGGATGGATACCATACAAATCAATCATAGTGGTGAAGAAAGCATCAAATTGTCTATCTTGCTTGAGTAATTTCAAAATGCCTTTTTTCATCCGATTGTAAATTTGTCCACCACCACGAGTATTTTCTCCCGTAGAAATCATCAGGGAATTATGCATATATACTTCATGTTGAGCCAAGTGCGGTCCTAGCACGGTGTCAGCAAATGTCTGCTCGGTATATCCTTCAGCGAAAAGATAAAGCCGCACCATTAATGGGGACCTCCGCCGATGATGTTCTTCTCCCAGACTTCTCCCAAGCTATATTCTTCTAGCCAATCTGCTAATTCTGTAGGATTAAGCCGCTTAAATTGCGATTCTTTCCCTTCTCGGTTAACCACAATTACATCTTCAGGCTTAAAATTGTCTAAAAAAATACTAGATTGTGTACTAATGAGGATTTGTGTATACAGTGAAGCCTTTTGAAATAAAGCAGCAATTATATGTAGAGCGTAGGGATGAAGACCTAGCTCTGGTTCATCAACAATAATCAATTTCGGCAGTTGTTCCTTTGGTTGTAGAAGCAATGTTACAAGACATATCACTCTTAAAGTACCATCTGAGAATTGGTGGGGTCCAAATACTCTATCTGAATCTTTTTCTTGCCAATTTAGAATAACATTGTGAGACGCATCTGGTTCAAGCACAAAGTCATCAAAAAATGGTGCAATCAACCGAATTGTTCTAACAATAAGTTGATAAACTAACACTTTCTCTTTACGGAATCTCAAAAGTAATGCTGCTATATTTCGAGCATCGGAACTGAGGAATCTACTATCACCAACGTAACATGACTGTCTAATTCCTGCGGTAGAGGATGTATCGTGAAAATGGTATACATGACAACCACATATCGCGGATGTAAACGGTAAGTATATAGGGTGGTTTCGTATATCAGTCTTACCAGTCGAATCGTCTATTATTACTAGTGTAGTCTCTTCCTGTCCTTCACCTAATTTGCTGGTATTTGAAGATGTCATCTCTGTAGCGTTATATGCTATTGCTTCTTCACCAAATATTAATTTATCTCCAGCAGCATGGATTAACTTAAATGTATATATACATGGAATAAGAAATTCCTTCAAATCAGGTACATCGGTGAGATCGTACTCAACAGAGTTAAACTCCAGTTTTGCTTCTATGTGGGGAGTTATTTTTGAACCAAAATGCAACAGGGATTGTGCAGAGCCAGATACCCCAACATAACGTTGTAAATGTCCTTCCATCATTTCACTAAGCATTTTAAAGAATGAAATGAGATTGCTTTTCCCTGCTCCATTGGCTCCAATCAAAATATTTAAGGAACTTAATTCAAGATCCATTGTTTTAATAGACTTAAATCCCTTAATAGTCAATCTTCGCAGATTTTTCAAGGCTTGGTCTCCTGAAACCATAAACTATATATCCAACTTCTTTTGTATAACATCTATATATAATCTTGATATAGCTTCTTAAGAATTATTCTTTGAACTTGTTTATTTTGATATCTATCCTTGGTTAGATTTTAGTTCTTAAGTATAAATATTTTTCCCATATATTAAAGATGTGCGGAATACGTACCCACAATCAATACATTTGGTAGGTTGGGTTGAGCCACAGCGAATATGCGAAGCATTTCTCGCAGAGTAACTCAACACGATTAATGATTTTGTTGGGTTTCGTTCCTCAACCCAACCTACATTTCGTATATTTAGTTAAAAACGCTAGAGAAGAATTCTAGAGTTTCCTTTAACGCTTTGACAAAGATATCGATTTCCTCACGAGTATTGTAGAAATATAGACTAGCTCGTGCGGTTCCAGCCAAATTTAAATAGCGATGTAGTGGCTGGGTACAATGATGTCCCGCACGAATCGCAATACCTTCTTGATCTAATAAAGTTGCTAAGTCGTTGGGATGGACTTCTCCTACAGTGAAACTCGCTAGAGCAGCCCTACCTTCTCCTTGAGCATCTGGCGCTGGTCCATAAATTCTGATTTGGGGAATTTTTGTGAGTTCTTGGAATAGATAACCTGTCAATTCTGCTTCTGAAGCATGAATCTTATCCATTCCAATATTCGATAGATAATCGATCGCTGCTCCCAGTGCGATCGCCTCCCCAATTGCTGGAGTTCCTGCTTCAAATTTATGGGGTAACTCCGCATAAGTGGAATAGTCGAGATATACTTCCGCAATCATTTCACCACCACCGAAAAATGGTGGCATTGATTTCAGTAATTCTAACTTTCCATAGAGAAAACCTATACCGGTAGGAGCGAGCATTTTGTGTCCTGAAGCTACCAACCAATCACAGTCAATTTGCTGGACATCGATCACCATATGAGGAACACTTTGACAAGCATCAACTAAGAATTTCGCGCCGTATCTGTGAGCGATCGCCCCTATCTCTGTAACTGGGTTAATACAACCCAAGGTATTAGACACATGAGCTACTGACACCAGTTTTGTTTTTTCCGAAATCAGTTGTTTAAACTCAGCCAAATCGAAAGTTTCTGCTGGTGTTAATCCGACAAACTTCAATACCGCACCAGTTTTTTGGGCGATTAATTGCCAAGGAACAATATTACTATGATGTTCCATTACCGAGAGAATAATTTCATCTCCCGGTTGTAAATTATTCATTCCCCAACTATAAGCAACTAAATTAATCGCTTCACTCGCATTCCGGGTATAGATAATTTCCTGGCGCGAAGCAGCATTGATAAATTTAGCTACTTTATCTCTGGCACCTTCATACGCATCGGTAGCTCTAGCGCTTAAACTATGAGCGCCTCGATGGACGTTAGCATTAAATTGTTCATAATAGTCCCGCAGAGTGTTTAAAACCAAAGCTGGTTTTTGAGAAGTAGCTGCGTTATCTAGATACACCAATGGTTTATCATGAACTTTTTGTTGTAGTAAGGGGAAGTCATGACGCACTTGGTCAGCTAAAGTTTTGCTAGAAGTTACAATCATTTGGTTGATTATGTTTAGTAAGATAAGTTATGCTTCTGTTCCTCGACTTTCCTGAACCCTCACTTTCTGAATTAGGTTGTTTCGTAATGAAGGAAATGGAATTTGGTGCAGAATTTCTTGGGCGAAAGCGTTGACTAGTAAATTGCGTGCATCATCGGCTTTTATACCACGGGCTTGCAAGTAGAATATCTCCTCGTCTTCTAGCTGACTAACAGTAGCACCATGAGCACATTTGACGTTATCAGCCGTAATTTCTAGCTGAGGTTTGGTATCAATTCTCGCTTTTGGTGATAAAAGTAAATTGCGATTTAGTTGAGATGCGTCTGTTAATTGGGCTGCTTTGGGGACAATAATTTTGCCGTTAAATACTCCGTGGGCGCGATCGCTAATAATAAATTTATGTAATTGTCGGCTAACTGCGTGGGGATGGTTGAGGGCGATCGCACTGTGAGTGTCGGCTAATTGGCGTGAACCAATGACTGTTAAACCATTGAGAGTGGTTTCTGTTTGTGCGCCAGTTTGCCAAATTTCTAAGTTATGACGGGATAGCTGACAACCAAAAGCGATCGCCAGACAACTATAGCGACTATCACGAGCTTGGGTAACTGCGGTTTTACCAATATGAAAACTTTCAGCGCCTTCCCTCACCACTCTAGTATGATTCACTTGCGCATTCTTAGCTATCCAGATTTCCGTAACGCTATTGGTGAAGTAACTCACAAGGTGAGCATCCCAATTAGCATATTCTTCAAATACAGATAACTGCGAACCATCTTCAGCTATTACCAAACAACGCGGTTGGGAAATTGTTGGTGTCTCAGCCACAGAAGAGATGAATAATAGATGAATTGGTGACTCAACTACCACATGAGGTTTCACCCGTACTAGGGCTAAGTCATTTAATCCAGCAGTATTCAGGGCTGTAAATACCTCCAGATTTCCTTCAGATTGCGCCAAATACTGTTTGAGATCGTCAATCTCATTTTCTGGTAACTGAGAAATGTTACTTAATGATACACCAGCAGGTAAATCTGAGATATCAGATAATTCGGCTGCGTATATCCCATTAACGAAGACTAAGCGACTGTGAGCCGATTCTGGTAAAGTGAATTCTTCTGGTAAAGAGGCGAGCGATCGCTTTTGGGCTAACTGAAATTTTGTTTGACATAAACTTGCTAGTTCGGTAAACCGCCATTCTTCATTACGGCTAGTGGGTATAGTTTCATGACTGACCCAATGCGCGGCGCGATCGCGCAGTTCTTGTAACCAGCCCAAAGACTTGGTTTGGCTCACTTGAGAGAGTAACTCATGCAAATACATATCTGAGTAAGTAACAGACAAGCGCAATCCATCAAGAATAGCATCTGGAGAAACTGGAATAGACATCAAACACCCACTCCTACAGCAGCATCTTCCACCAACCAATCATAACCACGAGCTTCTAACTCTAACGCTAATTCCTTATCACTACTAGTAACTATCCGTCCTTGGGACATGACATGGACAAAATCCGGGACAATATACTTCAGCAATCGTTGGTAGTGTGTAATCATAATCGTGGCGTTTTCAGAATTTGTCAATTGATTGACTCCGTTAGCTACGATTTTTAGCGCGTCGATATCCAAGCCGGAATCTGTTTCATCAAGAATCGCTAACTTTGGTTCTAATAGAGCCATTTGCAAAATTTCATTCCGCTTTTTCTCACCACCAGAAAACCCCTCATTTAAACTGCGACTCAAGAAAGCGGGATTCATTTTCACTACATCCAGCTTTTCCTCAATCAAATCGTCAAAATCAAAAGCATCCAACTCTGGTAAACCTTGGGCTTGACGACGGGAATTATAAGCTACTCGCAAGAAGTCCAGATTACTCACACCAGGGATTTCTAAGGGGTACTGAAATGCTAGAAATAGACCTGCTCGCGCTCTTTCTTCTGCTTCAATCTCCAGCAAATTTTGTCCTTGAAAAATTACCTCACCACCAGTGACAGTATAAGCTGGATGTCCGGCTAAAACTTTGGAGAAAGTGCTTTTACCGGAACCATTAGGTCCCATAATCGCATGAACTTCACCTAACCGGACTTCCAAATTCACACCTTGCAAAATTGGATTTCCATTAATTTCTGCTGTCAAATCTCTGACTGACAGTATAACTTGACTATTCTCCAGGATCATTTGCTCTCTCTCTTTAAATTAAGCAGTATATTTGATAGTCAGCAATGTCATGATCGCCGACTATCAATCCTAACCAACACTACCTTCCAACTTCAAACTCAACAACTTATCAGCTTCCACAGCGAATTCCATCGGTAGCTGATTAAAAACATCTTTACAGAAACCGCTAATCATCATCGAAATAGCGTTTTCTGGAGAAATACCACGTTGAGCAAAGAAAAACAGTTGATCTTCACCGATTTTGGATGTGGAAGCTTCATGTTCTACTTTTCCCGTATTATTTTGCACTTGAATATAAGGAAAAGTATTTGCTTGAGCATTATCCCCAATTAACATAGAGTCACATTGAGAATAATTCCGCGCACCCTGAGCAGTAGGATTGATTTTGACTAAACCCCGATAGCTATTACTCGATTTTCCCGCAGAAATTCCCTTAGAAATGATCGTACTGCGAGTGTTTTTCCCAATATGAATCATTTTTGTGCCAGTATCAGCTTGCTGCATATTATTTGTCAGCGCGACTGAGTAGAATTCACCTACAGAATTATCCCCGACTAAAACGCAACTGGGATATTTCCAGGTAATTGCTGAACCTGTTTCTACTTGAGTCCAAGAAATTTTAGCATTAACTCCCTGACACAAACCGCGCTTGGTGACAAAGTTGTAAATACCACCTTTGCCATTAACATCTCCTGCGTACCAGTTTTGGACAGTAGAGTATTTGATTTCGGCGTTGTCCAAAGCTACAAGTTCCACTACTGCTGCGTGTAGTTGGTTGCTATCATACATTGGTGCTGTACAGCCTTCTAGATAAGAAACGTAGCTACCTTCTTCTGCGACGATCAAAGTCCGCTCAAATTGTCCAGTATCACCAGAATTAATCCGAAAATAGGTGGATAGTTCCATTGGGGATTTGACACCCTTGGGAATATAGACAAAAGAACCATCGCTAAATACGGCGGAATTCAGGGCTGCAAAAAAGTTGTCCGCAATGGGAACTACACTACCCAAATACTTTTTCACTAATTCTGGGTATTCTTGGAGTGCTTCTGAAATCGAACAGAAAATTACGCCGTCTTTAGCCAGTTTTTCTTTGAAGGTAGTGGCGACCGAAACGCTATCAAAAATTGCATCAACAGCGACATTAGCCAAACGCTTTTGTTCTGTGAGGGGAATACCCAGTTTTTCAAAGGTTTCAAGGAGAGTAGGGTCAACTTCTTCTAAGCTATTCAGCTTTTGCTTGTTTTGTTTGGGAGCTGAATAGTAGATCATGTTTTGGTAATCAATTGCTGGATACTTGACACTAGGCCAAGTTGGTTCTGTCATTTTTAACCACTGGCGGTAAGCACGAAGGCGAAATTCCAACATGAATTCTGGCTCATTTTTCTTTGCCGAAATTAAGCGAATTACGTCTTCATTGAGTCCACGAGGAATAGTATCGGCTTCTATATCGGTGACAAAGCCGTACTTATAGGGTTGATTGACTAAAGTTTTGACAGTGGCGCTCATTGGTGATTTCTCGTGTATTCAAAAATTGCTTCACCCCTGGGTAGGCGATCTGGGCAAGATCTATAATTAATCTATAATTAAGAGTAGAGATTCCTCTATCCGCCTGACCAAGTGGTCTCATGACTGTTAGAATAAATTTACTGACTAAAGCAACATGGATGTTGTTTAACCTATTTTTCATTGTACGCTAGATTAACAACAACAATGTTGTTTAAGTCAAATTTTCAAAAAAACTTTTTGGGGCGAAGATGGCGACTATTCACCAGTCATCAACCAAGCAAGATATCCTAGAGTATCTATTTAAACACTCACAGGCAACCGCTTTTGAGCTAGCGTCCCTTTTAGAAGTTAGTCCCCAAGCGATCCGCCGTCATTTGAAGGATTTAGAGACTGAGGAACTAGTTCTATACTCAGTACCTGAACAGGCGGGAATGGGTAGACCACAACATGTTTATCAATTAAGTCCGCGGGGGCGCAATCGTCTCAAACAGTCTGATGATGACTCGATGAGCGATCGCTATGGTAAATTTGCTGTTTCGCTGTTAGATACACTAACCGCTACTGTCGGTCACGATCAAGTCAAGTCCATTTTACAAAAACAGTGGGAGCGCAAAGCGAAAGAATACTATCAACGTTTGGGAAATGGTAGTTTGAGAGAGAGATTGGCTAAGTTAGTGGAACTCAGACAAGCAGAAGGGTTTATGGCGGAGTTTCATCCTGTAGAAACAGGCTCATCAGCTAATGACAGTTTTATTTTTATGGAACATAATTGTGCTATATCCAATGTAGCGGAATCTTTTCCCAGTGTTTGTAGTAATGAATTGGAAATGTTCACGGCTGTATTACCTGACTGTACAGTAAAACGTACTCAATGGCTAATCAATGGTGAACATCGCTGCTGCTATTTAATGCAATTACAAGCGAACAGTAATCACTAATATAGTGTATTTAAATTTGATCGATATAACTTATGGATATAGCACCTAATCAATCATCAACGCAGTTTTTAAGTCTGGAAGAATCAGCCCAAGTTGATGCTGCTTTGTTATCTTCCCCAGAAAAGTTTTTAGCCAGGTTAACAATTTCTTCTTGGCGAATTTTACAACATATATCTCAAGACTACGGAGTTCCGATTGAGCATTTAACCGCAAAGCAAATAGTTGCTTGGTTTGAAAAAGATGCCAAAATTAGGAGAGAAGAAGGTATTGAAGCAGCATATTTAAAGTGGTAGTGATATGACATTGAATAGAACGCATCCCAGGAATAGTACAATAATGTAGACGTAAAAGATAGGACTGGGTAAAAAGTGAAGGATATTTATAGGTACACGGGTTGTGCGCTCATAGCAATGGGGTTATCAGTGATGATATGCGGAACAGCCAGGAGTCAGAACAGATTGAACGCTATTGTAACTGCCCTAATGGGACAAATACAGCAACAGCTAACCGATAACGGATCTACCGATGGTACCCCATATAGTTGTTTAGTATCAAATTTGAAGCTCAACTGGTCTCCACAGGATGCTGACACCATAAAGTCAATACAGAACGGTGTGTTCCCGGACAGTTATACAAATGACCTCACAAAAGCAATCCAGCAATACGCCACAGACCACAACACCGAAACTCCTGACCAAGATGTACTGAGAGCGTGCAACATCGTTTATTTCCGGAATCATTGATCCGATCCTCACATTAAGATGAAGCTGATACCTACGCCTTAGAAGGGGTTAGGGCGATTTATCAGGAATAATGGACAGATTCTTGTCCAGCGATATATACAGATACAATAGAGTTGAGGAAGGGTCGTGGATGGGGAGATACTAAAATAAAGTCCGCATCTAAGTTGGGAGCTATTCTACCTTTACAATTATCCATACCTATAGCAGCAGCGGGATGACTAGAAACTAAATTCCAAGCTTGAGTAAATGACATTAAACCTAAATACTCGATTTGGAAGGGAGCATAAAATAGCGATGGATAATGGTAATCTGAACACAAGCAATCAACAACATCGTTTTCTATAGCTTCAGCTACACTCATCCAGCCTAAATGTGAACCACCCCGGATTAAGTTAGGCGCACCCATTAAAACCAATGCTCCGTAATCACGGGATTTAGCTGCTAAGTCAACATTCGCGGGAAATTCGGCGATCGCTACTCTTCTTTTGCGACTCAACGCTACTCTTGCTTCTGTATGATCGTCATGGGAAGCTAAAGGAATATTTCGGGAGTGAGCGATCGCAACTAATTCTTCCACTTGCGGCTCTCCTGAATGTCGTTGCTCTTGTATTTGGTGAATAAAGTCAAAAATTTCCGATTCGGACATAGAGACTCGACGACGAAACCCCTTGAGATATCTAAGCATTTTTGGCTCGTTATCTGGTGGTGGTAAATGGTCATTAATGGATAAAAGTTGTACTTTCCCAGATTTCAACCACTCGCATAATTCTTCATGTCCCTTGATATTTGCTTCCTCGTGTCTGATATGAATAAAATGTTGACAACGGAGAATTTGTTTACCTTCACCTAAAATAAAGTCAATCACAGCGCGACCTGTATCTCGACTGCGGACTCCGGGTTCAAAAGAATCGGTGATTGAGCAGAAACTAGTAGTAATTCCAGCAGCAAGGAGACTGCGATCATTTTCTACTAATGCTATGGATAAGGGAAAAGTAATTCCGGGACGAGGGCTGACGATCCTTTCATAGGTGTCCCCATGTAAATCAATGATCCCTGGAAGCATCAACAGTCCTTGAGCATTTACCAGTTTTGTCTCTTCAGGATTATAGCCCACATTCAGCAGGTTATATGGTAAAATAGTTACTTAAATTCAAGTGTATTGAAAGTGGCAAGTATGAAATCAAGTATAGAAGTGGAAGTTCAAGACATAGA
>Ga0116229_10014503_pt1 | contig 10933 bp, 7 predicted proteins | sample S1TSphgellanicum_3_FD_87313 | JGI IMG/M metagenome (GOLD analysis project Ga0116229, IMG submission 87313) | Host-associated microbial communities from peat moss isolated from Minnesota, USA - S1T2_Fc - Sphagnum magellanicum MG | ecosystem: Host-associated > Plants > Peat moss > Unclassified...
TCCTTTTGCTATTTAAATTGTTATTTTTTCTCTTGCCAAATTATATTTGGCGACTCATCGTCTAGTTTCGGCCACCTACATATGTGGACTTTCAACCCCAAGGGGAGATCCTCGTAGTGTCAAATGTTCCCACGTTCCTATGAAAAGAAGACAGTTCGTTTATGTGCCTGGAGGTTCCCATACTCATGTGTTCTCCTGAGGTGAGGTGAGGGAACACTCTCGGGTTGCCCTCCCTCCCTCACGAGAACCCACACTCGTACACACAAATGTCGTCTCCCTACCTTACGAGAACCCACACTCATACACACAAATGTCCTCTCCTTACCTTACGAGAACCCACACTCATACACGAACCTCTCCCCCTTACAACATTCGATCGCGACAAGAAACCGAATTACTTAAAACTTACAGCAACAGAAATAGACAGCTCGCCAGCCAGCCAGTCGGCCGGACAAAAGAGACCAGGCTGTGACCAGCCCCCAAAGTGCACAGAAAGAATGATTATTACTGGTGGAAGTTCGGTGATAACATGATATGCCATTACTACATACCTTTACTTCGGGAGTGTTTTTTTCTTTTTTTTTTCTTTTGGGGACCATTTTTGTGGTTTTTTTTACCAAAAATATATGTGGAATTTTTTCTTTATCTACAATTTTCCTTAGCTTAAATTTTTTTTTTCTATTTTTTTTTTTTTTAAAAAACCTCCCCCTTCAAACTAATGAGAAAATTAAATAATAAAATGACCTGAAAATACACTATGCACGTCCGTTGAGATCATTATGTATGCAGTAAAGCAATCCATTGATGGCATTGTGAACGTAAGCTCCCCATAGTTGAGGCAAGGGCAATGGCCCCCAAGAAGTGTACTCAATGAAGAGCCTTATTATCCTTCTCAAAAATCTATTTAAACTAGTTTAGACAGTTTCCGTCACCAGATGTGGAAAAAAATAAAATAAAATAAATTGTCAGATTTCTATATTTGGCTTTCAGTGTGCCATGTGTAGCCATAAATATAGAAGGTTGACACCCTCCTACCAACTTTGGTGTCTGGCTAAATGGATTTTTTATTTTTATTTTGTTTTATTTCGCTTCTCGTTTTGAGGAAGGAGGTTTGACCTAGGGTACCGAGGCAAGCAAGTCTTTAAAATCAAAAGATGTGAGGACAAATTTTCCTACTTTTCAATAGAGTTATCCATAAAGTCCCACGATTGTAAGCCGAGAATGATCAGTTTTGGCATAATAGGCCATCAAACGCATAACTGGGAATGAAAATTTTACAAAGCTGAAATAACTAGTTCCCAAACTAGTTTTTGCACCAATTTTGCTATTAAACTGAGTTTCATACCAGTCTTTCCGTTTTCCTGAGCACCTTCACCACTTTAAACATATATTTTCACTCCTCCTATCTATACAATCATTATAATTATTCTCGAACCTTGTGCATTAAATGTCGAGCAGGCCCAAGCAAAGGCAGGGAGACTTTACTGATAACTCTAATATCACAAAATTATTATTTTCTTTAAAAAAAAACCTGGTAATGAATTCATTCACAAAATGAAGGGGTCAGAAAATGCTTCACAAAACTACTTTTTTTCTCTTCCTTGGAAACACAATAATGAATAGGTATTTGACCTGAGGAGGTTGAAAAGTAGCTTGACTTGGATGATGAATATATGACCCCAAGAGGTTGAATTGGGAAGGCATGAGTAATGCCACTTTAGAAACCGTCTGGAAAAGGTTGGTTGGGTTCTATCATCCTTTTCCTATATTATCCGATACATAAGTAGACTTCGAATTCTACCATATCTCAAACCTTTTCCTCCTGTCCATATATGTCAAAATGATAACCATTTCCTCCTTTTGTGAGTCAGAATTGTTGTCCTAGATTCTTTAAAACATTTAACGGTAGCACACCGTGCATCATCGCGATGAACACTTCCTCATTTGACATTTTTGGACTATCAGACTCTCGGTCGGTTGGTTGCTTGCTTGCTAAGGTTGTTTTTATTCTCAATTTTGTGATGTTGCGACACACTGGCAATCAATCATCCACAAAAGGAATTAACTGAATTTGGCTATATAATGTCAGAGAGGAAAGTTAAAGTTAATTTTCTTTTTGAGAATCCTGCTATATTTTGGAGACTGGCTGGAAACCGTTGTCTAAATACAAAAACTCCTCCAAATCTGGCAAGTTTGACACATTTTTCAGCCAAAAAAAAATCCTTTGTATGAGTGGTAGAGTAGACCAGCCCATCCATCACTGATCGATCGCCTGCCTATGATCGAACATTGATTTATAATTTTTGTCATATGTGCTTCATTTTGAGTGATTTAAAACAGTATGGGATCACTACATCAAGCTCTATATATCATCTTTGAAGTGCAAATGAAAAGGAGTAATAAAAAAATAACAAGAAAAAAAAAGCTTTTCAACTTACAAAATGAGTTTTTTTTTTTTTTTCCTTTTCTTTGTACCCCTCCTACTTTCAAAGCTCATTACTTTCTCTTTTTTTTATTTATTTTAAATAATAAATTTTACAAAGTCATCTTTGAGTAATATAGAAGGAAGTTTTTGAATGTTTTGGGACAACCTTTGTAATGTTTGGTGATTTGTTTTTTTAGTTCTTGACCTCCTTTACTTTGGGGAGCCTTAACTTTTTCATTTCTAATCCATTTTAAACAACTGTTAATGTGTTAGAATGCCAAAAGAAGGGGTTTAAATTTTGTTTGGACACTAGAAACAATAGAGCCCTCTCCTTGGCTATTCTAAAATTTTCCAATGTACATATCATCCCATTGACCTATGATTGTTACAACTCAAAGGCAACAAAACAACATAAGATTTCAAAGGCATTTTGTTTTCCTGAATTTTCCACCTCCATTAAAATTCAAGAAAATTTTCATATTCCTTGGGACCCTATCAGCCAATGTTTGAATTTCTCATTTTCAATATTCTTCAAGTAGCCATTTTCATCCATTTTCCAACATTTTTTAAAACACCTACAAAAACTGATTGGAAAGTTGGCATTTGAAGAATTTGATTATTTCAATTTTTTCTCAAAAAATCAAACCTTAAACTTTCATCTTGAAAGGGGTGAAGTTCTAACCACTAAGCCACAAATGGTTCCTTTAAAATGACAATGCAAAAAAGATAATTAAACATTCATCACAATTTTAATACAATTTTTAAACATTCAAAAATAATTTTCTTATGAAGTCTCATGTCAAATTTAATTCATTACCTTTGTTTACTACTTGTGCTTCTACCCACCTCACAATTTTACCAATCAAACATTTACAAAATACACGAGCTCAAGAATTATGACTCATCACAAAATGCTATTTGTTCATATTGCATGGGAATGTGTTCTTATGGAATTCAAATGGGTATAAGATCAAAATTATGTATTTTTATTATATAGCTATGAATATCTATGTTTTTATTTGCATAAATATATATTCATTTATCTATTTTTTACATATAATTATTATGTCACAATTATCCTCTTACCATGGATTATACACACTCACAAATTATACTAAAACTTTTGAAGATTAATATTTCAATTTTTTTTACAATTTTATTCTATAAAAATCTGCATTTTTACAACAAGTTGTTTTTATAAAGTGAATATGTTTTCAAAGGTCTTAAGACTCACTTATATATTAAACAAAATAAAATTAAACAATAAAATTCTTAAAGTTTTACACATGGTTCACCATGTGATTTAATATGCACATCAATATGCGTCAAACTTTTTTAAATAATTTATTATGTTTGAATCATGCATTAATTAAAATCATAATTAATTGATGATGATTCACAAACTATTATTAAATTAAAAATATATATCACTTAATAAATTACCAATGTTAACTTTAAATAATTATATAATTATCAAGTTATTGACATCAAATTACATTCCCAAATTTCTAACATTAATAAACTACATATTTTCAACTATAGTTGCAAATCTTGAATGAAAAGTGTTTACCCACGCAACAATGAACAAAACCCTATGACAATAGCTTACCATTAATGTCATGTGATCACATTAGCCTAATGGAAATAATCTTTTAATTTGTAAAGCTTTTATAGCCAAGGTTTTGATTGGTTTGAACTTGGTGGTGTCATTTTGAACTCATTCATTTGTTCAGTGTTGATTTGCCATTTGTCCACGCATTATAATGCATTAATGGAAAAATGACATATACTAAATAAATATTGAAAGAAAACATATTAAGCCCTTTTACATTAGAACTTCAAAGCCCATGATTATAAAAAAAGGATTATCATGACATAAATTCATTTTACACAAACCTTGAAAGGGTAATGTCGCAACCTTATTTTGAAAAAGTGTGATGATGAAACTCACACTCTTGAAATGGGGACTTGGGAGTCCTTTGGGATTCCCGAAATTTTAAAGTTCGATTATAGAGGCCAAAACACTTCGCATTGGGGTGTTCTTTATATCATTAAAAAGTTATCGAAGTGTAAATATCGAAAATGAGCTCGCATGGGCCATTTGGACATATGTAACACATGTTATGGCAAAAAGAACGGTCGGGAGTCAAACTGGCAGTTTGACTCCTGACCACTAAAAGTCGGGAATCGACTCGACCCCAGTGTGTGCAGGTGGAGTGCGACATATCATTAAAAAGCTCTCGAAAAAAACTACAAGTTTACTTTAGACTTCATCCCAATCGGAGATCTAAGCAAAGAGTTATGACTTCACAAAGTCCCGAGAATCCAAACCAGGACAATTTTGGGACTCCTCCTTAAGAGTCTCGAGACAAAAAGCCATTCGGATGTAAGTGCCGCAGAGAGATGCAAAAAATACTATATGGGGGAAGGTGGTGGCTTCCCCGAGTCCAGGCTATGGTGAGTCTTATGAATCCAAAGTTACCTGTGGTTTGTCCTAACACTAAAGGTGCTCCAGAAAATGAACTAACTGACTTGTTAGTTGGCTTGATGTAGGTTCAAATAAGTAACTAAATCTTGTCATTCTTCCTAGTCCCATCCCGAAGCTTTAGCACGCCCCTCTACCCCTTCTAGTGCTAAGAGCTGGAAGTGCGCCCCAAGTTCCTCACAATTCCGTTGTTTGAATAACTAGACTTTTCTTGGGTCTAACTAGGAAGTTGGGAGCACATCAGGTAAGCTTGAAAGCTTAAGGGACCAAGAAAATGGAGGTTGATGAAAAACTTATATGAAATTTTAAGTGGCAACTTAAAGATAATGTTTCATGGTCTAATGAACTTTGCACCAAACCTATCTCAAATAGATGGTCTTGGTATAAAGTTAGATAGATCATGAACCCAATAAAACATGATCGGGTTATAATGTTTGTTTTTTTTTACTTTTTTGTAATATTCACCCATAATTATGCCCTTGCCATTAGCCAAGGCTAAAAATGGCCAAAAACATAGTTATGCCACACAAAAAAAAATCTTACCACCAAAAAGGTGGGCAACATGGAACAAGGTCCATATTTTTTTTCTTTTAAGGAGGGTGGGAGTGTTGGATTTTTGTTGTTCCTTTTGTGTTTTCATGAAGTTCTCATTGTGTTCTCATAAAATTCCCATTGAGTTTTTAACATGTTCCCAATAGCTCCTCACTTTATCCCATATTCTTTGTCATAAATTATACTCTTGAAAATTTTATATCCAACCCAAAAGAGGAAGTTACCACATATCTATATTTTGAGATTGTCCAAAGCTTGATTTTTTGATGGGCCAAACAAAGATGCCCATCACATTAAAAAACAACTTTGAGGGTTCTCACAACTAATTAATATGAGTCATAACATACTACCATGTTAAGGTGCCTCAACAAAGTCTTTTATCACTTTACATTTAACATTCACAACCAAGGGCCACACATAAATGATTATGAAGTTCCATGAGATGGCCTTCAGATGTGTTTTGAGTATTTCCATGGTCACACCATGATGTAAAGGGAGCCTTAGGTAAAGGGAAGCAAATCATTTGATATTTCATTTAATTTAGTGATATAGTCTATTTAATTTTCTAATTATTTCATTTTATTCCATTATTGTGCAATTTCTGGTTTAATTGCAATTTTGCCAACTATTGAACAGTACAAATCGTGTAGTATGAACTATAATTATAGTTTAAAATTTCATATTAATGGAATATCATGGCATGGCCCTAGTGTATTTTTACACCTTTCTTGCAATAAAACTCTATAGCAAGGAATGAGTGATGAAAAAAAAAAGAGGCAAAGGTCATCTCTTAAAACATTTCTAAATGACACTTTTAGCTTGTCATGGATTGTCAAATGTTATGATTAGCATCTTCAGCAATTATCACTTGCTTGTGTATGGGTCATGGGTGAATGGGTCATCCACAATACAAGCAATTATCACTTGCCCATTCTTCTCCCAAAATATTTTGATAATCATATTTATTTATTACAAATTTGGATGAATGATTTCCATGTATTTACTTACCTACCGACCTATGGAAGAACCACTTATATTTCATACCTCCTTGGTTATGGTACTTACCCACTTACCTAGATAATGTGAGGTGAAAATAAGAGGGCTTAGAGGATAGGTATGGTCTCACATGTATTAACAAGGTGTGCTATACACAATGGCCCTGCTATTAATTTAATGTCAAAAATGGAACATTATATGATAAATTGGTCATAGTTAGGGGAAAAATTAAAAAATAACTTTTTTTAATATACCTCATCATGTTGTTGTAAAGCAAAAATTGTAATGATTATTTTTTTTCCATTTTTAACATCACATTAGTTACAAGGAACCCAAATGGGATCTCATATCAAAAGATGACAAGTTCTAAGAATCTATCTAAACATTTTAAAAATTGTTACCAAATCAAAATCAATAAGGAAATGTTGCAACATGATTTTCACTTTTTTGGTAATTTAATGATTTTTTTCTATTTAAAAAAATGATCAATTACTCCCTTTTCATATTTATTTTCACATTTGTGCAAAATTTCAAACCAAAAAAAAGATTTATCATGACATGTGTATTTAAATGTTTTCAATCACATTCTCACATTTTGAAAAAAAACTATGAATTTTTGTGTATGATGTGTGCCTTAAACATTTTTTGGTGAAGATAGTTTCATATTTAATTTTGTGGGTTATGGATTGGTGACAAAGTCACTTAGGGCTGCGTGCACATTTGAAGAGGTGAGGGGAGAAAGCAAAATGTCAAAAGATGAATATGAATCCTTTTACAACCAAATTAGGATGAATCATCTCACCTAGTTTCTAGGGGGCATTAATCCCTTGAAGCTACTATACTCTATTATGATTCTCAACATGATATCCTTGCCTTACAAAGCACGGCCAATAAAGGTGCCTTACTAAGCAAAAATGTAGAAATAGTAGAACAATCCGAAGAGCTTTCAAGTGTGTAGGTTCAGGGTTTAGGGTATGAATGAAAAGAAAACAAGGGTATTGTTACTTAGTACTCGGTCATCACAATGCCATCAAATCAATCATAATTGAATATTGCCCTTCAAAATGTTTTAATCCACAATAACTTATAGTATGATTTTTTACCTCTCTTTTCACTTGCATTAAACATTTACTCACCCTCTTAAATAAAGATAGCCTTCAAATGAATATCTACTGGGTTGGATAAAAATAAGGGAGGGTGGAAACACATCACCAAACATCCATGGGTGAGCAAACACTCAATAGTTCAGAAAAAGATTTATTACCAAATATTGCCCAATTGTTAATCTTTTCATGATATTCTATAATCAAACTGACCCTTTTTACTTTGGGAGAGTTTTTATTTTGCTTGTTTCAAACCCAAATGGAGGTCCCTAAAATGTTTTGGAGGTGTAAGGTGAAGGGCTAACCAGAGACCCTCCTTTGAACTTCTAGGGCTCAAGTGACAAGAGAGTGAATGCATGAGCTGGGAGAGCTTAAATTGTTGCTCACCCACCTATCTACCCTAAGTTTGAAACATATACTAAGGTAACCAGGCCGGTCACCGAACACTTAGTGTCTCAGAGGTCTACGAATTTCTGAAGAGTACTCCTTTGAATTTCATGCCCAAAGAGGAATTGTAGCCCTACTATTTTCGCACCCATAGAAAGTTGAATCGTTGAAAAAGATGAAGAAATGAGTCAGATGTGACCCTCCAAAGTAGGGGGGGGGGTGGTCAAATGGTGGAAACACAAAACCACCGCACACTTGGAGGACTATTACCGAACACCCAAAAAAGTCTTTGAAAGTCGCTCTATTGCCTTTATGGTTCCAGGATGATTGGTAGATCATAAGGTTGCGCTCTTATACCACTTTAAATCACTTAAATTGAACAAGATATGACAAAGTTATGAGCATTGAAAGTAAGATGGGGTAGAAGAGAAGAAAAGAGAAAAAAAACGTGTTTTATAACTTAGAAAAGCTTATTTCTCTTCTTACTCTTCTATGATTACTCACTCATTTGCCTCTGCTATTCAAAGACGAATTGAAGAGCTGAAGTTAGCGCTCCCATAACGTTTTAAATCACTCAAAATGAAGAAGAGACGAGGAAGATATTAATTAAAAGACATGTTCGGTCATAGGTGGTGTTCGGTCATAGGGCAGGTTACCCTAGTTGATCAAGGTATTAAAATTGTTTTTAAAAAAAAACTTTAGCCATGTAACTTATGGTTAGCCTTGATATATATGTCACCAGTATATATTCGTCAATGAATTACCTGCATCAGACTGGTTGGTATGTGCCCTCATCAATGTATGACATGAACACCATAAAACACTTCTAGAAAATTCTTAGTGCATTTGGAAGGCACCTTATATTCATGAATACCCCTCCTAGCAAAGAAGATGGTTATGCCTACTCTTTAACCTTTAATAAAGGTTTGACGAAAATAGTCCCAAGCCAAACGTTAGACCATCAACCCCGTCCCCCCCTCCCCCCATTGCACCCAAAAGTCCTAGTTTATGTTGAAATTTTAAGAATTTGACTTGGTAGAGTTGCACATGACTTCAAGTTGAATTTTGAAATTTAGAAAAAAAGGGATTGGATTTTATACCTGGAAAATTGCCACCATTGAAAGTTTTATTTTTTTAGTTGTGGGCAGCCTTTTAAGATTAGAAGCTTTTGGAGAGTTCGACCAATAAACCATGTTTCATTGATGATAAAAAAATTCTAAAGTAGATAAAAAGCGTCCAAATGTATGATGTGGGAAAATGTCATGCAAAACAGAGTTGAGATGAGGGAGAATTGCTTCTTTTTTTCCTTGTCTGCCCTTGGCCCAATTCATCTTCCTCTCAGAAAAGATGGATCATGCCACGACACATTTCAGGTCCTGTCATGCACATCTTGGGCCTGTAATGGACACTAGATACCCATTACAGGCCCAGGATGTGCATCATAGGACCAAAAGTTTAGAAATGGGCAGCATCAAAATGTGTCTGGGCACCTTCTGCCACATCTTTGACGGGCAAATGGGCAATCAGCGAATAAATAAGGACTCTTCTGTGAGTGAGGTACCCATACAAAAAAGGGTTGTTATTGCTGTAAGTGATAGGTATTATAAAGGTGTTATGTTGCAGTTGGGCACACCTCTGACAGATTAATTGAAATAAATATTTTTCAGTGCCGAGGTTGGCATATTCTATACAAGAGCAATTTCAGACATTGCAGTAGTAAAATGAAATCTATATGCAAAAAAAAAAAAAAAAACCCTTTATAGAGGGAAAGTTCATAATCTTTTCAAGTTCATAAAAAGAGAAAATTTCAAAAATTTGGGTTGAAAATCACTTCTGTTGAAGGCTTTCCACCACACCTAAATTGGGGTGTTCCACCACACACCTCAGGGTTCCTTGGTTACCTCCCATGTGCTTCCTTATCCTTGTTTTTGGATTTTTGCATTCGGGGGTGACCTTTGTGTCACAATATTGCTTGAATGCCTTGAAGTAGAATGGTGGCTGAACACGTTTGCAGCGGGCCAAACCTCCCCCCCCTCCACCTATGTGCATTGCAACTCAAATCTTGTGGTAGATAGTACTCCAACATATTGTTTGCTCCATGTGTCATTGCATGAACACAAGGCAAAAGCAAAATCCCTAAAGCATTCAAGTAATACCTATTCCAAAGTCATCCTGTATTTGGACCTGGCTTTCCCCCTCTTACAGAATCTCCAGCGGTGCTTAGTATGTGACCTTGCACAGTACAATTCGATGAAGAAAAGTGAAAATATGCCGGTTTGGATCAGGAAAATGGTTTTCGGTCAGCACAATTCGACAGTGTGGTGTGGCTGGTAAATGCCGCAGCAACGTTGTGCACCTGCAGAAAAGAGTATTTACTTTTATATATAAAAAAGGGTGTTCGCACGTTCTTGATTTGGTAATTTGGGATTGGTGAATTCTTCGGAATGTTTGCACGTGTTTGATTCAGTAATTTGGGATTGGTGAATCCTTCGGAATGTTCGCTCTCATCAACAAATTGTGCCAAAATTCTGGGCCAAAACCAATTTGATTAGCCCATTGCTCCCAAAAAAAATGAAACTATGGAGGCTCCTCAAAATAGAAGGTTATGTTTTGATGTATATAGTTCCTCCCCTTGGGCCCACCTATATAGGTGAAAATGTCAAAGCATGTGGGCTAAAAGTGAGATGCTTGTATGGAGAACATGTTGGGAAACACATTGTGAACTTGGGGAACATTGTGGGAACCCATTAGGAACTTAAAGAGAACATCGTGGGAACACATTAGGAAACAGGAAAACTGAAAAAAAAAATTTCCCTATCCTTCCCCCCTTAACTTAAAAGGAATAAAAGCAAGGCACCTTGGACCCTCCTATTGGCTGAAAGGAAAATAAATCCTCCCTTCCCGCTTCCCCCCCCCCCCCCCCCCCCCCCCCCCCCCCCCCCCCCCCAAACCCCCACCAAAAACACCCACCACCACCCCTCAACA
>Ga0116229_10014504_pt1 | contig 10932 bp, 10 predicted proteins | sample S1TSphgellanicum_3_FD_87313 | JGI IMG/M metagenome (GOLD analysis project Ga0116229, IMG submission 87313) | Host-associated microbial communities from peat moss isolated from Minnesota, USA - S1T2_Fc - Sphagnum magellanicum MG | ecosystem: Host-associated > Plants > Peat moss > Unclassified...
GTGTTTTATGCAGAATAGCAGCAGCAGCAGCAGCAGCAGCAATCTTCCCATCAACCAAACTTCAGCATGTAATAAGTCAAGCCAGGTACTATTGCTTTTCTTGGTTTGTATTTAATCGTGTCCTTTCCCACCCCCACACACTTTACTGCGGAAGTGAAGATCAGTGAGAGTTTCACATTTGGCAGCAAACAAGACATCAGCCATGACCCACCATCATCATCATCATCACCCATTTGTTCACCCAACATATATACCCGCAGGGTATGTGCAGGGCAAATGATGCCCATACTTGCCTGTACTCTCTTACCCTGTTGTCACACGGTTTCACAAGGTAAATGTTCATCACTTACACTTACTTGGATTGATAATTTTTCACTCTCTATAAACCATAGTACCTTAAGACTCTTCAAGTTAGGGGGTTCCAAATTGTTTAAAAGCCAATATACCTTTACCGGGCACATATATATATATATATACATTTATTTATTTATTTTTAATTTTTTTTTAAAAAAGATTGTTTTTTTTTTTGCCCTTTATACTGTCCAATTTTTCAGGTTTATGAGTGGGGGAATCCGAATGGGGGAAAATAATTAACACTTTATGTTAGATGTGGCAAATGTGAGTGTGGGACAATTCTTTACTTATATGAAGAACCTCCGATTCTGGTTCTACAAACATTTAGTAGAATGAGGTTAGTTCTGGTTCCAGTTCTCAACATCAGATAGTTCTTGTCCAGTTCTTACTAACCCAGAAAGAGGTTAACTGCCACTTAATCTCCGGTTAAATGCTGGTTCTAGTCTCTCTTTTTTTACCCCAACAAACCTCAATTTTGATTATGATTGAATGCAAAATGCTATTACACTATTAGGCCTAATTCCATGATTGACCAATTGCTTAATGCATAAAGGGCTTAGAGGAAAAAGAAGTTTAGATGTAGTTTGATATTATTTTTCACCTACTAATTAAATGAAGGAGGCCAATGACATATTATCAATGCATGTAAGGCTTCTTTTAAGTTTATGAAGGTGGAAAAGATAACCCAAGATGCATTGTATTGATTCTAGCGAATGGAGATTGGTAGACTATATGCACAATGTTGTCCTAGCTATCATTAAACATGTTATTCAAAAGGCAACATGTATATTTTTGAGTTGTGATTGCATTTATGATGAGGTCACAACATTTGATAACAATGTAATTGGATATCAATTAGTGTTTTGTGGCTGAAAGTTAGAGGAGGCTACCCATTATCTTGAATCTACAAATGTTCATTAAAGGAGGTGGCTATGATAACATTATCACCATGTTCGTGAATTTTGTATGTGCTTGTGAAGGACTTAATAAAGAGGATTTGACATTGAATCTAGTTTATTATGGGGTAGATTGTGTGTTCCTTTTTAAGCCCTTAAAACAAGTGTGACAATGAATTTAAATGAAAAACATGCACTAATTATGATTAACATCCACTACATGGCGCATAGGTGTAAGGTCATGTACATGGCGCACAGGAGTAAGGTCATGTACATGACCTCCAACCTACTTTTGGTTATGATTTAACTAGAGGTTTTACTATAATGAATCTATGTTTATTTTGTTCATTCTCTTATAAAGAAGGACATGAAGCATGGGAAGTTGCTTTGAAATATGAAGACAAAAGGTTTAAAAACCCTCCACAACATTAAAACTTGTTAAATGTCAATGCTTGCACCTACAGTGTGTGTTTTGTCTAAGTTTATGACTCTTCTTGTGAAGACAAGTGATGATAGTCTAGGGAATCCAACTACCATGAACAACTTTTAATTATTTTGTGATTATGAGATTATGCTAAAGATCACGTGTATTGCCCATGTTAGAGGTTTTGTAAAACTTGTTCGAGATGGCCAAAGGTAAGGATACATTCATTTGTGAGTTTGACCTTGATCATATTATGTTGAAATTATTTGTATACTATGTATGCAAACCTATTGAAGAGTTATGATCAACTTCATTTTCAAATCCTCAATGAGTTGGTGAATTGTGTCTATGATGTTCTACATATGATCATGTGGTGGTTGGAACCACAAAACCAAGTTGAATATATGATTTTCAACTTTTATAATAAGATGTACATGTTCCATAAAACATTTCTTGCTATTGGAAAATTGTCTATGGTGAATAAGGATGACTAAACACTTCTAGTGCAATTTGTAAAAATCTAATGCACATGTAGATAAAAGGTTGAAAATAGAGTTGGAAGTACACTTCCTTGCCGAGGAGATAATGAATGTGACTAGGCTTAATTATCCCCATTATTGGATGGCACTTGATGTAAAGGCCACATTTCGATGAACTTTGTCACTTGGTAATTTTTAAGTCAAAATCACCCCAAGGTAAAATCACTAGGTGTTACCTTAATCCTTTCTTTGTTAAGTCCATTACAACTTGGTCAATAAGTGTTTTTTTGCAATCACAATGAAAAAAATAGTTATGCTACCCAACATCTATTGCTTAATTGTAACCCTATTGTGATGAATGTTGGGGATGTTTGGCTTCAAGTGCCATTATATTTTTTAAACTATTAAAGTATATGAAACTTGATGGTCTTGGGTAATGTGAATGATGAAAGGACTAATGTTGGGCGGTTTTCATTTTTTTGTGAAAATTGTTAATTCTAGTTACCACAACCATTTTTAAAAACCTTTAAGGTTTTCATTAAAAAAATAAAATAAAAGATCCATATAACCTTTGAGGGTTTCATGTTTTTGGAAAAAATAAGTCCCAACAATTTTCAATCTTGTTGGTTCTCATAAAAATTATTAACTTTGATTTTCAGCAATGGTTTTCAAAATTTTAAAAATCCAATATGTTTTTAATTTAATGTGAAATTTTAATTATTTTTTAAAAAAAATCAGAGTCAAAATTACTTGCAAAGCATGAAACAAATGTATTTTAAATTTCATCTTGTTCAAATGCACCCTCAAATTTTTGTAACTTTTCTTCTAATTGTTCATTCATTTCAATAAACTCTATTAAATCAGTAGGAGATTTGCAACCAACTCTTGCATCATTAGGCAAGTTTTTTAACAAAAATTAATTTCTCCAAGTTTTTAAATTGTAAACGACATCTTCTAAGGTTGGTAAGTATGCCAACTAAAGAAAAAACCTTTTTTATCTCAATTTGTGATCAAATGATTCTTAATATTTGTCAAACAAAAAAACCAATAGTCGAGAACATGGACTCATGCTTTTGCCACCATTGTAGAAGGCAATTAATTTCCTTAAGATCCATTTGAGATCTCCCAAAAATTAGGAACTTTCTATTGACCAATTTTGTGATTAATTCACTTATGTTGGTAGTCATTTCAAAAATATCCAAGCTACTTTCTTCATAAGATTTATGCTCATTAGATTCAACATCGTAATCTACGATATGATGTAAGTGATGATAACATTTCAAAAGCTACAAAGACTTCCAATCATATTCTTCAACAATAAAAATGTTTTGCTCACGACCAACAAATGAAGATACCAAACAAAGACTTTTAAATCATGGATCTAACATCAATGAAAGCAGGTTATGGGTTTTTTTTCTTCATATTTTTTTTTAAATGAAAGGAAAAAATCAAACACACCAAAAACAATTTATTAATGTTGGAAGCAACCAAAGACAATTCAAAAGTAATTGTAAAATCATCATCCATAAACTAGTTGAAGGTTTGTATAATTCCAATGTCTTTTTTTAACTGGGAACTCATTGTGATGGCATTGTTTATGGCATCATTAAGTAACCAATGATCTTTGGACTGGTTTATAATACAAACAATAACAATTAGAAACAAGCAATCAAAATTATTTGACAAATATGCCAAATGATGATAGGGGAAACTCAACTAAAAACACAAACAACAATTTGTGAACTATAGCATAATACTATGGCCTTTCAAAATAATAAGGCCTCTTGAAACAAGATTATTTTGCTTACAAAATTGCATAATATTTAACAAACTATTAGTATTTTACCAAAAAAAAAAGATTACAAACTTGCAAATCAGTTTTTTTAATATAATATGAAAAAATATAACAAAAAAACCTTGTTTTGATAGGAGCGTCTAGCTTTCTTAGATGAATTCCAAAAGTAATGTAGGCCTTATTGCATTCATGTATCCCTTTTCCAAATTTCTTTGGCCAAGTTATGCACTTTTGTAAATCAAACTAAGTTGACTTAATAGAAATGTGTTTCAATTTAATTTAATTTTTTTTTAATGTTGTCCCATATTGACATGCTTTAGAAAATGCATGACCAAAGCAAGTGCCTTGGAAACTCTCCTCCATACCAAGAATTTCATAATTCACCATAAATTTTAGAGTTGTTGTCATGACATTCAAATTTGCACCTTCATCCTTAACATATGCAATAATTATTTTCCTTAAATCATATTGATCTAACAATTTAGTTACATTTCTTGCCATAGCCTGCCATGTAGTTTCATTTCCTTCAAACAAAACTATTGTAATATGTTGAAGTTGTCACCCTTCATTTTAAAAGCTAATCACCAAAACAAAAACATCATGTGCTCCCGACATTCACAAGTCAAAATTAGTTATTGCAAAATAACATTGTTTTAATTTAGGCAAGGCATACTCTTGTTTCGTCTTTTCCACCAAATCAACCAAAACCTTTTATGAAACAAAATTTTTGATGGAAACACAACCCTTGGATATAAATGCATTACAAGACGCTTCAACCTAGTGCTCTCAACAAATTGAATAGGGAGATGATTTCTAACAACTAAAAGGGCAAGGTTTTGCAAAAATGATTTTTGTTACACAACATCCTTTTTAAAAGGATCTTTTGCATAAAAAAACTCTGATATTTTAAAGCTAAACACATTTTGCCTTTTTTTTGCAGGTTGTATTTCCAATACATGTCAAGGACACAAAAAACCATAAGAACAAAGCCTAAAATAAAGGTTTAAATCTAACTTTCAAAAAATGAACAAGACAAGATTATGTGATTCAAAAATAACAACATAAGAAGTGAGAACAAGAAAACGAAATGTGTAAAACAAACATGAAAACAAATCTTTATTATTCTAACATATGCAAACATGAACACGAAAAAAACATGACAAGGCTATGGTGCAAAATTGTGTTTAAAATTGGTGTTGAACAGACTAAAGGAAATAAATTAATGAAAAAAAATCTTTTTAAAAAATTGGGAAGGAAAACCAAAAGAAATTCCAAAAAAACTTATTGCTTCCACCAACTTGGAACTTGATGCTTCCAAGCTTCTTCCCAAACTCCAAGGTTGAATGTTGAATTTCTCACACATTGCAAAAAAAAGGAAAGGAAGGAAGTATTAATTTGGGCAAGGGAACAATGAAGCATAAAGGAGCAAGAAAGCACAAAGGAGTAGCGAAACAACAAGGGGCAAAAATGTATTTTTGGGCAAAGGAACAACGAAACACGAAGGAATGGCGAAACACAGAAGAATGATGAAGCATATAGTGATGAAACACATAACAACAATGAAAAATAAAACAATAGCAAAGCACAAAGCAACAAGATCCATGGGCAAAGGAGTAATGAAGCACAAATGAGTAGCAATGCATAGAGTGGTGAAACACATAATAGTGAAACACAAAGGAATGAAACACATAACAACTAAATGTAGATGAGCGACAAAATATGGAGGAGCAACGAAGTGAAGAGGAATGGCGAAACGCAAAGGAATGAAGAAGTGGGGCCAAGCTATAACTTGGCCACCTTTTGTAAAAGAGCGAAAAGCTTCTTCATGAAGTGCCCATTGAAGGACATGCTGAAAAAACCATTGAAAGGTTGTGCCACCCAAAACCTAAACCTAATTAAACACCTGAAAATCAATGCCCCCATATTTTAATACCTTGTAAGGTTATCACTTTCAACCTTTGAATGACACCCTTTAAGGTTTTCAAAAAGTCAATTTTTACTTGTGGGTAGGTTTTCAAAAAGGTTATCACCTAATGTGAAAACCTTTGGTTCTCATTTTGAAAACCAGATTGAAAACCTTAAAGGTTCTCACTAAAAAAATGAAAATCACCCAACATTAAAAAAGACCTTCTCCACCAGCAATGATGCACCCCTAGGTTTGTTAAATGTTATCCAAAGTAAAAACCTATTATTTTTAATTTTATAAACAAATGTAAACCCAAGGCACATTCCCTAACTCCCACAAAGAAAGATGGTGTAGGAGTTCCATATGCAAATAAAATAAATTCAAAGTGAAGTTAACATACACAAACCAATAAGGAGGGTGATTAATGCAAATTGGACCAAATTGGTGCACAAATGAAATCATAGGAAACACACATTCACATTATTCATCATAGCCTAAACCTAGGAAGAATTATCATTCTCCTATTTATAATATATTATGTAAATAGTGACAAGGATTACAATTTTTGGGACTCCCACTTGGGAATCCCCAAAAAATTTCAAGGCTACCAAATTATGAATCTTGTTATTTTGTGAACTCATAAACCCTCTAAATGGACTCTAATTTAGAAATTTTCATAGGAAATTTTGTAGCCTTTGAAAATATGTTTCCAAAGTCATATCACACATTCCAATTATAACACCACAAATTTAGCATATGACAAATTAATAATGAAAATCGTGCAAAGTTTGTTCATTCATAGGTTCTTACATTTTACACATGAATATCATGCATTGAAAACACATTTGACATATGGATAAATGTGTTGACAGATGAAATATGAACCTATGAATGAATGAATGTCACAAAAATTTTGCATCTTCCATTAAATTTGTGTTTCAAACATGTTTTCAATGCACAATGTTAATGTGTAAAACATATGAATTATGAATGAACGAATTTTGCACGATTTTTATTATTAAATCTTGTCCACAATACATTATGTCATAATTTTTATTATACAAGATGTCTTGTGGACGATTTTTATTATTAAATCTCTATTAATGTGGCATGTTTTTTGCAAGTCCTTCCATTTTATTTGGGGAACATCCTTAAATGGATTGGGATTCAACCCCCTTGGGAGGCACATTCTTACTTCAAGTTTAATGGCGTAATTTGAGTAGCACTTTTCTTTTTTTTTCATTATTAAAACAAAATTTGCTATGTCCTTTTACACGATTGATTCACATTACTTTAAACTTATTGTTCATTGTTATTGCACAATTGCAACCCACAAACATCGTATTGGTAGCATTATCTTAGCTTGAGTTCTATTGAGGTTGCACCTAAAACCTTGAGCATCAAAGTTGTTATCACATTTTACCCTTAAAATTGTCATGTAGCCCACAAAGTTTACACAAAACTCATGTGTTATATTTAAATTTGATATGTTCTATAGAACTTTCTTGCCACTTCTTTGGATGAATGTAGGATGGAAAGTGCCAAGAATGCACCATGTTGCAAATGTGGAAGAAAAACTATTTCAAATACAACTTGTTTGTTTTTTTGCAATTCTTGTGTGTGCTTGTTTTTTTAGTTTGTGAAAACCAATTGAATTTTTTTGTCCTCTCACTTGAATTGAGTCCCTTTTTCATCAAAAAGAGACTTTTACAACAACATTACATAAGCAAAAGTAGGGCGAAAATAACAAAAAAATAAATTCAAATGTAGCTTTTTGGTTTTCATATAAAAAATATAATAGAGAATCACAAAGTAACTTTGCCTTTGGGCCCTCATTTCACCCTCAAACCTCCCTTTAGACCTTAAATACTATTATTTACAAATCAAATTTTTATTATTGAATTTGGGTATAAAAATGATGGAAACACAACATTGGTACATTTAATGCATGGGATTTGAGACTAATTATAGCAACAATACATGCAATAGTACTGAAGGCACTCAAGAAATTTAAAAAAAGACAAGGTGAAATCATTGGTAATTTGAGCTTCCCTGGCCGCTTGATAGCAATGTACTTTTTTATTGGTAAAAAAAACTCTCACCTTACTTGATGACCAAACTCAAGGTACAAGTAGTGGTGTTTCCTTCCCTTGATCACGAGAGTTTTCCATTATGTTAATTTTGCTAGCTATGCTGTGAGTTATCTCATACTAGCTCTACTGATCAAGTATTGTATTAGTCAAGTATTTACCAATTGCAGGAGCTGTGAGGGCTTTGAATCAAATGGATCAAGTATTGCATCAATCAAGTATTGTCCAATTGCAGGAGCTGTGAAAGCTTTGAATCAAACGGTGACTCAACATAAAAATGACATCTCCTTTTTAATGAGAGTAATGTGTTTTGGAAGTTTCTAACATGATTAACTACACATTTTCAATGCACTTGAAGCTCTCCATTGAAAAGCCATGATTGTCCTTGTAGCAAGAAACAAGGGCTTATATGTCATGGCTTTCCATTAGCCTGAAGTGACCACAGTTACACAGAGTGTGCTGTGATCATCAGAGCAGCCTGAGGGGAATAAATAGACCCTAACCCCCAATCTCATCCCCAATCTGACGGAATCAATAAAGTTAGTGAAACTGGGTATCAACTCATGAAACTGGGTATCAGTTCAGAAGATTTGCAGGATCTTAATGCCACAAGGCTTGATTCAATGAAAAAGGTGTGCACAGCAAGCAGTCAAGGCAAAGGAAATGAAAATTGGGAACCGGGGCTGAAACTACTCCCCCCCTGGACCAATTTAGGTGAGAAAACTAGTTTGGTCCCTTGGTTTTTTTTCCCCTGTGTACCACTGCTTTGATCCTGACTTCTCATTTCGTCTCCAGTTTGGGATAACTCTAGTTTTTCACTTTGATTCTGTATGGACAGAAACAAGCTTGAAAAATTGAAGACTGGGTTTGTCTTGATGATAAGTAACATTAGAGCCTGTGACAAGTCTTTAATAAACAACATGGGGAAGATGCTCTGAATAACTCGGGATCTGGCAAGGGTCAAAGATTTTTGGTTTGACATTGGAATCAATGTAGTGTTCTGTTCAGGAACCTTGTCATCATGTGTTGTTTAATTTTCTTTCTCTTTTTTTTAAAAAAAAAACATACTATGCAACAGTTTGTTTTCAGGCAGGTAACTAGAAGATGCTACTACTAGCCTAGTATCGCATTGTCAACTTTTCAGTGTTGATTATATACCAGTTTCTTCCAATATGATCACTTTCAACAACAATACGAAAAGTCGTTGAAACAATCTTGAAATCAGATTTTGTATTGAGCGACTGACTGCAACATGTGAGAGTTGGTGAGAATTGCAGACAATTTATGTTATTGTCGGGGATTTTTTGAGCTAGTATTAATTTGAAGCTAGAGAGGGGGACGAGGTTGGGGTGTGGTTGCATCACTAGTTGCATCAGCAGCACACAATTTACTTCTTCTTCCTGCTAACGAATTATTCCTCCATGAAACTCAAATTAAAAGAGACTGTATTCCTGGAAATGAATTTGTTTGACAATCTCATTTTTGGTACCTGGGGAAATTATAAGAAATTGTACAGCTTACAATGAAATAAAAGACACTAATTTTTTTTTCCTCTCCTTTTTTTTTTGAGCAAGGGCAGATGCTGTCTTATCCATTTCAAGCAGACATTGGGCATATAAAATAAGTGTTCACTGGCCCCAACATTATATATGCAGGCAATACAAAAAAGCAATGCGTTCTCCTTTTTTTCTTTGTCTGACCTTGCCCCAATTCATCTTTTGCACAGACACACTTTGGACCCATGTTATATGTTATGCACATTTTTGGGATTGTTATGTTCATCGTGCCCATTACAAGCCCAAAATGAGCTTAAGAGGATCGAAAGTGTGTTTGGACAGCACCAAGATGTGTTTGGGCACCACTCAAAATGTGCATAACAGGACCCAAAGTGTGTTTGAGCAGCATCAAGAAGTGTTTGGGCACCACCCAAAATGTGCATAACAGGACCCAAAGTGTGTTTGGGCAGCACCAATATGTGTCTGGGCACCACCAAACACATCATGGACAGGAAAAAGGGCAGTCCAGGAGTACAAAAGTACTGCCTGCAACACAACTATGGGCACATATAATGCTCTGACGACAGATGATAACAAAATGCAGGTCCATCCTATTTGACAAGGTAAAGGACTGGAAACATATAAATAATTTGTACCTAAGCATACGGTAAATGGGTCGCCTTATAAAAGCATAATCCAGATTACTGTAGCTTTTTCAGCTGCAGTATTGCCAAGAAACTCATGAGCTCATGTGTGTACAAAAGTGCAATCATCCAATTTTGCAGGTTGTTGAAAAATCCGTGACAAAAGTGAACACAGAAACTGATGGAATTGTCCACAATGAAACTGAAATTGGCATCAAAAAAGTAATCCACAACTAATGCACATCTAGTTGCAGGTGAAATAGTGTATATGCAAGCAAACAAAGTGGATCATGAGAAGCTCTCTGGGTCATTTCATTCATAAAGAGATGGAGGAGAAAGTAGAGTGTGCAGCAGCAATTACGCGTACTTTGACAAGATTTTGACAAAGCATTGCACCACAGCATAAATTTGGCTGCTGTTTGTGCCTGACACCATAATCACAGACATCAGCTTGAGTGTCGGGAGGAGGAGGAGTATAGCCAAAGGATATATGATTTGTTAATAACTCTGGTCATAACAATGGCACTTGCAAGCAAGCATCCCTGTGGAGCATATAGTCAAAATTTACATCCATAATTAAATTAGTCTTAAGTGGTGTTGGTCGCAGATCAAAATGCAGGCTGAGAACTACCAAAGTTTTCATGTTAATCTTTTTGCCAGCAAACCAACCAGTATTGCCTGCTGTAAAGAGCTCTTAACTATTCATGCTCAGAGAAGGAGATATAACACTTGGGTTGATCATCTGATTGGCCAAGGTGAACCGACATAAACACGGGTACCTTCACCTTCTTCAGTGAGGCCACTCAGAGGCTGTACTTGTCCTGGGAAATGTTAAATTTGGACTCAGA
>Ga0116229_10014505_pt1 | contig 10932 bp, 10 predicted proteins | sample S1TSphgellanicum_3_FD_87313 | JGI IMG/M metagenome (GOLD analysis project Ga0116229, IMG submission 87313) | Host-associated microbial communities from peat moss isolated from Minnesota, USA - S1T2_Fc - Sphagnum magellanicum MG | ecosystem: Host-associated > Plants > Peat moss > Unclassified...
ATCCGGATCTGGCCGCGGCGTTCGTGCTGGTCGATACGCCCGAAGAAGCCGTATTGTTTCGCCCCGAGGTGCTGCAGTTCTATTCCCGGATGGGGGCGATGCTCAAAGTCGCGCGGTTCGCGGCGCGCATCGGCGTACTGCACCTCCTCGCGAAGCGCTATTCGATCGACGCCGTCGGTCTGCCGTTCGTGCGGCCGGGCGAGTACTCCGCAGCGCTGGATGATTTGGCCTCGCTCGACCAGGTCGAGCCGGCGATGCGGCTATCCCAGGGCTTCGGCACGCTGGGTAGCCGGCCACTCGCGGTGATCACTCATGGCGTGGCCTTTCCCGGGCCGTTCGCGGTGCTCGATGAGGGTTGGAGGGATGGTCAGGCGCGGCTCGCCGCGCTCTCGAGTGCCGGCGAGTTGATCGTGGCCAAGAACAGCAATCACATGATTCAGCACGACGAACCGGATTTGGTGGTGGAGGCCATTCGGCGCATCCACGATGCGGCGCGTGATTCGGAGCGTCATGATCGCGGCGCCGCGACCGCGGCACGATGAGCGGAACCGCAGCGCGGTCATCTCATGTTTGTCTGATCGATGTCAGGCTAATCGAAATCCGCGGCAAGCTCCGGCGATTCGTGGTGCTCGAACATGCGCAGAATTTGTGCGGCGGTCGAACGGCCCACCGACAAGGGCGGCAGCGCATCGCGTGAAAAGAAGGCGACTTCGCTGGTCTCATCACTGGGACGCGCGGCACCGCCCGTGATCTCGCAGAGGAAGAACATTTTGTAGATCGAGTCCACGGCCCCCGGCCGATTGCTCTTTTGATAGTCGTGCACCGCCGCGAGCTTCAAGGCTCTGGCTTGAAAGCCCGACTCTTCGGCGATTTCCCGCACCACGCACTCGGCAGCCGTTTGGTTGACGTCGGCCCAGCCGCCGGGCAGCGTCCATTTACCGTCGCTGATTTCCCGCACCATGAGGATGCGGCCGTCGATGAAAGCCGCGCCGCGCACGTCGACCTTGGGAGTGCCGTAGCCGATGTCTTGCTGCAGAAGCCCCAAGATGGCGCCGTAGTCCGCGTCGGAGCCGAGGGCCAAGAGGGAGGCGGTCAATTCGCGCAGCCGCTCATAGCGTTGGCGGTCGAATCGATCCGTCGAAAAGGTCAAGCCGGTCTGCGCGATCGCGCGCAGTTCGCGAACCACCCCCAACCATTGCGGCTCTTCCGCGGGCATCGTGTGGATTCGGCTGACCGGCCGTTCAGCGGGGTGCGAAGAATTCGGTGTAGGTCAAAATCTGGTCCTCATCGAGTTGGACCAGATCGACCAGTTCGGTCGCAATGGTGACGCCGGTCACCTTGGAATAGATGTCGACACGCCAGTGTGCGGTGGCGCGGGGCCATTCGACCATCAGGGACAGCAGGCTGTAGTTGCTGAGCTTGAACACCTTGACCATCATCGCGAGCCAGGGGCGAAATTCCGCCAGGCTCTGCGCACGAATGGCGATCGGCTTGTCGGCGCTGGCGCCGACGATTTCGAATCGGCCGTGGTCCGCGAACAAACGACACAGGCCGGGCAGATCCCCGTTCAGGCGTGCCGTGTGCAGTTGTTTGATCATGCGTTCCGCAACGACGCGTTCCGCCACTGTGCTCTCCTTTAGGTCAGGCCACTTGAGGTCCGGCCAACGCAGCCCGGATTTCGCCGCCGATCTGCTCGAGAGCGGTCCGGGCATAGGGGATTACTCCCCCGAGGCCGTAGAAAAGATGAATCATACCCGGGTGGCAAGTGTAGGACACATCGGCGCGGGCGTGGGCCAGGCGCTCGAAATAATCCCGGCCCTCGTCCCGTAACGGATCGAATTCCGCGGTGTGAATCAGGGTGCGCGGCAGGCCGGCGACATCGTCGGCGCGGAGCGGTGAGATCCGCGGATTCGCCGTATCTATACCTTCGGGTACATAGTGTTTGAGATCGTGGTCCAGGGTGGCTTGATCGACCAGATAGCCGCTCGCGAGGTCGCGCTTCGACTCGGTCGTACGGCTGTAATCGAGAATCGGGCAAATCAATACTTGCAGCGCGAGGCGCGGATTCCCGGTTCGCGCCGCCGTTTGACAGGTCGCCGCCGCGAGTGTGCCGCCCGCCGAATCACCGCAAATGCCGAGGCGGCCGGCATCGATCCCGAACTCCGCGGCGTGCGCGGCGACGTGCCTGACGGCCGCCAAGGCGTCCTCGAGCGCCGCGGGATAGGGGTGTTCGGGGGCCAGGCGGTATTCCACCGACACCACGCGGCAGCCACCGGCGTTCGCGAGCGCGCGTGCGATCGAATCGTGCGTCGCCACCGCGCCCGCCACCAAGCCGCCGCCATGAAAGTACACGAGGCCCGGCAGCGTATCGCCGTGGGCGTTGAGCGGGGTATAGATTCTGACGGCGAGAGGGCCCGCGGGGCCGGGGAGGGTGCGGTCCTCGATGCGCTCCACCGCCGGTTCGCGGCCGCCTAATTTCATCAGCTCCGCGAGCCCCGAGCGCCGCTCTTGGACCGTGGCGCTCAGGGCATCCGGCGGGTTGCCCGCGGCCAAGGCATCGAGGAATCGTTTGACGCGCGGATCGAGCGGCACGATGAGCGCCCGGCTTGCGCTTACAGCGCCATCGCCGCCTTTGTCACGGCCGGCCAGCGCGCAAGATCCAGGCCATGGATCGCGAACAGCGCCACGGCGAGGCGGTCGATGCCGAAGGCGACGCAACTGGTGTGCGCCAGGTCGCCCTGCTCGTCGTGCATGTTCCATACCTGGCCGAAATGATCACGGTGGTAGTTGAAGCTCATGCACGCGGTCGGCGAGGCTCCCGGATAATAAGGGATCAGCAGTTCGAATTTCAGCGCCTGCTGCCGTTGGCTGACGGCCATCACCTGGCCGACGCGGCCGAAGAACGGATCGTTCGCGACATCGAGATTGAAAGGCAGCCCCAAGTCCGCCGCGAGCAGCGGCGCTTTGGCCATCCAGCTTTCGCGAAATTCCACGATCTCCTGGGGCGAGCCGATGCGCACGAACTCGCGCATGCGAAAGGATTGCAGGCGATCGAGACTGCGCGACGGTTCGTGCCGGAACACATCGGCTTCGATGTCGAACAGCACGCCGCCGGCGGGGAGCTTGCCGCGAGCGGCGACGATCGGATACACGGGATAGCACGCCGCCGGCGACAAGACGAGATCCGAGGAGGTCACCGACGTCGTCCAGTCGCCACCGTTGTCATGGCGATCCACCGCGGCGCGGATGGAGGCCTCCGAGCCATGCAGCGCGCAGACACAGCCCAAGAGATTGGGGAAGCTCTTGAGGTAGCCGGATTTCTCCAATTGCTTGCGGCTCATGACCGGCGGAAAGCGCATGATCTCGGCTTTGGGATCGCGTAGGCGCGTTATATAGCCCTCGAGGCGCTCGACGACGTGGGTGTAGAGCGCGGTGCGCGCATAGACGCCATCCACACCCATCGGCCGAAACAGCCCATCCGCGAGGTGGGCGAGGGGATCGACCGGCGCTTCGGCGGCGGTGTTCGATACGGATGTGCTCGAGATGGGCATGGTGTGTTCAACCACTGATGGAAGTGGGTAACGGCGTCATCAACGACGTCGTGGCGAGATTGGTCAGGATGCGGTCGTTGTTGATCATGAGCGGCGCGGACAGCACGTCGCGCAGCAACCGTCCGATGGAAAATTCGGTGTCGTTGCGGTATCCCGACAAGCCGCAGGCGCGCAGCGAACTCAAGACCGTCGCCACCGCGAGTTCCGAGGCCTGTACCTTCGTCAAGGTGATCAGTGACTGAAAATCCATGGCGGAGATCGCCTTTTCATCGGACATGATGGCCTCATAGCTGCGCAGGTTGGCTGCCAGCACGCCGCGCAAGGTGCGAAGCGAGGAGACGGCCTGGGTGAAATGCGCTGCGCCGGGAGGCATTTGGCCGTTCGATGCGCGAACCGCGTTGCGAATGAAGGCCTGGGCCTTGCTCGCGGCGGCCGCGGCGATGCCGGCCCACACCGAACCCCACAACAGGTGGGCGAAGGGGACCATGGTCTGCGCATGAATGCGATCGTAGGGCTCGGGCATGATCTGCTCGGCGCTTGCGCGCGCGCGCAAGGTGAAGCCTTCGCTGTGCGTCCCGCGCATGCCGAGCGTATCCCACACCTGCAGCCGCTCCAGCGTGTAGTCGGACTTGAGCAGGACCAACAGCACTTGGTCCGAGCCCGCGGCATCGGCGCTGCGCCGTGCCGTGGTCACGACGCCATCCGCCTCCACCGCATAGGAGATGACCGTGGCCTTGCGCTCGAGGGTTATGTCGGCGCCGACGCGTTCGACCGCCGCCTCGCTCGACCGCACGTTGCCGCCGGCCTGGCCCTCGGTGGTCGAGGAGGCCATCAGCAACTGATCGCTCGCGATCTTGCTCAAAATACGTTCTAGCGCCGGATTGCCCTTGGTGTGGCGCACGATGCACGCCATCTTGATCTGATGCATGGCATAGATCAGGGCGGTGGACGAGCAAGATTGCCCCAGGATGTAGCAGACGTCGGCGATTTGCGCGATGCTCGCGCCTTCGCCGCCCAAGCTCTGCGGCACCTGGATGCCGAGCAGTCGCTGGCGGCGAATTTCGGCGAAGGATTCAGCTGGGAAGCGCGCTTCGGCGTCGACGAGCTTGGAGTTCGCCTTCGCGACCTCGGCCGCGGCACGCGCCCGTGCGGTGAGGTCATTGTGGTGGACGTTGATCACCCGGGCGGTGCCCGGTACTCGTAGTGGTTCCATTGGCTAGTTCACCATTCCGTCGTGGGGGCTTTTTGTTCGCGAGAGATCATTATGCGTAGACTGCCGATCGCGAACAACAAATAAGTTCACACTCCGCGGCGCTTCTGTTAACCGCTCGGGGACCTGCGATGACGGCCGCGCAACTCCGTGACGAACGACTCTGTCGTTCAAATGATATGTAAAATGCGGATCTTAGAATCGGATCTCAACACGGCGCTGCCCGCACGGTATGATCCGTGCTGTCCTTGAGGAGACATATCGAGTGGACTCGCTTGCGAATGGAAGGATAGACGACCGGCTCGTCGAGCTCGTGAAAAATCTGCTGGGGGCCAACGCGACCGTGCCCAACCCCTTTCCGTTCGAACAACAGCTGAGCGACCTCGGAATCAGCTCGCTGAAAATGGTGAACCTCATGCTCGCGGTCGAAATCGAATTCGATATCGCCATTCCCCAGTCGGATATCACACCGGAGAATTTTCATTCCCTGGCGTCGATCGAGGCGCTGGTGGCGCGCACGCTGGCGCTGCGAAAATCCGGCTAGGCTGAGCGCTCGTTGAGAGCGGCGACCAGCGCGTCCACGTCCTCGAGGCGCGTCTCGCCGTTCGTGGCGCAGATGCGCACCACATCGCGGCCCTCGAAGGTGGTCGGCGCGACCCACGCGCGGCCGGAGGCGACCACCCGACGCACCAGCGCCCGCACATCGCCCAAGTCCGCGGGCGGGACGGCATCGAGTACGGCAAGCGGGGAATCGTTGGCGATGGTCCACCCCGACTCGATGAGCCGCTCCTTGACCCGCGCCACGACCTCGACGCCGCGCTCCACATGAGCGCCCAAGCCCTCCCAGCCCGCGGCACCCAGGGCCAGAAATAGCCTAAGTCCCATGAAGCGCCGCGACCATTGCACGGTATTGAGGTACGGATCGACGCCCGCGACACTCGACGGCATGAAACTGGTCGAGGCGTGGAATGCCTCCGACAGCAAGTGCAGGTGGCGGGTGATGAAAATGGCGCATCCCATGGTGGTCGCCAGCCATTTGTGAGCGTCGATGGTGATCGAGTCAGCCCGCTCGATTCCGGCAAGCAGGGGCGCCAACCGGTTCGATGCCAGCGCGGCGCCGCCCCAGGCGGCATCGACGTGGTACCAGAGTTTCTCGCCGTGAGCGATTTCGGCGCAGGCATGCAGCGGATCGATCATGCCGCCGCCGGTGGTGCCGGCGGTAGCCACCACCATGACGGGCACCGCGCCGGCGGCGCGATCCTCTGCAATGGCTCGCTCGAGCGCCGCCGGATCCATTTGACCGCGACCGTCCGTGTCGATGAGCCGCAGGGACGATCGGCCGACGCCCGCCTGGTGGGCGATTTTCAGCCACGCAATGTGGCAGTCGCGCGATGTGTAGAACTTCACCGGTCCATCGAAGGCGCGCGCTCCCTCGCCCGCGAATTGCGGATGCGCCGCCGTCAGCGCGCACAGCAGGGCGGTGTAATTCGCCTCGGAACCACCGGTGGCGAAATGACCGCCCGCCTCTTCGCCCAAGGATGCGCGGCGGGCGATCGCCCGGATGACATGCCGTTCGAGCTCCACGGGCACCGGCGAGGACGCCGAACTCGCGAGCTGGGGATTGAACAGGCCGGCGACGCGGTCGGCGCATTGCGAGGGAAAATTCGCGCCGGGATTGAACAGCCCGAAATAACGCGGATTCGCCATTTGCACGATGCCGTTCTGCATGCGTGCGATGGTCCAATGGAGCAACTCCTCGAGCGGCCGCGGCGTATCGAAGCCATAAGTCTCGAGCTCTTCGCGAAACGCGGCTATGTCGATGGTCGGGGCGACCGGTCCTGCTTGGATGCGCACCAATGCCTGTTCGAGTTCCTCGGTTAGCCGGTTGCCGACGCGGCGGCGCTCGGCGGCGGCGGGGAATAGTGCCGCGACCGGGTCCGGCAGTGAATTCTGATTCAACTTTGCCCCTATCATCGTGCGACGGAGAGAGTGGTGGACGCTAACGGGTCAGGCGGCGGACGACTCGAGCGCCTGATCGAGGTCGGCCAGAATGTCATCGATGTGTTCGATGCCGACGCTCAATCGGATGCTGCCCGGGCCCACGCCGGCGGCCAATTGTTCCGCCGGCGACATTTGTCGATGCGTGGTCGATGCCGGATGGCAGGCGAGCGACTTCGCGTCGCCCAAATTCACCAGCCGCTTGAAGAGCTTGAGCGCATTGTAGAAGCGCATGCCGCCCGGCAAGCCGCCGCGAATCTCGAACGTCATGAGCGAACAAGCCCGGCCGCCCAGGTATTTTTTCACCAGCGGATGATAGGGGTTGTCGGCGAATCCGGCGAAGTTGACCGACTCCACGCGCGGATGCGCTTGAAGGAACTCGGCAACCTTGCGCGCGTTCTCGACATGACGGTCGATCCGCAGCGCGACCGTTTCGATGCCCTGGAGCAATAGAAAGGCGTTCATCGGCGAGAGGACCGCCCCCATCGTGCGCTGGTAGACGCTGCGGCAGCGGCCGATGAACGCGGCGCGGCCGTAATGTTCGGTGTACACGAGTCCGTGGTAAGACTCGTCCGGCTCCGTGAACATGGGATAGCGGGCCGCATTGTCGTTCCAGGAAAACGTGCCGCAATCGACGACGATTCCGCCGAGCGTGGTGCCATGGCCACCCATGAATTTCGTCAGCGAATGGACGACGATATCGGCGCCGTAGTCGACCGGGCGTACCAGAATCGGGGTCGCGACGGTGTTGTCGACGAGCAAGGGCATGCGGTGGCGGTGGGCGACGGCCGCGAGCGCTTCGAGGTCGCACACGTTGCCGGCGGGATTGCCGACGGTCTCGCAAAAGATGCCGCGGGTATTGTCGTCGATCAACGCCTCGAGATCGGCGGCGCGGTCGGACTTCGCGAAACGCACCTCCACGCCCATCTTGGGAAGGATATGCGCGAACAGCGTGTAGGTCGTGCCGTACAGCTGGGGTACCGAGACGAGGTTGCGGCCCATCTCGGTCAAGTTCAGGGCGGCGTAGTACAGCGCCGTTTGCCCGGAACTCACGCTGAGTGAGGCCACTCCGCCCTCGAGTTCGGTGACGCGCTGTTCGAGCACGTCGGTGGTCGGATTGCTGATCCTCGTGTAGCGGTAGCCCGGGACTTCGAGGTTGAACAGCGCGGCACCGTGCTCGGCGCTGTCGAAGGAGTAGGCGGCGGTCTGGTAGATCGGCACGGCGACGGCCTTGGTGGTCGGATCGGAGTCGAAGCCGCCGTGAATTGCGATCGTTTCCCGCTTCATAGCTCGAGCAATAGTCGTCAATTTAGATTGTGGCAGTGTAACTCGAAGCCAACCGGCAGTCGTGGTACGGTTCGCAATTCCTAAGACTGGGCTCATCGTAATCATGGCCGTGACACCCGCCGCCGATCCGAACGCAAAATTCGCCCGCGAGGCCTGGATACGGGCGTTGGGACGGACCGGATCCATCGACAGTGCCGGCATTACGCTGCCGGTGCTCATCGACCGGCTGGCGCAACAATTCGAAGCGGCGCCGGCGCTGGTGTCGACCGAAGCCACGCTCACCTATCGAGCGCTCGCGGCCCGCTGCAATCAGTATGCGCGCTGGGGATTGGCGCATGGGCTCGAGAGCGGCGACGCCGTCGCGCTGCTGATGCTGAACTGCGCGGAATACCTCGCGGTGTGGTTGGGTCTCTCGCGTCTCGGCGTGACCGTGGCGCTGATCAATACGAATCTCGCGGGCGATGCCCTGGTGCACTCGATCAATATCGTGCTGCCCAAACTCGTCATCGTCGGCGCCGAGCTTGCACCACGACTCCACGCGGTGCGCGCGCGGCTTGCCGCGGCGCTGCCCTGCCGGGTGTTCGGCGCAAGCGCGGAGGATATCGCACCGCTCGAGCCTGAACTCGCGGGGTTGCCGGCTGAGACGTTGGAGGCCGCACCGGGGGCGGCAGCCTCGCTCGATTCCACCGCACTCTATATCTACACCTCGGGCACCACCGGCCTGCCGAAGGCGGCGAAAGTCAGCCACTATCGCATCATGCAATGGAGCCAATGGTTCGCGGGGCTGCTCGACACGACGCCGCAGGATCGGATGTTCAATTGTCTGCCGCTCTACCATAGCGTCGGCGGCGTGGTGGCGACCGGCGCCACGCTGGTCGGGGGAGGGGCGGTGGTGATTCGCGCCCGCTTTTCCGCGTCGGAATTCTGGCGCGACGTGTGCGATGAGCGCTGCACGCTGTTCCAGTACATCGGCGAGCTATGCCGCTATCTCGTGAATTCGCCGCATCGCGAGCAGGAAACCCGCCATCAGCTGCGCATCGCGTGCGGCAACGGATTGCGGCCGGAAGTCTGGGAGGTGTTCCAGAATCGCTTCAAGATCCCGCGCATCCTCGAATATTACGCGTCGACCGAAGGCAATTTTTCGCTCTACAACTGCGAGGGACGACCCGGCGCCATCGGCAAGATTCCTTCGTTTCTGTCGCATCGGCTGCCCGTGGCGTTGCTGAAATTCGATGTCGATGCGGGCGAACCCTGGCGCAACGCGGAGGGCTTTTGCGAGCGTTGCGAGCCGAACGACATCGGCGAGGCGGTGGGCTTGATTCCGCCATCGCAGGCAGATCAGGGCCAGGCGGATCAAGGGCGGGCCGGCCGCTTCGAGGGCTACGCGGACCCAGAGGCGTCCGCCCGCAAGGTGCTGCGCAATGTGTTCAAGGCCGGCGACGCCTGGTACCGGACCGGCGACCTCATGCGCCGCGATGAGAGCGGCTTCTTTTATTTCGTCGACCGGGTCGGGGAAACCTATCGGTGGAAGGGCGAGAACGTCTCGACCGCCGAAGTGCTTACCGCACTCACGGCATGCCGCGGCGTCCTCGACGGGGTGGTCTACGGCGTCAGCGTCCCCGGCGCCGACGGCCGCGCCGGAACCGCCGCGCTGGTGGTGGATTCCGCCATCTTTGATCTTGCGGCTTTCCGCGCCGATGTGGCGCAGCGCCTGCCGGGCTATGCGCGGCCGGTATTCCTGCGATTGCTGACCGCGCTCGAGGCGACGGGCACCTTCAAGCCGCGCAAGCAGGACCTGGTACGAGCAGGCTTCGATCCCGCGCTCATCAAAGATCCGCTGTACTTCGACGATCCGCGGACAAAGGCTTACGTGCCACTCGATGCCGCGTTGTACGCGGCAATCTCGAACGGAGAAGTGCGAATCTAGTACTCGGCACAGCGATTACAACTGTGCTTCAAGCGACGTGCTGAGGAAACAGCGTAGGGCGGTCGTGCAAGCGACGTGCGGAGGAAACAGTGTCTAGCGGTCATGCGATATTGCCGGCGTCGATGGTGATGACGGTGCCGGTGATATTGCGGCCGCCTTCGCCCATCAAGAACTCGACGCTGCGCGCTACGTCGATGGGGTCGGCGAGCCGGCGCAGCGCGCTGCGCCTCGCGATTTGTTCGCGTTGCGCCGGCGTGAGTTCGGCAGTCATCTCCGTGTCGATGAAACCCGGGGCGATGGCATTCACCGTGATGCCGAGCTGACCCGCCTCGCGGGACAGTGAGCGGGTGAAACCCACCAAGGAGGCCTTGGTGGCGCTGTAGACGGAGAGCCCGCTATAGCCGGTGAGCGCCACCACGGAGGCGACATTGATGATGCGTCCGGCGCGCTCGGTCATCATCGATCGCATGACGTACTTGGTCAGCATGATGGGCGAAACGGTGTTGAGCGTGATGAGCCGCTCGATGTCCTGATCGCGCATATTGCCGAGCATGCCGCCGGTGCCGAGGCCCGCATTGTTGACGAGACCATACATCGGCCCGAAGTCGGCGCGCAGCGTGCGCACGAACGCGCCGAGCTGGTCGAGGGCGGACAAATCGCAGGCGCGAAACTCGATCGCGCCGCCGCCGCTTTTCGCCGCGGCGCCCGCGGCTTCCACTTCGGGCGTCGACTTGCGGGCGATGGCGATGACGCGGTAGCCGGCCGCCGACAAGGTCGACGCCATCGCAAGGCCGAGTCCGCGGCTGCCGCCGGTGACGATGACGTTACGCATTGGGTCGCACCAGCTTGCCGGCCGCGGTGAACTCCAAGGCGGGCACGAAGCGCAGCAAGGCGGGTACCTTGTGCGCGGCGAGGGCGCGCCGGCAGGCGTTGAGCAGATCGTTCTTCACGATGTCGGG
>Ga0116229_10014506_pt1 | contig 10931 bp, 5 predicted proteins | sample S1TSphgellanicum_3_FD_87313 | JGI IMG/M metagenome (GOLD analysis project Ga0116229, IMG submission 87313) | Host-associated microbial communities from peat moss isolated from Minnesota, USA - S1T2_Fc - Sphagnum magellanicum MG | ecosystem: Host-associated > Plants > Peat moss > Unclassified...
ATTATCTTTTTTTTTTTTTTTTTTTTTGCTGCAAAAGAGAAGCCCTTTTAACTATGCCCCAACCTCACACACCCCCCCCCCCCCACCACAACCCCCCCCACCCCCCCCCCCCCCCCCCCCCTCTTTCAGGCCACAAAATTGGCCTAATTTTGCGGTGGCTTCCACTCTAGTGTTTTTTCCCAACATTTTTTTGAAAAAACAAAATTTCCATCTTTTTTATTTTTTTGCCCTTTCCTTTCCTTCAGTGATGCTCAACTTTTAGTGCATGAATTGTGTGTCTTTTTGTGTGATGTCGTATAGTTTACAAGAGTCAGAGATCTAATAACTTGGTTCAAGAAATATCATGCACGACAGATCTACTTACTTACTTGCCAATGCATGATGTGAAATTTGCATTACTTTTTTTTCTTCTTTTTATTGGGCTACTTACCATAGTACCTTGGCAGCTTTAGCATTTTTTTTTTTAAATATCTGAAAAAAATTAATAAATTTCTTTTTTGTAAGTAAAAGTTTGATAAAGGAAAATACTAAATAGAGCTTTCCCTTATCATCAAAAAAGTTCAAAATTGTTTGAGACAAAGGTATGTATATTGTTGTCGAAATAGATTACACCATATAAACACCATATAAATATGGGCCATCATGAACCAACACCTATTCTAGTGCCTCACTTTCTTAAGTAGGCCTCTTATTAAAGGCCATATTTAACTCGAGAAATGTTGAATTTGGATTTGAAGACCTTGATTTTTTCTTAGGATGTGTACATATATAATGTTTATAAACAACCCAAAATATTTTGGGGATTCTTGTTTTTTTAACTTGGTATAAGGGGTGGAAGTGGTAGTAGTGAAAGGTATAAAGGTGCCAATTCACCCAAGGCAAGGGTGACCCAACACCTACAAATTTATCATGGTTAAAATTAAAAACCCTAATATCTAAGTTGTTTTTTAATATTATAAATACCTCATCTTAATTATTCCTCAGACTGAATCAGAGTCTCCAAGTTCAAATTTAACAATTTCTTGGATCAAATAAATATAGTCTCATCCTAAGGGGGGGCTTCTCACTCATCAAGGTGAAGGTACTCGCAGTTGTCGGTGCTGGGTCACCTTGGCCTGACCTGGGGTTAAGCCTCTTACCTACATTTAACCTAGGAAATGATATACTTTTAACTTGGATGTATATTGTTTAGAAGCTACCCAACAATACTCTAGATAGTGTTTCACATAGCAACAAAATAAAGTTTGTGCTATATGACCACCACAAACAACACTCTTAGTAGGCTAGCGATGAAAGAGATAGGGTAGTTTGTGTTATATGACCGCCATAAACAAACTCTTAGTGGTGGTGGAAGAGATAGGTAGATTGTGTAATATAAGCGCCATAAACACACTCTTAGTGATGATTTTTACATTTAAAAATAATTTGTCAAGTGAATATTACACATAGAAATAGTTTTGTGCTATTTGACCATGGGGCACACGTAATGTAATATAATTAACGTGCTTCTATCAATAAGTGTTCGTAGTCTGACATAGGAACTAGTGTCGGTTGTGAGAGCTGACCTTGGGCTCATATGGGGGGAATAAGCATAGGACAAGCAGCTCACGAGCCATTGGCCAGGTTCTGCATTTCTTCCTTGCATACCCATTAGCCCACTTTGACTTATTTTCTTAAATCGGAAAGAGAACTAAAAGTTCCTTGAGCATCCCCAATAAAACACATGACCCCACTTAGGCTAGTCATTGGGTATACAAGGAAGGACTAATAGACTAATCCACTATTGACCCCATTTAGGCTAGTCATAGGGTATACAAGGATGGACTAATAGACTAAACCACTATTGTTGATTAATAAGTAGATGATTGTTTGTGTGTTTCTTGTGGGATCCCATGTTGTATAATACATGGAATGCATAGAGCCTTAATCTCTTTTTTTTGGGGCAAATGTTGAAGCATGTGTTCTAGCTCGCTCATATTTTTGTCACCTTTCCATGATGGTGAACTAAGCAACTCCCTTGCGATTGGAAACAATTTACTATCTTCGTAACGATATGGTCATCATTATGTTGCCTTCACATTTGATGTTTGGTGTTTAATGTTAAGTCCATGAACACCAAGTTAGCATTTGACAAATATCACATGTCACATGTATGCCACCTAACATCAACCATGATGGATAATATGTAATATTTTGCAATGGTCATTCATACATGGGATGGAAACTAATACTAACAACTTCATCTATGCTAACTAGTTAACAATTTATAATCATCATTTGCATTGCAAAAATGTTTTTTTTGCAAGGTGCTTATAGGTCATGATCTTTTTCTGACCTTTCCAAATATTCACTATTCTTTTGATTTGCAATGCACAAAGTTTTTGGTTCTTCTTTTTGTTTTTGGACATTTGGGATAGTAATTTCATCCTCATAGTTCTTCATTAGCAAATGTATATCACTTTTCAACTTGTTTTCATTTTTCAATTTGTTTTGTGATTGTTCTTAATTTGCTCTCTAGTTGCTTTTGATTTCTTTTGCTCTTTGGTTGCTTTCAATTTCTTTGGTTGTTTTAGGTTTTCTCTTAATGTTATTTTATTTTCATATTCATGATGGTGCCAATGTTGTATGTACTCACTTGTTTGTATTTTATGTTGCACATTATCATTCATTGTCATCAATGTTTGATTCCAAATATTTGTTTTTTTCAACACGTGATTTTTTTATTAAACAAAAAAAAAATTATCATTTTTTATGTTTTGGTGTTCTTTCCTTTTTCTTCTTTGATGTTGGCATTGCTTATTTGTGTGTCATTTTTCTATGTTGCACATCAACATTCATCTTCAACACCTAATTCCAAACACAAAGTTTTTTTGTTTTTAGTTTATACTCATCATGTCCTTTCTTATTTTTCTTCAATCTTGAGGTTATTTATTTATGCATGTCTATATTCTACATTTCACATTGACATTTGACACCTAATTACAAACACAACACTTTGTTGTTTTGTTCAATTTTGTTGTATTCTATTGTATTTTGTTATGTTGTTTTGGTTACAACTAAGGTTTTTATTAATGCTTGTGTTTGTATTTTGTTGTTTATAATTGCAAATGAAATTGTTCAAGTTTTTTTCATTTGTGAATTGTGCTATCATGTTGTTGTAGTCATATGTGAAGGTGGTAAATGTTGTTTCAATTTTCTACTACTATAGATTTTTTCGGTCTTAAGGTTGTTGCAACTCCAATTTATGTTTTATGTCAATCATTATATTTTACGGTTGTAATTGCATTTCTTGATTAGAATTTTGTCTCATTTTTTCTTTTTGTGCATCTATAGGTTTTGCTAACATTGTTATGTTTTCTTTTTGTTCACATAATTTTATCTAAATTTGCTACAAGTTCTTATCTTCTATTCTCAAATGTTACAATTCAATTGTTGTAGTTGCAATAAGTTTTTTACTATTCTTTTGTTTTTAGTTTGACCAAGTTACACACCATGGATGAACTCCAAAACAAAATGATCTTGATCATGGGGTGCATATTACTATTTCAAATTGTTGATCATCTCTTCAATTCCCTTATTCATCCACTTTTTTTGGACCTTAATTTTACATGTTGAACTTAATGTTGTTAAAGCAAGCACCCAATTTTTCCTCAACATAATTATTTTTCATGATATGCATTTGATTGCTAGCATGTTTTGATCTAAGCCATTGGGTGAAGCCAAAAACCCTACATGGTTTTTTCAAATTCCATTTACCAAATATGAAGATGATTAGTGGGTGGAAAACTTCTAAATGTCAAAATATACTCTTTTCTCGATATAACTAACATATTGAAACAATACTTGTGGAACATGACATCATGTATCAAAAATCAATCCATGTCAAGATTAAGGTGTTTTGTGTTATTTACAAGCTTGCACACAATGTCAACTTCCTTGTTTGTAACAAGTTTTTTATAATAAGGAAGTTTATTGTCTCCTTGGTGCATCATGAATTTGTTGGTGCTATTAACATTACATTCGAAAAGTTGATTTCTTGCATGGTAGGATCAAAGATGATGTCCATGATGGAAGAATTTAAACAATGATGTGGTTTGCAGAATGTACCATGTGCAATTGATAACAACCATACCCCCATTTCTAGACCTTTTCTTCATTTTGCAAAATATTATGACTTTTATCACAAGTTGGTGGGTATTTCATAATAATTTAATCTATTGTAAATTATGCAACAAAATATTTTTTGATGTTTGTGTAGTATTATTTAAAATTTTAAATTAGTTAATTAATTATATTCACTTTTATATTTTGGTTTCAAGGAAGGAAGGAAGGAAGTAAGTGGCCATTTTGTTGTTGGCCAGAGTGAACTAGCACCCACCCCACCAGCACACCATCCATTAGATGCCAAGCAGCATGAATGATTATAAAGTATTGGGTAGATATGTCTTGTATAGACATGCAGAATATGGTGATTTGATTGATTCAATAAAAGTTGCAAGAATGGCATTGCACTTTACTTGTTAAATGACAAGGTGATGACATTTCTGTTTGCCAAATGGTGTTAAGGGTAAAAAATTTCTTAATTTTCAATTTTGTAATGGAATGCAACACCAAAATGTGTTCCATGAATATTTAAATTTTCATTCAATGGATGAACTTGATCCATCATTGTCCACTTTTCATCTATAACTTATAGTTTATTAATCGTGTAAAAAGGTTTTTAAAAATGTTCCTTGGATGGTGGGCATGTAAAAACTAATGTGAAAACCTATTTGAGTTAAATTCCCAAAATGGTATAAATAAAAATAGGACCTTTCATTATTTTCAATCTATTCAACACCAATTTGAAAGTACAATTTTGCACCATAGCCTTGTTTGCTTCATTTTATGAATTCATGTTTTCAATTTGGGAGTTTTAAAATTCATTTCCCACACTTGTAAAAGTGTGTTTGAATTTTGAAACATTTTTTTAATTTATTTTTTTCATGTTTTAATTTTGGTCAAGAGTCCAAAGCTAGCGATGTAACACAAAGGTTGCCCATTTATCAACTGGATTATGACATCTTTTCAAAAATAAAGAACTCACACAATTTTGGAATTTTTTTACAATAGGAAACACAAACATTAATTCATTGTTGAAAATACATTTGGGATTTAAAAAATCATCACATTAATCAAACTTACATGTTAATTTTATTCATAACTTGTTTACTTGTTAATGTTTGTTTCACATGTTGAAGATTAAAAATGAATCCAATTTTGAATATCTATTTCACATCATTGAATTAGAAAGAAGTATTAATCAACTTGAAGATATTTAGACAATTATAAATGGCCACATGATGATTAAAAATTAATCAGAAAATCCAAAAACAAAAGAATTTTAAAGACGTGTTATCAAAAACAAAATAAACCTACTAAAAACATAAACTATATGCAATTGATAAATAAATAACTAGGCAATGAATAATAACAAAATGATTATTAGCCTATGGTTAAGTTTTACCTTCACCTAAGAGGTTTATTTAATTAAAAAGGCAAACCAATATTATTATTATTGATAGTATATTTTTGTTGCAATTTTAGGCTTGAGTTCACAACCAAGGCAAAGGCTTGCAAAGGTGTGAGCCAAGAGTGAAGCCTGGGAGTCACATTTCATACTTTTGAGAGTGTAGGGAAGTGTGAGGGAATGAACCCCCACACTTCCAAATGAATTCCCATTTTGGGAGTTGGAATCCCAATGAACTCATGAATTTTTAAAGGGCGATTATAAGGATCAAAACTCATTAGATTGAAAAGTTCCTTATATCAATGAAAAGCTCCTTAAACATAGATGTCTAAAATAGGCTTGCATGATCCATTTGAATACTTAAAACATAAGTTATGGCCAAAAGAAAGGCCGGGAGTCAAAGTGCCACTTTGACTCCCAACCACTAAAAGTTTGAAATCGCCCCAATTTATTTGCGTGCAAGTGACGTGCCACATACTATTGAAAAGATCTTGATGAGGGCTACAACTTTTCTTTAGATCTCATTTTGATCGGAGGTTTACTCACAAAGTTATGGGCCTCTAAAGTTGCGGAAGTCGCAATTTCGAGAATTTCGGGATTCCAACTTCGGAATCACAGGACAAAATGACATTTGGATGCTGGCCTCGTGGCCATGCATAGATAATACTATAAGAAGGAAGGTGGTGGCTTCCCCCAAGTTCGGGTTGTGGTGAATCTTGTGAGTCCATGTTTGCCTATGGCTTGTCTACGTACCAAAAGTGCTCCAACTATGTACTAACCAACTTGTTATTTGGTTTGTGTAGGTCTGTTTGAATAATTAACTTGTTTTTCACTCTTCCTAATCTTCATCCTGGAGCTCCAGCACGCCCCTCTACCCCCAAAATGCTACGAGTCAAGGAATGCGACCCAACTCCTTTTCCTTCCACTGTTTTCACCTTTGGACTCATAATTGAATCCATCAAGGAGTCTGGGGGTGCGTCAATTTCCTTGTATCTTCACTTTTGAAGGTAATGCCCATTAATTTAAATAACGTTTAAGGATTGTAAGTAGGAAGTAAACCTTAACCTTTTAGAAGGTAATAATTGGCTCCTTAATTGTTTAAAAGGTAGGAATGAACTAAGAGATGATTTTCCAAGATTAGCTAGTTTACTATAAGTTAAGTGGTATTCTTTTTTAGGCACGTTTATGAGGGAGGATTTAGGGGAAGGGAAGGCCTTAATTCTTTTTGGCTCTTAGATTTTTTTTCATTTTTTTTCACATCTATGTTATCACTTTTTCTCTCAACACATTTTCCCTCCCTATATGTTTTTTTCTTTGTCGTCTTTGCTCCTTTCTTTTTCTTTTTTTTCATTTTCATTCCCTTGTACTTTCATCTTGGTAAATTGGGAATGCTTAGTATAGATTTTTAGTTTCTTAACTATTGGATTGTCAAAAAGAGGGATGACAACATCCTTTTGATGTATTTTTTGGTCATGAAAGCATAATAAGACATCTTGATATTTTTTCTTCTTTCTAGATTTTTGGTGTTTTCTTTTTCTTTTTTTTGTTGTGGAATGATGGCAAAATGTGGCAACATATAAGAAACATAAAAAAAAAATGGTAATTAGTAGTTGGGACTTGAATACCTTCATGGAATGCATTTATATCATTTTTGGTTTGTTGAAATTATTGTCATGGCAATGATTTTGTTGTAGGGTAAAATTATCACCCCCTAATTGTTATGATCACTCCATTTAAGCAAGCAATGCCACACAATTCATTGGCATGACAATAATGTTGAAACTAATGAAAGTAATCATGTTATAAGACAATGTTATTACCTTAGTAAAAATAGGTGTTTTGTTTCATGTAAAGATTTTCTAATTATGATTTGAGTAGTTTTAGTATAGTTATAAGCTAACATAAATTTATTTTATTAACTATTGTATTGGTTTTCTTCCCCAACATTACCATTCATTTGAAAGTAACTATTGAGGACTTAATTGGGTGTTATTAATGTGTGTTGAACAATCAACATTCATAATATTTTTTGATAGTTGTTTAGATTTAGTCATTATTAATGTTTAATATTGTTTTTGAACATCTACCTTCAAATTAACCACATTTCATTTTTCTTGGCCCAAGATTTTGAAGGATCAAAAGTTTTGCCATGCTTTTAGATGGTTTAACAAGGTTTCTTAACTTGGATCTTTAGAATTGATTCTAAATTTTGGGTTATGACAACCTTCTTTCCTTTCCTTTTCTTTCTTATTAAACTAATTTTTTCATCATTTTATTGTGGGTGTCTAGTGAAGAGTAAAAATAAGATTTTAAAAGAAATTTCACATTACTTATAAACATGTCCCATAATTGATTTTTTTTTTTCACAATTACATTGGATAAGGTGAGACTTATATTTTTGTTTGAAAATTTGAAATTCTTTGTTTGGATAATTTGTTTATGTGGTTCCAAGTACTCAAAATTCAAAGTTGGGTAAAATTTTCTTATTCTTTTCAAAATGTTTCATTTTTTCCATAGGTTCCAAAGAATGTATGATGTTAAAAAACTCCATCAGATCCTCAAGAATAGTAGGAAATCATCTTGACACACAAATGCAAGAACAACAAGAGCAAAGGCAATTGTTTTTAAGAAAGCTTGAACTTTTTACAAATTGGTGAAAAAGAAAGAAAATATAGTAGAAAAGAAGAATTGGCAAAGGTCCTTGTTTGTGAGTAGGAAATGTGAGTAGGGAACATGGTTCTTGAACATGGAGCAAAGGATTCAAGTAGTTGTTAAAAAAAATTGAAATAAACAACCCCTCATGATATTGATACATAACATTGTCATTTATTTTTCAAAGTCTATGTTTAAAAAAATTATATCCTCTTTAAACAACATTGTCCTAACACTGATATCAACATTTCTTTAACATTAGTTGCCACATGGGAGCAATTATCATTTAAATTGATGGAAGGTGTAACATTATATTATAAATCTCAATGTGAATTATTATTTAGAAAAAGAAAACTTACATTAGCTTTAGAATATTATTTTTCAACACAAAATGCAAAAATCATTAAAATAAATCACATTCTAATCATGGATTTTTGTTGAAACAAATCCTTGCATGTGTTTATATTGTAAAACACAAACATTTGATTTCACACACATGAAAATAACATCTATAAACATTGGTATTGTATGCATAATAAATCCAATGGAGCACAATAACATTATTTTAAAAAGGATTTATTATAATATATTTTTACATTGCTCATTAGATGATCCTTATATTAACTTTAAATTTATATTCTTTTGCAAATAGTTATATCATGGTGTGTGACAACTCATAACATTATCAATCAATGCATAGTGAAAGGCAAAGAGGAACATTCACACAAGTTCAGCTATGTCCCCACAATTCATGTTGCGTTATTATTATCCTAAGCCAAAATAGGTGATGAACCTAGTTGGGAATAATTTTTTTTGCTTAACCAATGAAGAATTACAAAATGTACCCAATAGACCTTTTTTCTTTTTCTTTTGAGGAGGGTGAGAATTGTTGGATTTTTTGAGTTTTGTTGTTCCCAATGTGTTTCCACAAAGTTCACACTATATTCCTATAAGTCCCCAAAATGTTCCTCAAGTTTCTCACTCTATTCTCACCAAATTCCTCATGTGTTCCCCAACATGTTCCAAATAGCACTTCAAGTTGTTCCATATGCTTTGCCCAACATTGTCCTTTGAGCAACTCTATTGATGAGCAAATATTGAGACGTGTTTCTATGTTTGGAATGAAATCTTCTATGGTGGGGCAATCTTCAAAGTTTCAAACAAATCATGCAATGGGTCAATAAAAAAGTTTCATTGCAAAATAAAATTCTTAACTTGGAAGGCACCTCCCAACTAATTAATATGAATCACCCTAACCTATATAAAATGCCTTTGAATGATACCTACTAAGTTAATACACCTACCGAGCTTCCTTGGTATGAACACACAACAAAACTTCACACATTTCAAATATATGTTCCCTACCATCAAGTTTAATGACCATTAAGAATCTAGACCTATTTTCAACCATTTTATTTCTATTTGAAATCTTAATTAAAAATATGGTCAAATCTACTCATTCATCGATAAAATTACAAATCCAACCATTGGATTCAAAGTTTACACACAACAATCTTTGTAACATATTTCAACCAAAATCAATGAGGAGATATAAAAGTGAGAATGCTCATACAAGATTCAACAAATGTTGATGAAAGGTGGATTTGTTCTTTCATCCAAAATAAAAATAGGCTTTCAACATAACATTAATGCATGCACCCTAAGATGGCACTCACAATGACCAAGTTAGGGACCCATTAGAAAAATTCAAGCCAAAATATGGTTCTTCAAGTAAGATAGACCTCATGAATGCGGGTATGCTTGAAGATGGGTACTGTAGTACCTGGGCTGGTTCAGCAACAAAGTGCCTACTAATAATAATAATAATAATATTTATTATTATTTTTACTTATTACTTAAAAAAAATTAATAGTAAAAATAATAATATTCTACAATCGCACACTATACTAAATAAATAATGAAGCTAGTGTGCTTGAGGGTTTCTTTCAGATGTTGGGCATGGCAGGTAAGGGTTTTTCAGAATTTTCAGCAATTTAAAAAATAATTAATTTGTGCCTAACCAAGCTAGATATCACAAGTAGTAGTTGATAAATGAATTTCCAGACTTAACCCCACTACCTTCTCATGATTCCCACCACCTTCATTGATGCACTCGGTCTCAAGTGCAGGTAACTAGGTTCACTAGCTAAAGGCCCAATGCATGCACTCATTTGCTCAACACCTCACCCAAATCCATGTGAAATTTGCATGCAAATCCTCAAAGAACATTGAAAATTTATTTAATTTTCCATTGCCCATATCCATTTAAAATTTCCCCCAAAAAAACCCAAATTTGGCATATTGGGTGCCTAGAGGTTAAGTAACAATAAAATCCATGACACACCACGAGCATACCTATTGCTTCTTTTGAGCTCTAAACTCCGCACTTGCATAGAACAAACAAAAGAAGAATTGAGTCTAATTTGAACCCAATTCAAAAAAATTTATGTATTAGAAATTTGGACTTTTTAAAAGAAATTTTATTGTTCTACCAAATAAGTCTTGACATCTCGTTCTCATTTACATTTAAAATAAATAAAATTCCTTACTACCCACATGATGGCTTTAATGAATGGGTTATCAAACTATTTTCCCCCAATTTTCACTATTCCTTTCATCCGAGTCCAAATTTTAAGAGCCTACATACAGCAATTTCAGCAAAAAATTCCTTAAAATATGGTGGCTTTGGTGCAATTTTTTTTAGAAAAATCCTTTGTATGAGTCACATTGAATTATTGTTGTTGTTGTGGCAAAAATTCACTCCCCATCC
>Ga0116229_10014508_pt1 | contig 10929 bp, 9 predicted proteins | sample S1TSphgellanicum_3_FD_87313 | JGI IMG/M metagenome (GOLD analysis project Ga0116229, IMG submission 87313) | Host-associated microbial communities from peat moss isolated from Minnesota, USA - S1T2_Fc - Sphagnum magellanicum MG | ecosystem: Host-associated > Plants > Peat moss > Unclassified...
AAAAAAAAAAAAAATTTGGGGAAAATCAAGAAACCCCCAAACCCCCAATAAACCAAAAAAAATATTTTATAGCCACAACCCCCGTTGTGAAAAAAAAAAAAAGCCCTTTCTGCCCCCCCGCCCCTCCCCCTACCCACCTATTGGACCCCTAGAACCCCGTCCACCCCAAAGAAAAATAAAAAATAAAATCACCAAAACCCAAACCCACCATCCTGCAGGAAAGAAAAAAACCCCACCCATGAGACTCAGGATTAAATGCACGAGGCTCGGGAACATTTATAGTTATAGTACACATAGCAGCAGCAGTGATTGGTTGAACACGTTCATTTAAAAAAAAGACATGGCGAACTCAGTTTAGCACCGAATTTGGGGCTAATCATACCCGGTTGAAGCCCAGTCTACTAAATTTTTCCTGATTTTTGAAATCTCATCCCCTGTGTGATCAAACAGGGTTTCCAGTGTCGTCTTTTCCTGACTTTACGGATAACTTTTATTATATGAGGTTGTTTCCAAGGTGGGTATTTGATACTCAACTCATCTAAAAATCCATTGCATACAGAGAACAAACATAACTAACATGTTTTTGGGCTTCATATGGTCACTGGGAGGCCTCACTCAAAAAGGTGAAGTAACGAAACCCTAGTTCACTCTGGCCTTCTTTCACCTAGTGAAACCAAATATTAGGTTTCATTCATTCGCAATGGAGTCATGACAGGCATCCAGTGGATGGTACACTGGTGGGTGCTTGTTTACTGGGGGAGTGGGATGCGGGGTCACTGTGACCCCCCTTCCTTCTGGAAACCCTTTTTATTTATATTTTATTTGGGCTGAGTGGTGTAGGAAACACTTTGCCAAGCCACGATGAGAATTTTCAGCAGGCCTGAACCTTCATGTGAAGGTCTGGATGGTTACTTGAGACACCATCAGCACTCTACTAAGATCTACTCGAGACTCTATTCTTCAATCTAGCTTTTAATACTGTTTGGCTTCATAGGAAGATTTTCGAGCCTGGCAAGGACACGATCAGGTGGTGCTTCCTTCCCCCCCCTTTGTATGTCTTTGATTTCGATTTATTGTGATGCAGCTGCTGCCGCCTTTCCCTCTGTATTCCCCTGCCCCCCAGGTCTGGCTTTTTTATCATTTTTTGGGTATCAAGATTTTGGCAAAATTTAACCCAACAATAGAAAAATTAATCAAATTTACACTTTGAAAAAAAAAATCCAAAAATTTCTCTATTCATTTGTCAAAAAATGGCAAAATTAAAAAAAACACTGCAACTGACCATGATCTAATTGGCTTTTATTTATAGCCTGGGAAATGTTCAATTCAACTCTTGGATGGAGTGTGATGTTATTGGCTTTATTTAGTAGCTTGGGAGATGTTCAATTCCAACTGGGATCCCGACAAGAAACTTCCCCTCATTTACAAAGCAGAACCCAACAAGAAACTTCCCCTCATTTACAATTATTTCTTCCCGAATAGGTGCGACTACAACAGTATAACTTTTGTCTTTATTCGTAATGTGCCTTTTTCTTTCTATGAATTTCCCAGTGTATTATTGGGAGGCTGCGTTACCAAGCACAATAACTCCTTCTCAATGCCAAGGCACTTTCCATTTTGGGGGCGAGCATTTCATTTTCGAAATGCCTGTGTTAAAACCTTTTTACTGTGATACCCGCCATGTACCAGAAGGATATCTGACGAGTTTCACAGTAAATTTTTTTTTATAAATAACTGTCATAGTTTCTATTTTACACAGGTAAAGCCCTCAAGTGGGGGCATTACCCTACACTTTACAACCTTCTTCACATGTAATCCTTCAATTCTCATGTTGTGTGAACCAACATTCATTCTTCCCAATTCCACTATGATTAAAACATTCAAACTATTTAACATATAAGGAATCAAAGATAGCCATTAAAAGGCCTTGTAACTCGATATAAATAGTTTATTACTTATAAATGGTTTGATAAGTCATCATTAATTTCTTATAGTTTTAATTAATGTGCATGATAATTTATGAGGAAAGTTTTTGTTCACATTAATGTGCATGATTCAAACATGGTGATTCACAAAAAAAATAAAATTACAAATTAATATGCATGATTTAAACATGAAAATTAACAAAGAAAATTTTTATACAAATTAATGTGCATGACTCAAACATGATGACTTGCTAAAAAAATCATGTTACAAATTAATGTACAAGACTTGAACATGCTAATTCACTAAAAAAATCATGCTACAAATTAATGTGTAAGATTTTAAAAAAATTATTGTTTAATTTCATTTCGGTCAATATATAATTAAGTGTTTGCAACCTTTGGAAACACCTTCACTTGATGAGAACAAGTTATTATATAAATGCAAAGTTTCATAAAATAAAATTGTGAAAGGAATTGAAATTTTAATTTTTAAAAGTTTTGGCATAATTATGAACGTGTGAAATCCATGGTAGGAAATTGGTGTGACATAATAATTATACATAAAAAATAGAAAGGTGAAAAGATATTTGTGTAAACAAAAACATGAATTTTCATAGCTATGTAATAAACATACATAATTGTGATCCTAAACCCATTTATGATCTACAACCTCACTATAAAAGGTGAAATGCAAGGTCCCAAAATAAAGGAGGCAAGATACCAGCTGAATCCAATTTCACATTTTGAAAATGTACCCCCACAAGTGCCTTGTACCCATAGTAATATTGCAAATGAAAAGGTGAATGAAGGTTTTTTTTAACTTCAACATGCATAAATCAAGAAGCATTGGAAAGGTGAAGGTTGCCAAACTTAGCTAGTAAAAGGTCTTGCTTAAAAGGTAAATGTAAGGTTCCAATATAAAGGCCTAGGGAAAGGATGTACCCAAATCCAACCCCACATTTTGAGATCATCCCCCACCAAGTGGGCTTTACTAATCATATAATTGTAAAGGAGGAGTTGAAATTTGTCCTAAATCTCATAGATCTTGAGGCATCGAAAGGGGAAAGTTGTCCTTAAGAGATGTTCTTAGGCCTATAATATAACACATGGGTGATTTTGGAACATATTTTATAATTAAAAATTCAATTTTTGAAAAATCATCAACCTTGTATGTCCAAATTTTCAAAATTTTGGATTTGAAGGCACCTAAAATTAAACTTTGGTATAGTCAAATGCATGAATAGTGAACGAATACGAAAGGACAATACAAGAATGTGATGGTTCTTATGCATTTAATACATATACATTTTTGACTTGTTGAAAAATCCAAAATTGGAAATTCACTTGTTGAAGTTCAATTTTTAAAACTAATTAATTATTTGACCTTTGTGTGTTGAAGTTGCCTAGGTATTAGGATAATTAAATAAGTTCCTTTCAGTGTTGGGTGGTTCTCCATTTTTTGGAGAACCTTCAAAGTCGATTCCCTCTTATTATTATTTTTAAAAAAAAATTTGGATAAGATTTTGAATTTTATTTTAAAAATTTATAACCTTTAGTGAAGGTCAATGTTTTTTTTTCTAGTTATGGGGGGTTTTCGGGTATTAAGGTTTAAGTTTTTTTTAAAGGGGTAGGTCTGAGTAACAATTAGGGTTTAAGGATAAGATTGTCCAAAAAAAAATGGTTATTGTAATTACAAAACAAGTAATTTACTTGAAATAAATGAATTTTTCTATTTGATAATGTAATGAAACTACATCTACAACAATTTGTTTCTTACTCATTTTTCACATCTACAACAATTTATTTCCTTAAAATTGGGCTTTTGGGCATTTGACATTAAATACACCATCACAAAAACCTTCAATTTGGTTGAACAAACATATGAACTAGACATTATTACATATTACAAACCTCTTCAATGCATATGAAAAATCATAACAAAATGGATTAGATAAACTTCCAATCACAGAAATCAACAAATGATTTTAAAGTCCAAGGACAAATCTTTCTTCAAAACTAAGTTTTCAGGCATTTAACGTTCAATAGACCATCAATAGTATATGATAGAAATCCTCAATGCACATGTGAAAAATGAAAACAAAATGGATTGGACATAATTTTAATCACAAAAAATCAACAATTCATTTTAAAATCCAGGGATAAATTCAACCACAACTAAACACAATCAACCGACCTTAAAATCAAAGGAGAAATCCAACCACCATTAAACACAATCAACAACTAACTTTATAATTTAAGGACAAATCCAACCACAAATGAAAACATATTATTTGCAAAACAAAACAAAATTGACCTCCTAGAATAATGCACATGCCCCAAAAACACTGTAGAAAGACAACATGTGTAGCATATGAATGACAAAATTCACAAAAGGTTTTAGGTTTTAGCTAGACACATATGACTCCAAAACATAAGACCCCATAACTTTTAGCTTTAATTAATGAATCCACATTGAAAACCATTAGGTCATTCTTCGGTTCAGCCCATTTCATCATAGGAAATTCAATAGCAAATGTGAAGTAAGGAATACTTACAAAGCAAGTTTTCAATCCTTACCTCCATTGCTATAAATGCACCAAGAAAAAAATAGAATTATAATTTTGATTACACAAGAAAAATGTTAATTAAAAAAAAACAAAAATTGAAGATGAAAGTAAAAACTTGAACTTGAAATTAACAAAATTCAAAGTTTGAATTTTCTTCAAACAATTCTTATTCCTCAATCAATCTGATGTGTTTTTCAATCATAATAAAATCCTTTTCTAGAAATTTAACCATGAATTTAAACTTCAAAGGTCCATCACACCCAACACAATTATCACTAAGCCAATTTTTCATGATGAGAATGAGTCGATTTAAATTTTCAATCTCAAGTCTAGTTCACTTCAAGTTAGTGATGACACCTATAATATTGAAAATCCGCTCTATTTCAATTCGTGATCCCACAATACCAAGGACTTGATGAATAAGGAAAAAAAACATGCAAAAATTTCATAACATGTTTTGCCCACCAAATTAAAAGGTTTTCAATCTCTACTGGTCATATTGCTAATCATCAATACAATTGCAACTCATTATTCAATGTGGACATGATTGCATCATCATTTGATACAATCTGCCCAAACAACAGGTCATCATCTTGAACTATGGTCGGTTGATCTATTGCTACCCTAATAAGGTTCAAATAAAAAACACATGTAATAAAAGAGGGCACACAATTTTAAGGTTAGAATGTGTCATAATTTGAATGGCATGTGCATGGCCCACAAAATCTTGTATAACCTTCATGTTCTTGAAGTGGGGGTCAAGCATGATGACAACATGTTATGAACATTGGCTTGATTATAAACTTAAACAAATGTCAAGAATGGGGATGGAATATTGATGACTTGCATCATCATCCTTAGCTTGAACTCAAGTGCAACTTTGAATCAAATCCCCGTGAATCAATGACCGATTTAAAGCTTAGATCCTATCCACATCAACTTTCATGGTAATGCCTAAGGTGAAGGTAGAATAAAATGCATATGATAACAATCAATAGCTAGCACTTTGATTTAGGACACAAAGTTTCACAGTACGAAGGAATGTATCTGTAATGGTTTGATCAATAGCCCTAGTTCAAAATACCAACACTTTATAAGATAAATGAATAGCTTGTTGTTGTCCATAATAAGATTGAAATAACATTGTAATACTTTAATGTTTCTTGGAATAAAATCACATGAGAAGCAAATTGTGTCTTCACTGGAGTTTTCAACATCTTGGCAGGTTGTCCTATAATAATACAAGACCTTTTCCACTCTTGCCACCCCTTCCCAAATTTTTTTATCCAAGTACTGGTCTTTTGCAATGAAGATTGAGCTTCTTTTAAGCTAACTTTTGAAAGACCAACACAAACCTTAGTGTCGTCAATACCATATTGGGCACCTTTGACATGGCATGCCCAAAACATGACCCTACAAATGGGCATGCTAGTTGAAGGGCAAAACAAAAAACAATAGAAGTTAATGCAAAAATCAAAATGTTTAAATTGGACCTTTCATCTTTGATGTATGTAATTATTTCATCAAGTAAGCCAAAGGAGTCCAACAAAGATTTTACCTAGTTTGCCATTATTGTACCTATAGTGTTTGTACTTCAAAAATCCCAATTGTCATATGACAAAACCCCCATGAAGTGTTGATGAAGCTCATAACAATAACAAAGGTATCAAAGTTCACATGAGGCATCCAAAGGTCAAATGAACATGTACACGTAATACAAGATGCAAGGGTTGGGATGACACATATCTCCTTAATTTTTTCCATCATATTTGGGAGCACTTCAATCACCATTTGCGAATGGGATGGAAATTGTACATGCCCACACTATTACAAAACTAAATGTCACAACCATGGATTATCAACAAAAGACAAAGTTCAACAACCTTTTGCAACATAAAGAACCAAGTCTTCCAAAAAGGCTTGTTGTAAAATATCTTATTTGTGGTAATGTTGTTAGCTACCAAAAAAGTTTGTGATTTGAGAAGTGGGGACAATTTTTTTTTGGACCCTTATTTTTCACTTTGGATTTTTGTAACCCTCTACAACAACAAAAATCCCCATTTTTTTAACAAATCTAGATGTTAATAATAATCATGTTTTTTCAAAGCGCTTGTGCCATGGTTCTTATTGTAGCTCATAAGCCCTTTATGTTTTCCTTGAACATCAAGGAGCTTCAATTGAGTAGGGTGACAAACAAAACAACGCATCATTTATGGGTTACAGATATTCACTATTATCCCATCATTCAACACAAAAAAGGCCCAATAGGTTAATGTTTGATGGCTAGGAAACCATAGATTTATGTTGGCCACCAACTTTGGAATAAAGATTTCCCAAGTTGCATTTATGTCAACATTTGATGCTTCTTGTGATCCAAGCTACTCAATCTTAAATTGAAAAATAAAATCAATATCATCTTCATCACATGAAATGATTTTTAAAGGTTGTGTGCCACTTGTGGATGCCATTGTAAACAACCTTATATGCCAAGCTTTGTTTTATCCTATTGTTGTCTACAAAAGAACATAAAGGACATAGAGCTTAAACCTGTATGAGAATTTAATGGTATCCTATCACAACGACTTACTAGAAGTTGTTGCTACATGGAAGAAACCTTATTGATGTAAAAAATTGTAACAAAAAGGACACATAATTTACACATGTATGGGAATTCAATGGCATCAACTCAATCAAAAAGACTTACTGGAAGTTGCAAGGAAAAATCTTTATTGATGTAAAAGACTAATAAAAGAAAAATGATGGAGAAAGAAAAACTTACTTGCAACTTGCAAGCAACACAAGATGACCACCACAACAACCATTGCAATGATCCTCAACAACATCTAATCTTTTGCTACAACAAAATAATGTTGTTGTTGTGTCTTTTCCAAACAACACATGCATGAAGCAAGAGAGGGAGAAACTATATGCATTTGATTTTGAACAAGACATGAAAACTACCAGTTATTGTATTGATTTGAGCATTTCGAGAGGAGCAAGCAATGATGATGCTAATGGGAGATCCATTACAAGAAAAAAACTTTGTCTTTCCAAAGAATAGTCAGCTCTTTTTGATGAAAGTTTCAAGGACCAAAACATTTTCAACTCAGTAAGAAAGATAAACAAATGCAGCAATTCATGGCCCCCAAGTTGTTGATTATAGTTTTCTTTTATATTGGATTGCATCGGTTTTCTATCTCATGAATGTTATGCCAATTTGGTTGTTAAAACAAAAGAATGTGTTGGCAAAACAATTGAACTTGCATCTTCAACAAATGGAAGTGTGGTTATAAAACAAAAAAACAAGGTGGGTTGAACTTAATTTCCACTTCATGCACTTGTGTTGCATGCTCGAAAAAATGATCTTGTAGTGAATGCAATAGTAATTGTTTAAGGGTTTTTTTAACTTATGAATTTGGCTAGCATCTAAGATTAAGTTAAAACAAACGGAAGTGGATTGTGAAGTGTTGAAAAGATGTTGCGAGAATTTGAGTGAAAAAATCGGAGATTGTAAAAAGAGTTGCAATAATTAAGAGTGTTCAAGCTGGCCATCGTCACAATTACTCCTAACGCATGTATTACAACAATTGTCATAGTTACACATGGCTTTAGTAGTTACATGTAATGGCCAGTACTATTTGTTGCCAAATTAAACTAATGTACATCTTGTGGAAAAGTAGATACCATAGAAAATCAATAAGCCCATATTACATTTCCTAAACCTGCAAGTAGTAGTAGCAACTTTTCCCATTTCATGCAGCCTTTAGTAGCGTGCTACAAGCTAAAAGCTATATAATAGACTTCCTAGAAATTTTTTTGCTTCATATTGTTACATAAGAGTCCACTTTTTGTTATGTAACAAAGCCAATTGGTGCACCATCCACAACTGCAGGCTACTACAAAAGTTGATTACATTTTCCTTTCCTTCATGTGTAGCATGACAATTCCATTATGATGATTATCGTGATACCATAACAATGATAACTATGGCCCTATGTTTTGTTGCAACAATGAAAGACATAAAAAAGTTACAGCACAACAAGCTGACATGCAATGTGATGCCAAGTGGATGGCAAAGAGCAAAAACGTTCTTCATGCGAACAACAAATGAAAGAAAAAAAGGTTCAATGGAAAGAAAAAAATGTTTACCTTCAAGCTATAGCATGTGACGACCATTGCAATGGCCATGATGACAATCTTGTTGCAACAAAAAATCATTGTAATGCCCATGATGACAACCCTACTACAACAAAAAATAGGTTATAACATTGTTTCACTACCATGATTATGCCCAATGTTTTACTATAACTCATAAAACTCGATTTAGGTGCTACAATTTAAAGCTTGATGAGAAACAAGAATAAAAACTTATTTTAACACAACATTGTCCATCATCATGATGACAAACATTTTGCATCAAAAATGTCAAAAATGTAACAAAAAGTAGAAACTTGAACAATAGCAAGAAAAAAAGTGAGCATGAAAGAAACTTACTTAGTTTGCATCCAAAAACATGGTGATGGTGATGTAAAAAACAAATAACAATGACAAAATCAGCAAGAACCTAGTAATGACAATGAAGAAAAAACCTTGACAATGCAACAAATTTGCTTCAACAATGCCACCCATTTCATTCATAACAACCACCACAAATAGAAGGTGTTGATGGAATGCAATGTGCAACAAAAGTAACCAAAATTGAAACCTTAGTGCTAGAAAAAAGATGGAACTCATTGTCATGCAAAAGAAGAAAGCAAATTGTCCAAGGAATGATGGAATGTGATGTGCCACAAAAGTTTGCAGAACCCTAAACCTTAGGCTTAGAAAAAAAACTGAAACTTTAAAATTTTAAAAAACACTTGCCAGTGCAGGGTCATTGAAATTTTATGGAATTGATGATCATCCGGTTTTGGGGTTGAACCTGGATCCAAGATAAGGGTGGGTCCTAGGGTAAGGTTTAAGTCTGGGTATTAGAATAGAGGTAAGGGTCAGAATAGGGTATGTATAATTAACTAGAACCAAAACTATCGATTCTTACCCAAATTTTCAAAGAACCGCCCAACACTACTTCCTTCCCTCCTATAACCTTAAACATTTATTATGTAAGCAACATAAGATGTAATATCATTCCTCCTTTCTAAGATGGATGTTTTGAGATATCACTTGGCTTGCAAATACATTAAGAAATTTATCCATGTATTTTAAGTTATTAAAAGCCTAAATTGAGTTTCACACTCTTTGAAAGTCACATTTTAAACCATTTTATTGTTATGGTTTGAGATGGTCTAAATGTCCAAATATAATAAATGCACACCCTTGTACTCTTAATGGATTTGGTGGTAAGCAAAATATTTCTAAATTGTCAAATTTCGGAGGGATTTAATGTCAAAGGTGTCAAAATCTTGAAATTGCAAGCTGCACAATACCAAAAGTTTTGAAACCTAAAAAGCCATAAGCCTTGATCATTAGCATCTTTTAAAAAAAATAAAAAATCAACACAATTGTACACACTTTGTTTGGTCAATAATATGGCCTTCAATTTTAGTGGAGAATGGGATATTATGAGTGCAAATGTTAGATGGATATCATTGTGTAAATGTCAATTTATCATAAGAATGTTTCAAAAACACATTTCATTGAATAATCATTGTTGAAGCTCTCATCCAATGTCAACAACACAAATCCTCCATGCATCATAGTGCACATTTAAAACTTATCAAAGACAAACAAGACTAAACAAACATAACCGGTTCATGGGGGGTTTTCGATGACATGGTGTCATCACATTCCTTCAGAGCTGGCGGGTTACAAGTCGTATCCGCTCAGTGCTGGGTCAACCAGACGGGTACAGCGCAATTACGACGATAATGACTACAAGCTCAAATTGGGCTGTTGGCGTATTCACGGGTTATGGGCACGTAATATCCTACCCATCCACTATTTGGTTCGGTTCGATGACATTTTATGGCTCATTGAAAAAGTCTCGTTGCTCACATGGCTCGACTTTTTCCTATAACTGGCATATGCTTGAGCCGGTTACATAATCCATAAAGACAAATGTAAACAAGGATTAAAAAAATCTAACACATGCATCTTGTGCATCTAAGTGGATGAAAAATGATAGACATCCTCACACATGTGAAAAACATTAAATATTTTACATTAAATGTGCCAAACCTCTTGATAATATATTGCCAAAATGCGTTTTAATAGATAAATAAATAAATAAATAAATAAATAAATGGAAACCAGGGTGCCGCAGTAACTTGTATTGCATGTCGTACAAAATAGTACAAAAGTACTGCCCGGATTATTTTTCTTAAAGATATATATATATATATATATATATATATATATAAATGGACGCGCACAAAAAAAAAAAAAAAAAAAAAAAAAAAGTAATATTTTTTTGTTGTTGGTTAGTTTGTTTTTATTTT
>Ga0116229_10014509_pt1 | contig 10929 bp, 11 predicted proteins | sample S1TSphgellanicum_3_FD_87313 | JGI IMG/M metagenome (GOLD analysis project Ga0116229, IMG submission 87313) | Host-associated microbial communities from peat moss isolated from Minnesota, USA - S1T2_Fc - Sphagnum magellanicum MG | ecosystem: Host-associated > Plants > Peat moss > Unclassified...
AAAAAAAAAAAAAAATTTTCCCCACAAATTAAAAAAAAAAAAAAAAAAAAAAAAACTTCACTGGTAACTAGGCTGGTATGAATTTTTGAAAAAAATCAAATACCAGCTGGTATGCTGAAAAGCTGATACCAGCCCAACACTAAAGACATCATTATTCCATTCTCAGCAGCACATTTGAAACAGTTTACTTTTCAATGACTGAACCTTATAGCAACCAAATTTCAGTCATGCCTGTGAATATGCCAGCCAAAAATATTACGTGGGTTACACATGCTTGTTGCCAACAATTTCAAACTCAACTAGGTGTATCTGAAAGACCCTCCGAAACATTGGCCAATTGCTTTAGAGAGCATGTTAGCATGTGGAAGAATGCATACATTTGCTGGCCCTTATGAAAATATGTTGAGGACCGGATTCTGACTCCTTTAATTTTGTCTTGGGCTCCACATAATTACTAATTATAAGACACGCTGAACCATTGACCTGTTTTTAGTTTGTTATTTGACAGCCATTCTCAGGCAGAATATTTCCAGAAAACTTCCTGGAATAAATTGTTTCCCCTACCTGTTTTCTTTGTTTGGACTCTTTTTCGACACCTTGGTTGAACCAGGGTCCAGCAAGCACCCACACTGGTTACATGGTAAAACTCAAAATTCATTAAGTTGTTTCTAAATATTCCAAGTATCCCATGCTCAGACTAAATCAGAGTCTCTGAGCCCAAATCTAACATTTCTTGGGTTTAGTTCGATCACTAAGAGGCCTCGCTCAAGAAGGTGAAGTATACCACCTGTGTGGGTGCTGGTTGACCCTGGCCCTTTTTCCAGTGTGGTTCCTACCAGTGATATGTTTTTCAAAAACAATTGATGTTGCATCATTGGCTAGCATCCCAAGAAGGATTTAGCATTAAATGGTGACAGGCTTTTAAAACATATTTAAAGACTTAGAAAAATATATTTTTTAATGTTACTAAATTAAAATCAGAGTCCAAATGTGATGAATTCTTTTTGGAAATTGACAATTTTTTCCTCCGTGAAGACAATTTTTTCTATATATATCCACATTTTGGCAAAATTTCACCCCAAAAAAATCACTCTTGCCACTACTGAATACAACTAATGTAAATGTGCTTTTGAGTCACATAGACTTTTTATTATATGTACTATAATAATGTGTCTTGCCCTGCACTGAAGTTTACAAAACTCTTATATACTAACATATTGTGCTGATTTCTGTCGCGCGTTTCTTGCCGTTGAGATTGTTGATGAGGGAGGCATGTACACCGTACTACAAGGGCGGCTTCAACACATGCATGTCAGATAATTAAGTAATTTTGAAGGTTTCATGTTGAAAATTTGAATATTCCTGACTATTCCAAAACGTTCTCTATTTTCCTTCACGAATTTGTCTTCTCTGAAAAAAGTATTTTAGAAAATTTCAACATTTCTACCAATAATATAATTAGTGTCCAAGCTGTCAAGGCACCATGGTATTAATAAACTACAAAGAAATCGAGCAAAATAAAAAGATGGAGAGGAAGAAAAGACTTGTTATTTTTGTGGATGGGTTGCCCACTGGGCCCTTCTCACTTTTCAGGTGCAAGCACAAGGACAGTAATAACCCCCGAGACAGCCATGGCCCTCATGCCTAGGCACCTCGAAACAGAGAAGGAAGGGCCTAGAGGGTTACCATCCTCTAGACCTCATGATCTACTACCTGTGTTATAGACTTATGGTGCATTCACACTTGATGTTAAGTCAGTGTTAAATGAAAATATAGGTGGCATCCTAGCTGGCACCCGGTGTTAAATGGGCGATACCTTAATGTTAAGTGAATGTTAACTTAATATAAAAGGTTCACAGTAAGTATGTGTCAGTCCTAAATGACTAGCATGGTGTTAGGGGACTCAACACTAGAGTCCCTAACACCAAGTGTGAATGCACCTTCATGGTAAGATTCACTTTGTAAACTTTTCCTTGGGTAAGGCCCATTGGTGGGTGACATTTCCAAACTGCAGGGCCATACTTCAACATGACCTACCCATTCACATTCTTGAATGCTTGGAGTAATGGCATGTTTACCTTTTGGTTTCACCAACAATATACATATATATAATGTATGATACTAGTTCATTGACTAGGAGGTACCTAGTGAAAAATTGACAAAAGTTGGGTAGAAATCTCATGGGTGGTAGAATCAAGACGTGTTCAGAGAAAATTTCACAGCCCCCTGCTCAAATTGTCTGCAAATTAAGAATCGATAGAATTTTTGAGTATATGTGGAGGGTGCATTACCCTCGGTATAATCTCTAACTCAACAGAGGACAACTTACAAGTAAATAAGGTTCTACCAAAGGTGCTTCCTCTCCTCTCAAATGAATCACAGCCATCTTGTTCATGAAGGCCAAAATTCTAGTAGCTCTTACAACCAGTAAAGGACCTGGAACAGGCTTTTCCAGGAATTGGGATCCCACACTCCGCTTGGCTCATGCCACAACTAGTGCTTGTGATAGTGTTCCCAGATTTATACTATTTGCTAAATTTTGATTGATCATCTTCTTTCTCTTTAATCCGCAGGGGCCTGATTGATACACGTGGGGTTGCAGATAATTTGCACTTTGTACACCAATTCAAGGCTGTTGTCACATATCATATCCATGAGGATCCTCTGCTGCAAGCTGCATCTTCTTTTGCTCCTTTTGCTCTCTAGCAGCCAGTGCATCTTCAGCGACGACTGTTCTTCCGTACAGACCTTCTTTCTAGACAAGGAATGTAAGAAAAATTGTCATTTTCTACCCATCCATTTCTATACTAATTTTTTGGAGCTAATTTCTCATATTCATAAATGCAAGGTGCAATCCTAGCAAGTTCAGATCACCAGCTCCCCATCACTGTTGCTCAAGATTCAAATTGGTTTTACTCTTGCTCACCCTGCTTATGAACTAGTACTGCAGCTGATATTATCATCATGTTTCAGCTTATATGGTTTTGTTCAGAATTATTGTTAGCATATAGGCTCTCTAGATGGTGGCCTTGGAATTACCTGCAGAAAATTATGCCCTACTAGGATGAATGATCCCATTGATCTCTATAAGACAATTTTCAGAGCACCATGAAATGATGTCCAGAAGTATAATTCCCTTGGCTGAATTTTGTGTGTACACCCCCTGTTTGCAGTGGCAGCACTAGAAGCCATTCTACACGCATGGAACCAAACTCCTGACATGAGTACAAATTTAGCAGGATGGAATTCCTCACAACTCAGACCTTGCTTCCATTCTACTGCTAATTGGAAAGGGGTACCATGCTATAGAGAACAAGACAGAAGCGATGGCAACTGTACTGCCTACATCTCGGGCTTGTAAGACTCTTAATTCCCACAACAACAATGGTTGTTGAGAAACATGAGAGACATGAGATCCCCATTCAGAGATCACCATGATCCTTCATGTACCGTGGAATGGTCAAGCCCCATGCCTATTATGCTGGATAAGGTGCCAGGTGAGCTAGGTGATGTACACAACATAACAGGCAAGGTTGAGGTCATTCCATGATACTAGGGTCTTGGGTCTCAGGTGGCATATTCAATGGTTTCAAAGGAAAAATATATATGTTCATTATAGACACATTTTTTCTCGCAGTTAGAGTGTATGATCATCAGCAGAAAGTTCTGTCAAATGATGTGGTCAAGAAAAATGACATAATTTGCCACCCCTGACCTTTATGTACTATCCACCCAGGAATGTGGTGAGCCCAGTAGAGTGTGCTGCTGCTGGTTAGGTGGTAATGAGTTCTTCCAAAGCCTGTTCCAAAGTGTAACTGATTTTTGACCGACAATTCATATTTCAAGCACCTTTATTTGGATTATAATTGACACCATTAGCACCAATTTAAGTAGAGCTGATAAATGACTGCCTGTCCTGCCTAGGAAAATCCCTGTAAAAACTTGCATGAATAGGACGTAGAAGTCAGTTACTTCACTGTCATGGACTAAGTTACGGATCTCAGTTGGGGGTTCCAATTCTTTGACATGTCAATTACTTCTTATTTTCTGGATCATGGATTTTTCAGGAGCTTACCTGATGCATCTATTGTAGGCACTTTGCCCAAACACATTGGAAAACTTGCCAATCTCTTTGACCTGTAAGATACCATATACCATATACCACATACCACATACCAGTTCTTATGAGACTTTGATAGCTTTATTCTCCCTACTATGGGCTCAGCATCTTTCCCTTGCAAATGGTTGTGGATTCAATTCGATGTTATGCCACTCTTGATGTGTAAGATATGAGCCACACCTAGGGAGTTATGCACTATGGAATGGTTGAGCCCTGCCCATTATGTTGGGTCAGGTGCCAGGTCGAGCTTGTTAATGTAGCTCACCCTAACCAGCTCACATGATGCATTACCCAACATAATGGGTAGGGTGAGGCCATTCCATGACATTAAGATCTGGGTTGGCAGAGTTAATGTTTAACTATGAGTTTATGATCATTGCCAGCAGATTATGTCATGTAATGTGATCAAGAAAATGACACTTAGAGTGGAAGTCATAGGTTGAAGGAATGGATATCATAACCCTATTGAATTGTTGAGTGTTAGTCCAAATTTCAAACTAGCTATAGTTAAAACAGGAAATGTTCCATGAAGTCTCCTCAAAATGAGCGCACAGGTCACTGTAATACCAAGTGAATGTTTCCTCAAATTCTGCATCAATCTGTAGTGTCTCCTTATGAAAGGGCAAAGACAACAAGGACCCTTGATTAGGTTGAGTACTTGCAAAAAGCCTGGGTTTCTTTATCCTTTGCCATAAGAATATTCAAAATGCCTTAGGTTCTCTTGACCCTGGCTATGAGAATATAATATTCGCACGGCTGCCAGGACCAAGAGAGCTCGGGCTTCATAACCAGGGTCCTGGCTAATTATGACAATTGGTACGAGATTAAATTTTGTAAGATACTTGTAAAAGCTCATTTTAGATGGGGGCTTTTAATGATTAAATTTGCACACAAAGGAAAAAATAGGTCAGGTTTCTATGTACTGATGATCAGTTCTGCGTCAAAGTCAGCGACTTGGTGATTCTGGTTGCAATGTTCAAATTCATCCATTCCTTCTTTCAAGAAGTTGTTAGTGCATGTTCTCCCTCCTTTAGCCTGAATTCATAAACAAGTTTGTCAAACATTGTTTGTTGATTGGGCAGAGAATATGTGGTACATTGTTTGTTGTGCATTCAACTATCTATTAGTTAATGGCCATCATGTGGAGGCTTCATATCAACAGCTCAATCACCTAATGTGGAAATCTTGTGCAGAAACTTGGCTAACAATCTGGGGCTTTCCAGTCCGCTACCTAGTGGGCTTTCCTATATTGATGCCTTGACTATTTTGTAAGCAACTCCAAACTTATTCATTTTGGTATGCAATAATTTGCTCTTACAAGTGGTTGGGACTTTGCCAAGCTTGAAGTCAGTGTGGATTTAATTCATCAGTAGGTCATGCTAGATGTTGCCAGCAATAGCTCCAACCCAAGTATGATATAACCAGCCACTTAAAAGTGGCAACATTATTTTTCTTCCATTATGGTAGGTAGAAATTAGTTTCACCTTCAATTAGGACATGGTTGAAAGGTTATTTAAAGATACATTTACTTGTTTTTCAAACCTCTTTATTGTCTATACTAGTGCGTATGTAGCCTGTGCACTTGGCTCAAGTGTGAACTGGTTACTGAACTATTTTTTCATTCCAAAACTATTTTTTGTAATTTAATTGAACTTTCAATAACAAAAACTACTCAAATTTCAATATCTCTCATACCGTAGGTCTAAAAAAATTCAAATCGCCTTCCTTACATCCTACTCACTAAGGGTTTTCCCAACAAATTGAGAATGTAACCAAATTTTCCTATAATTTTTAGTTTTGACTTAAATATGTTTTTAGTGAAAACATTGTTCAATATTCAATAGCTTCTCCACAATAGGTCAAAACATTATGAAACCAACTTGGTGCACCCCTAGTCATCAAGGGATTTCCAATTATACCAAGAGTGTAGCAAGAGGCATTATGGTTTGGGAGATCTCAAAGTGATAAACAAAACAAAGAACATTTCTTCCTTCATAGATAGATTATGTTAAGTTCACAAACTTGCTAATTTTAGTTTCCAATATCATATTGGACATTTAGCCCAATTCTAAAAGTGTTGAATCCATATATAATTTCTTGAATACAATTGTGAATGAATTATTTTGCAAGTATACCACTAATAATGTGGGGTGTGGGAATCACTTGTCTCCAGGGATCTTCATAATTGTAGTTTTAATGGAAACATTGGCAATGAACTCTTTTATTTATCAAATCTTGTGGAAGTGTAAGTTGTCATTTTTCCTTTCACTCAAGCCATGTTTGGGAAATGTACAAAAGAGTAAAATAAAGGAAAAAGGAGAAATGACAGGACGTCAAGTTGGCTCAAATTTGTTATGAAAATGTATGTATGTCCATAACCGACCGTTTGTGGAATGTCAGCCATATTTACATGTCAAAAACCAACAGCTTACAATAGGTCGGCCGTGGTGATGGGAGGTGTGTCTTGAAAGGTGGAAGTTGGGAAGTAACTAAGCCTACAATTAGCACTTGATTTAAAATGGAAAATGTTTGCATCCTTTGTAATGTGATCGAAACTTTTTGACAAAGAAAAGTGACCAAGGTAGAAAGATGAGGGCCTTTTGTCCTCTTCAAGCTCCAAATGGCATTGGCATAGTCTTGTAAAAACACATTGACATGTTCTTGTAAGCAACCAAATACCTCAATTGTTTAGGGGAGGAACTAATCAATGGGGTGTCGATTGCGATAGCTCCTTTCTTTAGCTTGAGTTGCATTTGATGTAGAAAATCCTTGAGTTGGGCAAAATTGGGGAAGTAAATTCGCTTGCATTGGGTTAGTAATGACAACGTCGGTTAAAGTGCGAATGCCATCTTTGGTAAGCATAATGTCGATTCGTCGACAAGAGGAGTTGAATGTGGTTGAAGGAAGCGCATGTAATTGTTTTCGTTTCACGTGGAAACTAATATCTCGTGCAATGGCAACAAAGGTGTCGCAAATTGCATCATGGGTTCTAACATGTTCGTTGCCATGAACACAACGTAAAAGGTGGATACCCATAGGGTCGATAAGATGTGTGCACACACATCGAGGGATGCCTACAATTGAGGGATTGGGTAGTCCAAGTCATGTACGAAATGTTGTGCAAAAAACTAAGGAAGATAATTGAAAGACTTAGAAGACCTGTTGAGCTATAAGCCAAGTGCTTGCCCGTAAGCCAGAACATGATAAAATTCGAACATGATGGGCTTTAGATGTTCCATCAGAAAGCATGTTGGAAAGGGTATGATGGTGCAGATGCTTCAAGATGGAATCTTAAAGTTGAACTATTTATTTCTCAATGAATTGTTCAAATGGAAAAAGACACACACATGCTAGGGGTGGTAAAAGATCACATGCCACCTTAAGGTGTTGTTGGAAAGGAAATGTGTTGTTGTTGACTTGTGCTAAGGCTTGAAGAAGGAAGGGACGTTTATCAACCATAAACCTATTAGCTATGACTAAAGCGATAAGGGCCCAACTCTTTAAAGAGGCTGTTAGGGTGATGGTGGATGTCAATATGAGCTCGATACCACTGAAAGTTATTGGGAGGGAGGCTTGTTTATGAACTAAAAGTCTTTCTGGGCTATCAAAGGATCCTGGACCCAAAAGGCATGCAAACACTTTATGGAGGGAGGAATCAAAGGAAATAAAGAATTTTATGAAGGTGGAAGATGGAGGTGTGCATCGTAAAAGATATGATGGGTGTTGCACGAAATAATGAGTTAAAATTCCAAAGACCACTTAAGCATCACCCATTATAGGGAAAAGGTCCACATGTCGAACATCCTTTTGCAGGGCTTCTTTGATGAAGGATGATCTGAAAGTTACGGTGCCAGGTGGAACCCCTAGGACTTTAATTTGTTCGGATGGGGTGGTAAACTGGGATGGGGTGTTGAAATCTGGTGGCAAGCCAGAAGGTGACCATGCAACTCATTTCTTAGGTTGGATGGAAAGACCTATTGCATGAAGTTATGTTTGGAAGTGTTTATAGGCCATTGATACAATTAAAGAGGGACCTATGATGTGAGTGTCGTCTACAATGGATGGAAATAGAGAAGAGGGGAAATGATTAACTATAGAATGTAAAGCCCTAAAATGAATTAAAGCGATTAGCGCCCCCCCCAAAGGATCACCTTTAACAAGTCCCCATGGCAGATGTGATGATTATGACATCACCTTCAGAAGTACGATGATTATAAAACAAAGGAGACTCGAATGCATAGAATGCACGAACAAAGGGGATGAATTGTATGATGTCCCCACCTGCTGCACGAAGTTCTTGAAATATGACCCCTCTTGACATTGAATTGAAGGCATTTGTTATGTCCACTTGAAGAAAAACCCAATCGGGGTGAAGGTTTAAGGTGCATTTAATGTCGAGGATTATTGCTTCATAACAACCCTTAGTTGCAACTCCAAATTAGTGTGGGGAAAAGTGTGTTGCAAAAACTTCACAGATTGAAAATATATAGCATGACTTATGAATCGATACAATGTTTCCCCCATTATAATGGGGTGAACTCCACCTAAAGATTTGGTCATGGCTAAGAAGTGAGCCACTCCAAGGACAATGCAATTTGGGGTGGAATGTGGCCCTGTGCAATATGAAAACAAAGTTGGAACAATTAAATGAATCCACTTGCTGAATCTTCAAGGTGAAAACAGTCTTGAAAGTGTTCAAAAACCATCTTAGAAAGACCACTTGCTAATAAATGTGGCATGCGTTGGAACGTCAACTTGAAGGAATCGGAAGAAAATCCGAAATCTTGGTCTAACTCATAATCTTTGAAGAAAAACGAAAAGCAGCCATCTGATTTGAGGTGTAATGTGGTGAGAGTTGAGGTGGTGTTAAAGGAGTGGGTGTGGGAAAAAATGGTGCCAAAACACATGTTGCATGGCCAAGGGTTAAATTACGAAACAAATGTTTATGAGTTGAAGGATCAGTTGGAGAAAAGGGATGGAGTTTGAACTGGCTGACAAAGCTTGGGCTTGTAAAAAAAAACTCCTCCTACAAGTTTTCCTAGTTGCTTGCTAGAAAGTGCTTGAATTGAATATGTGTTTCCTTATGGCTTGTTGCCCCACCATGAGGAGGCAAAGTGAGACACCATTGGGGCAGTAGGAAGAGCAAATGCCAAGTTACCACATTGTCCGAATCTTGCGCTAGCATATCCAATGGAAAATGAAATGCCACTTATACATCACATTGTAGAGTGGTGGGGATGCGATTACACAAACGAAGACAATAACGGCCTAAATGAAAGGACCCGAAAACATCTCATGTTGAAACCCAAGTCCAAGTTAATGTAGATGGAATGGGAGTAAAGGAAGGTATTGGGCTAGGATGATCACAAGGGTTTGGATTGGATGAATTAGATGTCTGACAAGAACATTGATGACGACCTAACCTTCAACTAATAAATTGGTGCCCATAGGTTGGACACAATACTCTAAGTGGAAATTAAGGGCATGTTGAAGAAATGGGGGTAGGTTGGGGGGTATGATCAATGCCAACTATAGGGACCAAGAAAGTGGGAGGGGAAAAATGTCCTAATTGTGCATGATCAATGGGGTTTGGGAAAGTGTAAGGTTGGGACCCCTCATTCATAGGAAGGGTTGGGGGCTGGTAAGGGGCAATAATATGTAGCGTATGATTTGTTAGAATCGGAAGGGTAACTAGTGGGTGGTTTGTGGCTTGCATGGGGGATGAGGTGGAGGATAGGTTGGTGGTGCCACATGATGAGGCAAATGGGTGATCGGGATTACAAGATTCGATGAAACAAGATGAATTGGGGGACATGGGACATTTGGTGCCCATTTGGTAAAAGGTATATTATGAACACGAGCCCCATTTTTAAAAAATTGCCTATTGTTACAAAGCAATCATAAATTTACAAAGCTAATCACACAATATTAAATGAAACAAAAGAAGGTAAGAAACTTTCCAATAAGTCCTTTGCTAAGGCATTATGCCAAGGCCAAACCTTAATTTCATTATGGGCCTATGTGTTACGATCACTAAACTACTTGATTCAACAAAACTTAAACATTCTAATACCCAAATATTATATTGGGACCTATTTGCACAATTACAGATGGGTCCCAAGTTTTAAAGATTGCCTATTTCAACACAATAATTTTAAACTTATAGAGCCAACCGCATAAGAATGGAAAGATCAAATGGAAAAAGACAATGAATTGTTACAAACAAGCAAGTCCTGTTTCAAAGGATAGCTAAATTTTAATTTTGACATAACTTTCAACATCCTTATCCTTATTCTACTAGGTTTGACACAACTTATATACTTTTAAAATAACTATTATGCAAAAATTAAGGGCCTAGAAACTTCTAATCTTCTATTATTTGGACTACCCAACTAATGTGACACCCAATTTTAATATTAGAAAAATACCTTAGATTTAATCTTTTGATTTAAAAAAAAACACATCTTAGAAAACATATTATTGGTGAATGACTAGCCATTAAGTATTAACACATTCACATTTACAACGCATTTATATATATATATATATGTTGTTTTTTTGTTATTTATTTAAGATTATGACAAGAACCAAGAAAAACCAAGGTTGTGGTGAAGTCTCTCTCTAGGTAGGAGAATGTGGTTATTGTGTTTAGGTTGAATATAATGACTAGATTCTTGGAGATAAAAAATTTATAAGCTTGGGAAAAAAAAAAAAAAAAAAAGGCCAAATTGCGCCAAACCCCCCAATACCCAAACCAAGGGTTTTCTTAATCCCACCGGGAACAAAAAACAAAAAAAAAAAAATAGGCC
>Ga0116229_10014510_pt1 | contig 10929 bp, 10 predicted proteins | sample S1TSphgellanicum_3_FD_87313 | JGI IMG/M metagenome (GOLD analysis project Ga0116229, IMG submission 87313) | Host-associated microbial communities from peat moss isolated from Minnesota, USA - S1T2_Fc - Sphagnum magellanicum MG | ecosystem: Host-associated > Plants > Peat moss > Unclassified...
AAGCACAGAATGCCAGATCTGGCCCTAAATATACATGAGAGCAGGGTCAATTGAATGTAGAATGCTGGTGATGAAGTGCTTTAGGGATCCAAGCCTTTTAAGTCTTCATAAACCTACAAGTTACTGAGGGGCTAATAATCTACAGACAAACCCAGATATCTACAACTCACCTGAGTGAATCGGAAAATATTATCAATGAAAAACAACACATCCTGGCCCTCCGCATCACGGAAATGTTCTGCAACTGTCAGACCTGTGAGCCCAACACGAGCACGGGCACCAGGGGGCTCATTCATCTGCCCATACACCAGCGCACACTTGCTTTCCAGCTGCAACCAACAAATCTCATACCTGATCATCAATGGTTTTTTAGGCTGTGCTACTCAAATGTCATTTGTGAGCATCAATTGGGGCCATGATCCTAGAGAAAGAAAGTTATCAAACTATTCAGGAACCAACAAAGTGAAGCAGGTGTGCACCTGCTTCTCTCCAAGCTTGATGACACCACTCTCAATCATTTCCTTATACAAATCATTACCCTCTCGTGTCCGCTCTCCCACTCCAGCAAACACTGAAAAACCACCTGCAGACATACAAACAGAGCAGCAAATTGCCTGTCATTGTAGCTTAAACTCTCCAGACACAAGAATTAGTGTCATTGATGCATTTCTCCATTCAGAATATGAGTTGGACAGTCGACTTTTTATAGCAAGACTGCACCTCCAGCAACTGCTATAAGGCCTCACTCAACCCACACAAAATCATCAGTCATCTATGAAAAACAATACACTTGAACAACCACTTTATGGCCTTCTTCAGAATTTCTTTCTCCTTCTCATACCCATTTTATCCAGTCAGAAACTGTAACAATCCTTCAAGAATATGCTCCTTTGGACACTGTTTTTCTGCAAGTCTATGTGCATATATGCCTAGTCAAAACAGTGAACGAATGGATGATTTCAGTCAAATCTTGATCCTGCATGTGATGAATCACAGCTATGTGTCTGGGAGACCTGGGTTTAACAAAAGCAAAAATGCAATATAGCATTCAGGCACCATAAACAACTTTAGAGGTTGCATGTCAGCTGATTAAGGTGCAAACCAAATAATAGTGAGAGAGTGGATCACAAGGGGAACACATACCATGAGCCTTTGCAATGTTGTTGATCAACTCCATGATGAGCACTGTTTTACCAACCCCAGCTCCGCCAAACAGACCAATCTTGCCACCACGCTGATATGGTGCCAAAAGGTCCACAACCTGAAAATCCACCAGGAAAAAAAATGTAAGTAGGTTTATCATAGTCACACACATGTTTATCATTCCATCCAACAATGTTTAATCTGCCAAATGGCTGGATACAAAAAGCAAGACACAAAAATAGAACCACAAAGCTTGAAGCAGAAATGGCTCAGAAAATCAAAGAAGCTTGACCCTGAATACATCAAGGAAAACCCTACTTTTGGCATCCAGATCTATCCAAAAGCACACAGAGAAACATACTTCTGTGCATTGTCAGCACCATATTCATTCAAAAGAAGGAACTTTAGGAGCCTGATGACCTTAATTCCTGTCTCCAAAATTTCTTGCTCTGTCCCTTGTTCAATGAAGGACGGAGCTTCACGATGAATCCCAAGAATGTGTTCTCTGCCTGCCAAACACAGCACCTATCAAAACATTGCCTTTATGGCCTGACAAACAAGCACACACAGAAGCATGGCTATGAGATTGCAGAGAAACTCACACAAAAACATTTGAAAGTGACATGAGAAGAATGAGTGTGGTCATATCCTTGTGAGTGCCACTCACAGAGTGTCAGAACATCACCTTCATCACAACTAGCAGTGACAAGCTGCCATGACTTGGCACTAACTACCTACATCAGCTCCTGACCATGGATGGGTGTAGATAAGTACAAAGGAAAATCCTTATAAAAACATCTGCATTCCCAGTTTCTGTTGCATTTCTGAAACCAATGGAAACACTCAATCATGCTATTGGCTAGCAATCAAGAAACATAAGCACACATACAAACAATAGATACTGCATTTAGTACATCAGAACAACTGAGTAGAGAAATCAAGAGGACATTGTACAAATCAACTCCAATGAAAGCCATCGAGAATTGGCTTCAGAGAGAAATTGGATTCAAATGCACCTCCAAACCCCAAAAAAGGAAAAAAGAAAACTATCATGCACAACAATGCAAGCAAGAGACTTGACATCTGAGAGGACAAAAAAACTTACTGATATCTCCACGCTCATCAATTGCTTCCCCGATGACATTGATAATCCGTCCCAATGTTGCTCGCCCCACAGGAACCTGCACCATTCAGAAGACACATTGCTGCTGCAGTCTAAATATTTACAAGGCGTGTGAATTATCTTCTGCTATTTGTCTGGGGTCCACACAAACCATGACAGATGAGATCATGCATTGCCACTAGGAGATCATGCAAACTATGGAAAATCATGATGTGAGGCTTTCTTCCAGAAGGGAACAAAGCTTGATAAAGTTGCAGAGAAATCTCCACAACAACAATTAAAGGTAACACGACAATTGTTCCAGGAGGGAACAAACATGTGAATCAATAAGTTAGAGCAAGAAGAAGTGTAAACACCAAACCCTAATCGCCACAAAACACTCTGCACAGAAGGAAGCATCGGCTGCGCCGTACCTGGATCGGAGCTCCGGTGTTGAGAACTTTCTGACCACGGACAAGGCCGTCAGTGGTCTCCATAGCTATAGTCCTCACTGTATTCTCTCCCAAGTGTTGTGCCACCTCCAGCACAACCCGTAGAGGGTTGTCCTGCACCTCCAGAGCCGTGAGAATCGGAGGAAGGCCCTTGTCGAATTTAACATCTACCACAGCTCCAATGACTGTGGCGATTTGGCCGATACTTCCAGCCCCGGTGAAATCAGCCGAAGTGTTATCAGTGGCAAATCCATGAGCCGCAATAGCTGCTGGAGCCAAGCTACTACTACGGCCATTGAGAAACGAAGCATTGAGAAGACCTCTGGAGGTGGCATTTAGCACAATTCTGGAGGAGCCTCCACGTCTACCTACGGATCCATTACTACTATTCCCGAAGCTTTTGGATTGCTGCTGCTTGGCAGCAGCCCGCCTTGCTCCTCCTCCTCCTCCTGCTGCAGCTCTCCCGGAGCGCAAAACTGCAGCAGCAAGAGCCCTTCTCCCAGACATCGGTCGATTCCTGCCTTGGACTGACGCTCCTGGTGGGGATCCCAAAGCACAGCACTCGATCCGCCCTTGTGGAGATTGCTCGCAGACGCCGATCTGGTTGGTTGCCGCGGAGAAGGGACTGTCGCCGTCGACGACGATTGTTGCCGTAGAGCGTCCGGACGGTGCTGGCAACGTTTCTCGGGCAGCTAGCTGTGAGTGCGTACGTCTTCCGGACGGTGGAAAATTTCCTGAACAGGCGTGAGTGCGTCTTCCGGACGGTTGGATATTTTTGTATAGCAGGGGTGTGCGCGTCTAACGGTCGGTCTTCTTGGGCTCTGTGACCTACGTGTCGAAGCAGGAGGTGCACCCTTCGCTGTCGTTAATCAAAGGGTTGCAGAGACACCCCTTATCAGGGTTTTTAATTTTATTAAATTTTAAAATTGATATCGAAAATCTGGCGAAAATTTCCCCCCAAAAAAGAAAATTCAGTTAAATTTACACTAGTAAAACCTCTAAATATCACATTTTCCCTGATTTTTATGCCAAAAAAACAATAATTCTTTCGCCAAAAAAACACTGAATATAAATATAAATATATATATAGTGAATTATGTTTTGACAACTAATCCACTATTTACATGAAAAATCTTTTAAAATCTATTATGGCAAAAAGACACAACAAGTAGGCCAAAAATATAAGTGTGTCCTACCTTGGTGGGCTTTCTAATGTGAAGTTGTATGTGCATAGTTGGGTGGGTTTGTGTGTAAGAAATTTCAATTATAGTCTATTACATTTATTTATATTGATTTATTTTTTTCATACATGTGTTATGCATAAATATTGTTTTTATCTCAATCTAATGTTATGAGAGGCATAAGAGAGATGTCTAACAATTCAATTATTATTACTACTATTTTGTTCTAAACATCCTCTTCTTCTTCTTAGAACATTAGAATATGATTTGGATAACATCAATTGTTGAACTAGTTTTAAGCCATTTAACTTTAGAGGAAAAAACATCTTGTTAAGTAGATATCACTACCAAAAAAGTCCATGTGAACCCACCAATGCACCAATTGAGTTCCTATCTATATGAAAACCAAAATCAACCCAACTTCCCTAGAGGTTTGCCCTAAACCCTAATCCCATCTACCCTCACCTTTCTTTCCTCTTTTGCCTATCCACTCACTCACCTCCAGTTTTAAACCTCCTTCCTTCTTGGCCCCCTCTCCCTTTTGCAAAGCTCTTCTACCTTTGCCATTGTTGAGTTCCTTTCTTCTCTTCCTCGTTTTGTAGGTTGTGGGAGACTTGAAAAACACAAGGCTATCTCATTATCTTCATCTTATCATCTTCTTCTTGATTGTTTTCTTTTGCTTAAGTTGTTTTTAAAAGGCTTGCATCAAAACCTTTTTTTTTTTTGGTTTCTTTTTTAGCTCACATCATAGCAAGAGCTTCGAGCCCAAACATTTTCAAAACACACATGGAAACCAAGGTATTTTTCGTAGTTTTGTAAGAGTTGAAGTTTTCTTATAGCTTGTGAGGCTTTGTAGAAGAAGCAAGAATGCAAGTTGAGTTTTGGCAAATTGTGAGGAACAAGGTTTTATTTGGTAGCTTGAGAGGAATGAGGTTTAGCTTAGCTTGTGCTTGGAGTTTATAATGTAAGTGAAGAATTTGCAACAAAGTGTTGTAGTTGAAGAGGTTGCAAGGGAAGAGTTGCTATTTTTATTTTTTTTGGGTTGCATTTTTTTTAAAAACCTTGCATGTGAAGTTTGTATCATAGTACATTGCTACATTTCTTGTTGTTTTTGTTTGATTTGCTTTTAAGAAGTTTGTTTATGCTTGAAACTTGCAATCCTACATGTCTTTTAATGTTTATTTCTTAAAAAACCATGCACTTGAAGCTTGTAGTGCAACATGGCTTGTTCTTAAAAATTGCTTAACTTTTGTTTGTGTTTTGGGTTGAAAAATTGTATTGTGTTATGTAATCAAACATATAATACCTAAATGTGAGTTAGAAAATTTGCAATATTTGCATTCACAATGAAGAAGAAAGAAAAATAATGAAAGAAAAAAAGAATTATATATACATAAAGAAAAGTCATAAGAAAGTCCAAGAAAATAACTTTAAAATGAAAATATTGCATTATTTTAAGCATTTTCCCATTGTCAATTTAAATTTTAGTACTACATTAAGGGTATTATAATCATTTAAACACTTTGCTATTTACAATTAAAGTTTCCTCTCCAACAAAAAGATATTGCATCTTGCTTGCTATCCATTCTTCATTTAAATCCTACATAAATAATGCTTGATAATTTTGTAATGTACCCCAAATGTAAATATTGCAATATAGCTTTGTGCAATACTTGCATTCGAGGTTCACATTATATTATCATCAAAATGTTTTAAAACTTAATTGAAAGATCCCAAGCTTTTTGCAATACTTGCATATGATGAAGGCAACATCCAATCTTTTTGCATCAATAGGTTTAAAGGATAATGGGTAGGTAGATAGGCCCATATTTATAAATAAGGCCATTTCAATGGGTAGAAGGTTTAGGTAAATAGGTTTTTTCAAGTAGGTATTGTGGCCTCTCTTTTTTTTTCTTTTTTTTTATTTTAAATTTTTAATATTTAATTTGAGGTTTTTGTGAGCTCTTTGATTTTTTTTTCCTTTTTTTTTCTTTGTGTGTGTGTCCCAAGTTGTGTGCGTGCAAAAGTTGTGGAAGAGGAGGACATGAGGAACAAAAAAGGGAGGAGAGAAACGAAGAGGAAGACCAACATGAGGAACAATTAAAAGAGGTGAGTCTATTGCAACCTAGCCCTTGTAAACCAACAATAGTAGAAAAGGTTTGTTGCCATCACCATGAACCCTTGATTGTGGTAAAGGTTTGTTGCCTTCAATAGGATTTTTTCTTTTTTTTCAAAATTTTTTTCTCTTATTTATTCCTTTTACTTCTTTTTTTATTTCCATTTATTCCTGTTTTTTTTCTAGTTTTTTTAATGCCTTTTTCTAGCATTTCAACTTTTCTTTAATTTTTTTTCTTTCTTGTCTCTTTTTTTCGTGTCATTTATATTTTATTTTCAGTAATTTTTTTAAATTCTGGTTTTATATTTCTTTTTATATTTCTGGTTTTTAATTTTTTTACCTTTTAGTTTATTTCTATGTTGCTTTTTTTTGTTTCTGTTTTTTTCCTTTTTTTGTTGGTTTTCTTAATATTATTTTTTTTAGGGTTTTAAAAAAAATCCTTGGTTTTTGCTTGGATTTTTCCCTTTGTTTTTGTTTTTTTTTTCTCTCTCTCTCTCTCTCTCTCTTTTCTGTTTGTTCCTTTCTGTACTTCTTAAAAAATTTGGTTTTATATTTCTTGTTTTATTTTTGGTTTTCATTATCTTTAATTTTAGAAATATATATTTCTCTCTTGTTTCTTTTTATTTGTTATTTGAAATGGTTTTTAAATAAATTTCAGGAGGTTTTTTTTTTTTAATTGGTTCTTTTTTCCCCCTTTTTTTCAAGTTTTGTTGTTTCTTTTATTTTTTATGTTTTAAAAACTTTTATTTGACTTTTTTTGTAATTTTTGAAAATCTTATTTATCTCTATAGTTTCTTGCTGGTTTTCCTTTTCCCCCTTCTTTTGGTATTCTCAATACTATTTTTTGGATTTTAAATTTTGATTGTTCTTTTTATTTCTGTTTTGCGTGTGTGTGTGGGAAAAGGTAAACCCTTCCTTTTGTGTGTTGTGGTTTGTCCCAACCACAAAGGAGGGGTTTACCTATTTCATCCTAGCTTTTGTTAGTCATCTTGATTGATTATGGTGTTCTTATTGGTTGTCTTCCTTTTGTTACATATCATAATTTTAATAATGGTTATCTTGTCGATTTATATATTTTGATTTAATTGTGTTCCTTATATTTTTATGAAGCTTAGTTTTATTGATTTTTTAAATAGGATGCAAACTTGCAAAAAGTTCAAGTAATTTGTTGAAGGCAATTTTGATGTAATCAGTGAGTTACCATCATTTATGATGAAAGATGCAACATTGGTTGAAATAGAAGTTTCACTAGCTAGAACATGTGCAACAAATGAAGCTGTTAGTTCACATGAACTTGTTGGTGCAAATGAACAAGTGTAATCAAATTTTATCATAGTAAAAAAAGATTGACAAGCAAATGTTCATGCAATGGAAGAAGAAAAGCAAGAGTAGTAAGCACTTGTAGCTTTCAATTTTCCCATAGGTCAACACTAGTTTATAACTTATGTTAATTCATGGCCCTGCTCATTCTTTCAATGTTTCTTTCACATTGAAAGAGTGGGTGGGGGTTTTTTTGGCCAATTTGCTTTTAACGATACCTTAATGGCCACATTTAATCTTATTAATAGTTAGTGGTTGGTATGCAATATCCTAGTGTGTATGTAAAACCCTTATTGGTAGTCATTGTTATGTATGAAATACCCTCATTGTCTGTATGACAACATTATTATTAATCATTGTTGTGTATGTAATACCTTCATTACTTATGTAATAACCTTAAGAGTAGTCACTAGTGTGCATGCAATACCTTCATTTCTTTTGTAATATCTTTCATCATCAAAATATCTTGATTTTTCCCCTTGTTTTTTTTTGTTTTATTGGGTTAAGGGCAAATGTGTTGCATGGGGTTGCAGAGGAGGGCATGACTTGGGAAAAGAAGATGGGCATAGGTTTATTTGTAAGGTTGAAACTTGCAATGCATCTTATTCAGCAAAGTATTTGCATCAAGAGCATAATTTTTTCATGAAATTTAAGGAAGCCTAGGTGGCCATTTACTCAACGAGAAGGGCTAGTCATCAAGACCATGCATCAATGAATGCACAAGTTTTAAGCAATCCTTTTTCTAGGTTTTGATGTAATGAGAAAAAAACAATTATTCAAACAAAGACCTATGTCAGATGTGAGTGGGATCACTTGTGAAATGATGCACCACAAATAAAAACTAGCACCAATGCCCACATTGGTAAAAGTTGCTTTTTCCAAGTTGCTCATTCTATTAAACATTCCAACACAAGGTGTGGGGTCCATCCTCCCCATGTAATGACTAAATTAGAGAGGGATGAAAATCTTGTTGGTTTAGTTTGAGCTAACAAGGTCTTTTGTGCAAAGGATTTTAATTTGTTTGAGATAGTTGAAATTGAACGAGGTCTTCATCCAAAAAGGAACATGAAAAGGAAATCACTCGACTTGAGAATCACCATGAATTATAGATGATTCATGGCCAGTAAGTTTCATCACATTAAATTTTCATTTCAAATTTGCATTGTGCTTCAAACATGTATTTTTCAAATTATATTCATTAGAATATGTTGTATGTTCACTTTAGAATTTGAAATACCACTAAGGAAACCTTCATAGTTGATTTGGTGAAGATAATTTTGGCAAACCAACAATTATACACTTGATAATATGTTCAATTTGAACAAAATGAAGTGGCACACTATTAAAGTGCAAATGAATTATCATTGAAATCTATTAGTGAGAGTTCTAGTGAGGGTGAAAGTAATTAACTTGACATTCCATTTTTGGACTAATACACATTTTGTACCATGTGTATGGCTACCATGAATTTTCCATGCCACTTTTTAACCTCCATGGATATATTGGGCATTAGCATTGGAAATGAATGTATGTAAAGATATATATTTGTAAAATGTCTGAATTTTATTTGTACAAAAACAAGGTTATTAAGATCCATCCATATATAATGTATGTGCATCTTGCATTGATCAAAAAATTGATCAAATGTATTGCTAGTACACGAAGGTATTATAATTGTAGTCTACATGTTTGTGGAAATTCCATTAAAGATTAAAGGCATGTTTTTATGCAATACCCTCATCATAAAACAATCCCCTATTTCATAGTTAGAACTTTGAAATGTTTTATATATACATGATGAGGGTATTGCATTTACATTTATGTTATGCAATACTTTTGGGATAAGACAAAACATATTCCATCAACCCAATCTTTAAACCTAATACACCCATGAGGGTATTGTATAAGATTTGATCATTTTTTGCTCCATGTAATACCTTAACCCTTAAACTTAACCTTAATACACCCATGACAATTTGCATAACCCCAATAGGAATAGGGTAAACCAAATGAGGGTATTGCAATTGAACTAGATTTGTTTATTTTAGTATATTATGCAAGGCCACATGTAAATATTGGTTAACACCCATATTAAGGTATTGCATATAGATTCAACATAAGTTATTTTTAATACGTTTTCATGACATTACATTGTTGAATTAGATGAAATGAAATAATTTCAATTGGCTTAAAGGTATTGCAAAACACCAAAATGATCTAGAGGATATGCATTACCATGATGAAGGTAATGTAAATCTGAATATGGTTGGATATGATATTTGTGTTCTGTCCTTGGGATATTGCATCACCTTGATGAAGGTAATGCATGTGTGAATTGAGTTGGATATGATATTGTCAATGTGTCCATATGGTATTGCATTGATGAAATAAATGAAATAAAATAGTTACAATGAAGCTTAAGGGTATTGCATAAGACCAAAATAATCTAATAATGCATTTTTGAATCGAATGAATTGAAGTATATTATCTTGTTCATAGAGTATAACATAACAACAAAATAATCCAGTGCATTTGCATTACTTTGATGAGGGTAATGCATGTGTGAATTGGGTTGAATATAATATGTCAATGTGTCCATAGGGTATTGCATGGAAGAAATAGATGGGATAAAATAGTTACAACTAGGCCTAAGGATATTGCAAAACAATAAAATGATCAAATGCATTTGCATTACCTTGATGAGGGTAATGCATACGGGCATTAGGTTGGATATGTTATTTCCAATGTGTCATTGGGGTATTGCATTGTTGAAATAGATGAGATGAAAATAATTTAATAGTATTGAAGGTATTGCATTATAGTAAATTTGTTGTGCTCATACATTAGTTTGATGAGGGTATTGAAAAAAGAAATCACTTGTACAATATGATATTTACCCTTTGCCCTATCGATATGACATTTCAATAAAATCATCTACTAGGTGTATTTCGGTGGTATTGCATTTCAATAAAATCATGTGACCTTATTCTATTCTAGGGGGTGTGCATTACCTTTATGAGGGCATTGTGATGATTAATTGGTTTATATATATTTTTGCAAGTTGTGTTGAAGGTATGGCATGAGTTTGAAATATAATAATTGTGAAGAAGTTCAATGAGGATTTGGACGAACAGTTAAATTGTTGGATTGGTGTGGCTTGAATAAAGATATCAAGTTCATTTGCAATACCTTCATATGGGTGTTATCAAATAATTTAATTGTTGAATTTTATAGGGTTGTTGAAAAAAAAATCCAGTTTAGTTGCAATACCCTCAGCTAGCATTGCAACATTGTTTTCAATAGTTGTAAAGTTGCAGGGTCTAATAGGGAGGTAAGTAAGAAGGAGAACGAAACAACCTACTTGATATATTGCAATACCTTCATTGACCTACATCATTATTGCCTTGGTGGAGATTTAGTGCGGAGGTGCATAGGTAAATAGGTTGATGAGTAGGTAGATAGATAGGTATGTAGGTGGGCATGTAAGTAGGTAGATGGGAGGGTAGTTGGGGGGAGGGAGGAGGCCAAGGTGCATAGGCAAGTAGGTAGGTAGGTAGGTGAGATTTGGGCATGCATGGGGATGGGGGTTGAGGAAAAAAAAAAGGTTCCCCCCGG
>Ga0116229_10014512_pt1 | contig 10928 bp, 7 predicted proteins | sample S1TSphgellanicum_3_FD_87313 | JGI IMG/M metagenome (GOLD analysis project Ga0116229, IMG submission 87313) | Host-associated microbial communities from peat moss isolated from Minnesota, USA - S1T2_Fc - Sphagnum magellanicum MG | ecosystem: Host-associated > Plants > Peat moss > Unclassified...
GGGTACTTGTCAGGAGCTTGGGAACTCTTTTGTTTCAACCCGCCCCCCCCCCCCCCCCCATCCAAAAAAAAACAAAAACAAAAAAAAAAAACTTGCATAGAAAGTTCACTGTCCACTGTCCAAGTGGAAAGTGACCTCCCTCCCCCACCACAAGAAAAAAAGGGAGGCCCCCTTCAGTCCATAGCACGACTTCTCATTGGTTGCATGGAAATTAAATTGTATTCCGAAAATGGGTTGCCACTATTTTTGGTCTTGACTAATAGCCCTTCCTAATTAGTTGGAGGTGGCTCACAAGTCCAACCGTTTATTTATTTTTGGCAATGAGCCAATTTGATTGGCCCATTACAAAAGTAAATTGAAACATACACGCTTCCCAACACAGAAGATTCTCTGGAAAGATAAATGCATCTCCCCTCGGCCCAGCTTTGTTCGTGAGAAGGGGAGGACTTTGGGCAAAACATATGGGACTAAAGTGAGGTGCTATTGCGCATACCCTTGCCCAACACATTGAGAACCTATGGAACATATTGGGAACTTGAAAGGAACATGTTGGGAACAAATGAAGAATGAACAAAAATCCTTCCCCCCTGCCCCCCTCCCCAAAACTTAAAAGAAAAAAAATCAAGGCATTTTCAGTGCATGCTGAGCCTTCCCATTGGCTGCATGAAATTTCTATGTTCCAAAACTGTTCGTCATCGTTTTTGACCCGGGCTATTACCCCCCCATCATAAACTGGGGGTACTTATTTATTCACGTACATTAAGCGTGCATTCACACTTGATGTCAAATCAGTGTTAAATGAAAATCTAGGTGGCATCCTAGGTGTCACCCAATGTTAAATGGGTGATAGCTTAATGTTAAGTGAATGTTAGCTTAACATAAAATGTTCATGGTAAGTAGGATTAAGTCCTAAATGACTAGCATGGTGTTAGGGGACTCAACACTAGAGTCCCTAATCGAGGGTGAATGCACCTAAAGGCCCACTTTACACTAGGAGTTAAGGCTGAAAAAGACAATTTTTTTAATCTACCATTTTATTATGGCCATGAACTAGTTAGATAAGGTGAAGACACCATGTGTGATGCAATCATTGGATAAAGTAAAAATAATTTGTTCCTTGCAATTAAGAAGGAAAGAAAATTGTGCAATACTTTTGTTTCAACCAATATTTTCATGCACATTAAGACCCACTTTACACGAAAATTTCAGGATGAAAAGTTATTAAAAAAATTAATCTACCATTTTATGGTCCTGACTTGACCGCAAGAAAGAAAAAGGATACCTATTAACTTGGGAGGTCAATTTTGCAGTTATTGAGGTCAATGTTGTTGTAATAAAATATTGTTGTTTTGATAAAATTCATACCATAGAGTCAAAGTAAATCTTCGATCTTATTATATATATTTTTGTTTCATCTTCTTTTATAAAAAAATTGGTTGAATTTTGTGCTTGTTTATGAATGATGAAAGGAATTTTTTATTTTTTAATTTGGGATATGGAAGATATTCAAGTGTTGAATGCAAAAGATGTGTTAAATGTAAGTTCTATTTCATTATAGCCTTTCAATTCACCTCTTCAAATGCATGTAATTACAAGAGCTAATTTGTTTAGCTTGATCTCAAATTGCCTTTTCATGAAATCGCTTGTCAATTATAGCTTCATAAAAAATTTCTCTTGTTGCTTTATTTGTTTCCATAATGAAAACAACCATTGTTACCATTGCACTATAATGTTGATGGAGTGCAAATTATTGCAATGCAACAATTGCAGATATAGCATGTTGAATCACCATGAAAAAATAAGAATTACAAAAATCTCGTGTCTATGTTCATCCACAATGGTATGATTTTTAGAGTTTAGCTTGAGAAAAGAAGCAAAGATGAGAAAAAGAATGATACCAAGAAAGAAAGAGAGCATATAAAGCATTGAAGCTTTGTTCCCTACTTTTTGGTTTTAATGATTTTAAACATGAAGTCATTGGTCCTTAAACAATTTTTTATTTATTAATAGCTTGGGGCCAAACAACGAGCCAAGAAATGCTCAAATTTCTCATTATTGACCCCAACTCATAGTGTAAAGTGGGCCTAAGTGCAATAACCAATAATTAGCAGCATTTTCTTTTGTGCAAAATTTCATCAAAGTGTGAAAAATAAAAACAGATTGTGAATAATTTTTCATAATATTTCTATTTTCACCTGAAAAAAATTCCCAAAAATTGAGGAAATTTTGGAAAAAGATTCAACACATTTGGACTTTGTTTTTACTTTGGTAGCAATTTTCTAACTAGTTTTTTTTAGTGTTTAGACAAATTCTAAAAACATGTTGACCTTGAATGTTAAATCCCTCTTGGGATATTAACCAGTGACACAACATCTGAAATTTGGAAAAAATAAAATGAAAATCACTGATCACCATTGCCAAATCTTTTTTATATTAACATAATTATCAAGCTGAAAAATCCATAAATTATCACTTTTATTACTGAACTTGATTTTTAAAATAAAATAATTATCGGGCACCTAAAAGCCAAATCAGATAATGTACTAGTGCACTCATTCTCAAGTTTGGCACATTCAAATCCAAGCAAAAGAAACTTGTTCAAGAATATATGATGATGCAACACAAAGTAAGGTAAAATGAGGAAAACCTCTTATATATATATATAAACAAGGATGAAAATCCATTCATAAAAAGTACAATACATGTCGAAGCAAATATAAACACATGAAGAAAAAACCAAGACTATCAAAACAGGAATAATAAAATGAAAAATGTAATGCTAAAAAAGCAGCCTCTGCCACAAATCAGCTAGTGATGGAGGTGCATTATCTGGTATGTGTAAAATGAAGAATTGCAGCAAACATCTTATGGTTTATAGCATCACCCACTTTCAATCTCAAGTTTTGGCAGCTTCCTAAATCAAGTAAAATCTCATAATTGAACTATCCCAATTTTCCTAACAACCAAAATCGATAACCCATATCAAGTTTGTCAAGGATTGCTTTGATGTTTTAACTGTCTTTGCTTTTGAACAATTTAATTCTGGTTCAAATGGGTCAGAATTAAATTTGTTCCAAAACAAACAAAAACCCAAAGTCCTGAACCACCTCGACTGAAGGGTGTTGTATGGTGTAAAACCCACTGGATAAAGGGCCTCTGACATGCTTTATGAAGGCCCAACAAACTCACATACTGTAATACCTTGGCCATTTCAACACATGTCCGTCAAATAATTAATTATTTAAAAAAATTCATTTCAACTCGTGAAATATTCCTAAATTTTCACTATTTTTCTTCACAATATTTTTTGATTTGGAAAAAATAATTTTTGAAAATTTCAACAATTCTGAAAATAATATACTTAGTGTCAAATTGGCCAAAGTACTAGGGTAATCCCCCCAACGAACAAAGGAGCATAATTCCTGATGAAGGACCAAAACTGCCTCCACAGAGACGACGGAGAGAAATTTCATTTGATAAAACCCGCTCTTCATAGTGTTAAAAAATCATGTCAAAGGCCTTTAACTATGTGAAAGAATTTGGATCCCAGACCAAGCCCATCCATCTGGAACTGGATCCAAACAAGAATCCCAGTTTTGAACCCCAGTTTTGAACCCCGGTTTATGAACCCAACCCAAACCCTGCATAGGTAACCCTGGATCTACTTGTAGAGGGGAGAACCACAAGCTCTGTTGAAAAGGCAAGAAGCACCAAATACTGCTTTGGAGCCTTAACCCATGTGCTGGTTTGTGCAGATATTAACCAGACATGGGTTATAGTCTTATAGTGTACTAATATACACAGAGGGTGTTAAATATGCTTTTGTGTAGGTGTGAGAAAAAAATGTTATGGCCACTGAAATTGCTGGATTTCGGGGGTCTGATTTTTTTTTTCCCCCTCCTTAATTATCTTGAGTGAACTAATAATTAAATGTGTAATAGGGTTTAGTAGGTTTGTGGGTATTTTAGAGGACCAATGAAAATGATAGAAATAGACCATTATTTTCAATTTCAGCAGAAGAGGGTTGTGTATAGGCTATAGATTTATCTTTCAGGCCAATGGGATTGCTGGAGTTGGTGGTTTAAAATTATTTTCTTAGTTCTCTTAATTGAAGTAATAGTTCAATGTGTACTAGCTAATTTACAAGTGAGGTTCTTGCACATCATTACTTGTGAATTTCTAAATTAAAAAAACTGCCCAACCCTAGTCCCACCTTGGTCAGAGCCAAGAATATTCATAACCGCCTCTTGGAGCTACCTCCTACCCTTTTGCCCCTTAGTTAACTCTTACCACCTACACTCCTAATTGCCTCCTACCACCCACCCCAATAGCTACCTAATAACTCCTATTCCCTTCCTTGTTTTATGTTGTCACTATGTTTTTGCACAAAAGAGTAGTTAGCCTATAAGCAATATATGTTTCTCAAGAATGTAAAATTTATGCATTGATATCTAGAACTGGTTGACAACAAGACAAAATAGATGGATGCTTGGAAACAATATGTTTTGATTTCTAACCCATTTACATATACATTTTCTTATGATGCACTTCTTGTAATATGCAAAAATATATTTGAATGCTTATTTATTTCTTTCATTCATTTATTTTGAGTTGTCTTCATACATTATTCTCATCTTCTCCTTTTATAGTCTATTTTGCATTTGTATTATACATTGATTTTGCTTAGGTCATGACTAGTGTTGGGTGGATATCTTGAAAATCCAAATATCCAACTGGATATCATTCAAAATATCACTTTTGAAATCCTTTGGATATCAAAATTTGATATTTGAAATGATATCCTTATCTCTAGATATCAAAATATATTCGATCATATAATATCCAGACAAAATATATATTTTTTGAAAATATGATATTTAGGGCGAATATTAAATCCATGCCTAAATATGGATATGAGAGGGATTTAGGTTTAGGGTGTAGGTTGTTAAAGGCCTCAAAACAAAATTGTGGGCGTAGTGTAAGTCGTTACAATGAAAAAAAGGGTTGTGGGCATTGGTGTAGGCCGTTACAAAAGAAAAAATTATTGTGGGTGTTGCCATTAGACCTATAAAAAAAACCTTTTAAATTTAGTTTAAAATGCTTTCTCCTTCTATTTGCACTCTGCTCTCTTCTTCACACCGTTGTTCTCCTCTTTGCTCTACTACTCTCTTCATTTAAATGCTACTTTCCTTTTTGCGTTGTTGCTCTCCTCTTCATGTCGTGTTGCTATTCTCTTCTTCGCCCTATTGTTCTCCTATTCACGTTGTTGGTTTCCTCTTCGCACCACATTGTTGCTTTCCTTTTTATGTCGTGCTACTATTCTCTTATTTGTGTTGTGTTGCTGCTCTCGTTTTTGCATTGTGCTACTATTCTCTTTTTCGCTTTGCTACTTTTCTCTTTATGTCACGTTGATGTTTTCCTTTTTGTGTTGCGCTATTGCTTTCCTCTTCGCGTTACTGCTCTCCTTTTTGCGTCACATTGTTATTCTTTTCTTCACACCGCATTGTTGTTTTCCTTTTTACGCCATTCTATTGCTCTCTTCTTCGCATTGTTGTTGTCTCTTTATGTTGCTATTGTGTTTTTCACATTATTGCTTTCCTTTTTGTGCGTTGTTGCTTTCTTCTTCACCCTATTGCTTTCCTCTTCAGTTGCTCTTCTATTTCAAATACAAGGTTCTTCACGCTACTACTGTTGTTGGTGTGTTGTTATTTGTTGAAAAATCTTGTACTACCCCTTTGCATTCCTTTTTGCAAGAATTGGGAGTGGTTAGGAGTCAAGAATAAAAAACTTATATTTTTTTGTAAGTATTTTTCCCTTTGCTTATTTTCATTTAATTTTTTTTTAATCTCATGTATTTTATTCCTTTGTTTTTTTGTTTTAATATTTTTGGCTTTTGGTTTGTGGTGCAGGGCTTGTTGTAAATTGTTTTGGAGACAAACATAAACCATTGTACTTTTGACAATTTTATCTTTGCTTACCTATTTTGTAGTTTTTTTTTTTGATTGCTTGTAAATGCCTTGTAATTTTATATCTTTGCTTGTTTTGTAGTTTTTTAAATCTTTTCTTTCTTATAAATATTTTGCATCATATTTAGCTGTGCATAAGAACATTATCATCACATCACACAACAAATCTTTATATTTGTTTCTTTAGTTTCTCCACCATTTGGCCTTGTAGAATAGTTGTGAAAGATGGAAGGGTCAAATGAATTTAATAATCAAACAATGCAAACGGAAGAATATATAATATGCACAAATGATGAAACTTAAGTTAATCAAGTAAGGGAAAAAAGAAAAAATGCAAGTTTGCAAACTAAAATAAGTAGAATGTTAGGAGTATTTGATGAAGAGAAAATTAAATTTTTTTACAACAGTTGTAAACTCAAAGAAAAAAATGGTGTCCTCATAATAGAAATGCACTTTGTTGGTCTTTTTATTGTGTTAATGATAACTAGAAAATAAATTTGAATGTTCCTCTAATGATGCATTGTTTATTGTGTCATTCTTAATATGTTGTTTTGGTGAATTCAAAAAAATAGTTAAGGTCTAGTAATATATTATAAAACAAATGTCCGCAAAAACATTTTGATGCAAATCATTCGACAATTTATAAAAGGTTTTAAGAAGAAATTAATAATGAAAGGAAAGAAAATGTTGAAAAAAAAATTTCAAAGAAAAGGTTTCTTATTTCTAATTCTTCCATATCTGAATTTTTTGCTTCAAAAGATCCATTCAAAAAAAATGATGTGGAACAAAAGATGTTTGTGGAAAATCTTGCACTTTTAATAGTGAAAAATCATTTGCCTTTGCAATTTGTGGAGAATGTGGTTAAAGTGTTTAGTGTTACAATTATCTCCTGATGTGCAATTACCTTTTTGAATATTATTTTCAAACACTAGTTTGCTTGAATTGGTGGAAAAAATCAAGGAAACATATGTTTTGCTTTTGCTAAATGATTATAGTTGTGATACTGCCAGTTTTGATTGTGGATGTCCAAGGGTGCACATGATGTGTTTGTTTTGGTCATAATTTTTTTGGGATCTAATTGGAAACCAAAACATGTTACTCTTGGTTTGTTTGAAGCTACTAAAACTATTGGACAAATGTTGGCTAAAAATCTTATTGAACTTTTAGATGCATATGATTTGAGAAATAAGATCATAGCATATGTGAAGGATGAAGGTTCAATTGTAAACACATTGACCAATGCTTTGAAGTTTGTTATTAAATGTGAAACTTTAGGTTTGGAAGAAAGCTTTCAAGGAACTTGTTTTGGTCATGTTTTTTCCAAAGCATGCCAATATGTCACAATTGATGACAAAGTTTGTAATAACTTGAAATATGTGCATATTAAATCTACCCAGGAAAATTTGTAAAAATGCATTACTTGGCCAAGGAAATCTAATAAAGGTCGTCAAGAATGGAACATAGCTTGCATTGAAGCTAGTTTAAAACCCATGGAACTAAATATTCCAGTGAAAACAAGGTTAGTTTGGTTTTTAGACATTTGATTTTTTGCTCCATTTTTGCAAGTTCATTGTTTTTAGTTTATTTTAATTGTAAGATTTTTTTGTTGATCCTTGATGTACTTCTATAGGTTTGCAAGTAAAATCATTTTATTTCAAGATGCATTACAATTCATGGCAACAATTGTTTTAAAAATCATTGCTTGCATCTAACATTAAAAGAGAAGTATGTGGCGTTTTAGACGGTTTTCTTTCATTTTTAAAAAAATTATGAAGGAAATAAAATACAACATGTTGTCTCTGATGTTAGACCCTAAATTTAGAAATTTGAGGTTGATTTCATTTCTTATTAGTCAAGAAGAAGTTGTTTCCATTATGAAAAAATATGACCAATGATCCTTATTTCCTATGCTTTTGAGATGTTACCACATCCTCTACCTTATGGCAAAATGTGGACATGTGGCAAATATGCAAACTGATGAAGAAAATAGCTTGAACATTCTTAAGATGTTTGTTGGAACCAATGAGCCAACAAAGGAGGTGGTGAACAAGGAGTTGTTGATGTTTAAAAGGTTTCAAGTGGATGTCAAGGAAATTAAACATCCTTTAAAATGGTGGGTGAAACACAAGTTTCTATTTCCAATTGTGGCATTTAGTGCTTGTCAAATTCTTGGCATTGTTGGTTCTTAGATAGAAACTAAAAGAATTTTTTCATTTGTTGGAATTTTTACAAATTTGAGGAGATGTCGTTTATAATTAGATATTTTAGACAAGATTATTTTTGTAGTAAAAATTAGCCTAGTGATCCTGGGGTGGGTTGTAGTTCACCTTCTAGTTTGATAGAGTTGATTGAGGCTGATCTTGCCTTAGAGGAAGAATTAGAACAATATGAAGGTGAATTTGAGCAAGATGAACTTTTAGACTTGTAATTTGTAAAATATTTTTGAAAAAAAAGAAAAACTTATTATCCGAAATGTTGGGTTATTCGATGGATATTAATGTTGATGAATATCTAATCATACTTAAATCTAGCATTAGATTTTGATTTTTTTATGATATCCTTGCAGGATGTTACAATGGATTTTTAAAATATAAATAATAATAACCAAAACTAGTGGATAACAAATAGCTGGATAACCTGAATCCATGGATATAAAAAAGTTATATCTGCCCAACACTAGTCATGACAATATGTAACTTTTTTAGGATTATCAAAATTGATTTCAATTGATTTCAATGACCATGTTTCATTGGAATTTGTTTAGGGAGGACATTTATCAAGTCCATGTTATTATTCTCCCAAGATAGATTTTGGCTTGTTGGGAATCTATTTTTGATTTTTGTCTCATCTCAAACCTCAATTTCATATATGAATAAACTAGTTTTTCTTGTTTTTTTGTTGTAGGATTTTGTTTTATTCATCATTTGAAGTTCTTTTTCTAGTGCATCACATGAATGGTGGAGGCAAAAGTTTGATGTTATTGATGTTACACAAAATTTTTGGTTTTGGTTTTTTTTTTCTCCCCTAACTATCCTAATATTTTTATCATTTTGACAATAAACTACTGAATAATTAATTAAATTTGAAATCTTAACTTCGGCACTTCATTTTTTAATTCTGAAATTTTTGGCAAGCAATGGTTATAGAAAATAATAATTGGGGTATTGTCAATGTTATGGAACAATTTAGTGTGTCTAAATTGTCTCAATTTAAATCATTGTCATGAAAGGTCAACTATTAAAACCTAACAATTGAACTTTTGATTTTATTAAAATTTTGACAAAACGAAAAAAAATGAATTTATGCTGAAATGATAAAGGTGCTATAATAATCATGTGATGTTGATTTTGGATTCATGAGTTTCTTGGTGTAAACAATACACAATTTTGATTAATGTATTCAATAAGTGAATATTGAACTTCATGATATATAATTATTGAAAATGAAAATGATTTCATGGGAAATCTATATGATCATGGGTTTTTTTAATTATAAAATTAAAAAAATTAATATTCAAACATTATGCTAGTTTCATAATCACTAGTAACGTGGACCAACTTGGAGCCCAAATTTGATCAAAGGAACCAAGTCTTTTTATTTTCTCACTATTATGTGCTACTGAAATTAGTACTTAGTCAATTCCACTTTTAGATTTAAAGTTTGTGGTGTCCAAAATGAAATCAATCCATACTTGTCAAGCAATATCCATTGAATTTGCCCTCTAGATTAATGAGCCAAATTTGAAGTTTTTAGGTGTAATTGTTTTTAGTGCTTGAAACTTTATGAAATGAATTTTGTAAAAATGTGTATGAACCTAAATGTTGCCAATAGTGTCACCAATGACATTAGCATACAATATTGCACAATCACTTTACAACTCACCCATGATTACAGGGGCTCACATTTGTCTATGCCAATATTTCCATGCATTTAAACTCCCATTAATGTTTTTAAATAAATAAACGTTTGTAAGATTTATACCAAGTTCAACAATTGTACAACATATGCAAAAAATTTAAAACATGTAAATAATTTCCCCTATGAAAATAAAAAACAAAAAATCACCACTATCGCACTTTAACATCCATAATTGGGTGAATGAATTTGTTCAAGATGAATGAATTTCACCCAAATGAATGGAACCAATGATATTGTTTTACAAATCTTCTAATGTTATGTCATTGGCTGGAATCCTAAGAAGGATTTAACATTGATTGATGACATGTTTTTAGAACCTATCTACATAGTAAAAAATAATAATTCAAATTTTTATCAAATTAAAATCAAAATTCAAATGTGTTGAATTTTTTTTCTAATTTTTGAAATTTGATTATTTTCTTCAAGAAAAATGTGAATGTTGTGACTTCTTTACTTTTCATATTTTGGCAAAATTTTCCATGCAAAAAATTGTCAAGTGGGACTTAATGGATATGCATTAATTTTTCTTCAATATTGACCAACACAACCATGTGATGTTTGTTATGCACTTCCTAACTCTCCCCATCGGTTGAACAAATTATTGAGTTTTCTCAACTAGTGCACTTCATCTTCACTTTTGGAACCAAATCACAAGTGTCAACAAGTTTTTCCATCCAAAAGTTCTTTAACTAGATTGTTAACAATTGGATGATTTTGATTTTTGTATATCCTAAAAATTAAAATTACATAAGTCTAACAAAACATTGATGATGCCTTCATCTTCCATTTAAAAAGTCAAGGGTTGGGAATTATGCAATTTGATACATCATGAAGTCTCTTACATATTAAGTCTTTCAAAACTCTCATAATGTCACTCAAGATGAAACTATGCTTGCACATGGATCATCAACAATAGAAATTGGCTACCTTTCATTAAACCATGGAGACTCTAATCACTTGTGAGGGGATTGAATCCTTTAAACTGCCCACTGTAGCACAAGTGTCTTGCCTACAAGAAAAAAACAAATAAATTAGTTCAATACA
>Ga0116229_10014516_pt1 | contig 10927 bp, 4 predicted proteins | sample S1TSphgellanicum_3_FD_87313 | JGI IMG/M metagenome (GOLD analysis project Ga0116229, IMG submission 87313) | Host-associated microbial communities from peat moss isolated from Minnesota, USA - S1T2_Fc - Sphagnum magellanicum MG | ecosystem: Host-associated > Plants > Peat moss > Unclassified...
TATAATTAAATATTAAAAATTGATAGTATGTTTTTCCTTTTAAATTTTCAAAAAAAATTTGGTTTTTTGGGGTGGTTTTGTAACAAGATTAAAAAATTAATATTTTTGGTGGGGGGGGGGGGGGGGGGCGAGGGGTGGAGATCTAAGTACTTACTAAAAATCTGAGGCAATCTGCTCACGTTTCAGTAGACAAGGTGAGAGCTTCTTCTGATTTCTGGCAATCCACTTTGGGATCTCTTGTCCTTGTGGGGATTGAAATCCACAAAGTGCTAGCAATAAGGCAGGTGCTCTAACTCTGTCTCTCTCCAGATAAATTTTAAGTTGTCGAACTAGAACCATATTCAAAATCGCCTTGGATTTTGTAGACAAGCTCAAAAAAACATCAAAATCTGAACCATGAAGTCAAGGTTAACTGCCAACAGCAGTACAAAACAACAAGAAGAAGAGGAGCTGGAGCCTGCTGGGACTTATCCCCATTTCTTGGATTTGGAGCAATTCCTCTCACACAAATTTTGTCATGCTTATTATGTACATTGTCGTTGTGTACATGTGACTGATGTTTGGCACAAAAAAATTCTCAAAAGGTCTAACTAGAAAAAAGGAAAAATACTATTAATATTTGTCAAAATTGTTGAAAAATTGAACTCCCAACTTGTGAAAAAGTATTTATTGTCCCAACCATTGGGTTACTACTACAAATACACAACAAAAGGTGTACTTTTCATAGTCACTGGTGTGGCCTGTGCGGTTGGCCCAAGTGTTACCACATCCGCAACTGATTTTTCCTCTCAAAACCTGGTTTTTAAGAATTTATTTGAAATTTTAGTGGTAAAAAATCACTTAAAAATCAATATCTCCCACATTCTGAATCCAAATCTTACCAAATAAATTCCATTAAATCCTGCTCATCACCAACAACACCAAAGGCACAATTCAATTCCTCTAAAAAAATTAGCTACAATTTAATTTAATTTTCAGCGAAGAAATCATTCAATATTCAAGAACTTTTGCACCACAAGTCCAAATGTCGTGGAACTAAGCCCATGCACCTCCTAGTTGAGAGCTTTCCAAAGGCACCAAGAACATGATCTGAAGCATCCTGGTTTGGTGGATCTCATAACTCCAAAACAAAACAAACTACCTTCCTTCATAGATAGATTCCCTAACTGTTGAATTTCTGGAAAATTAAATTTGAAACTGCCTAACCTCAGTTTAATAAATAAATAAATAAATAAATATTCGGCAAAGAAGCCAAACATCAGCTGTGCTGTAGGTACAGTAGTGTACAAATTAGTGTTGCTCGGGTATCAACTATTGAATATACTAGCCTGGTCCTGGTATTGGGCAGCTTTTAAAATTTCAATACCGGCCCGATCTTCTTGGTATTGGGTGTGTTTTCAAACCCTAATATCAACCTGGTTTTGGGTCTGGTTTAAAACTTTGATACCAGCTTGGTTACTGGTACTGGGGTCCAAGATTGTTTTTTGGGCTGGTATGAGCCAGGTATGCACCGGGTATTGAAACTGGTACAAGGCGGGTATTATCTGCTGGGTACAGCCCATTGTGCCCAGTTTGCTGCCCCATTTGAAAATTTGGGCTCCCCAGATCAGCTTCACGCAAGTTCCTCAGAGGCACCTCACTGGGCACAATGGCCCTACTTTCCTGCCATGATACAGAAGCTCTCCCCAACCAAAGGTCCATCTGATGCTATATAGGTAACCATTACCTCATCATCATCAGGTTTTTCTGAAAATGAAGATTTGAATGTGTTAAATGATATGTTAAGCTTTTTTCAATATGCTCAAAATTGTAAAATTTTAAAATGAATGACATGTGATATACTGGTTTAGGGCTGATCTTTTGAAGGGAAAAGATCTAGATTTGAATTTCACCACTTATTCATCCCAATTTCCCCAAATCTGTCCATTGTTCAATTTTTCTCAATTTAAGTTTTCATGGGTTCATCTATTGCCTCATTTGCTTTGGATTCATCTGTTATCCCATTTCCCTTGAGTTCATCTGTTGTCCCATTCCCCCAGCTTACCAATATCCAGCTTCATTGGGGAATTGGGCCAAATTTTGTCTTCCTTGAATTTATTTGTCCATTGTCACATTTCCCCAAGTTCCTTAGGTTGATTGGTTGTCCTACTTTTGGCCCAAGTTCAACAATTATCCATTTTCCTCCAAGCAGTTGGGCCAACAAATTCTCATCCATTCTTCAAGTTTCAAGGAAAATTTACTCCTTTTATGTGGGTTGGCATGTGAAGCAATCTAGGACCAGATTTTTCCTTCATTGAAAATGTGTTCAATATCAAGCATCATAACAAGTTGATCGTAAAATTGAGTACATTTGGATCTTTTTAATAGAACTTTCATATCCGGCACCACTAGCTGGAATACCCAAACTTTAGTATTTTTCACATCAAAGACCGAGTGGAATTAATCTGTTGCATAATTTTAACACTTGCCTATATTTGGTGGGATAGCAATATTTGCCTTATTGAATTTCTGCAATGACCCATATGATTGTTATCATACAAAACATAAAAGAATGAAAGAGAAAACAGAATTGACAAGTTTTGATACTTCAGTTTATTGGGTTTAGTTAGCATGGGAAATGAGTGTGGTAAATTATAGTAATCTTCATTGGAGTGTCCATACTTTAAAATAGTTTTGTGTTTGCCTAATGCTATATTCATTATTCAATCCATGTGACCATATGAAAATTTCATCAATCTTTTTTACTTATATTCGTTAAGACCCAATATGTGGAACTTAAAAAGTGCTTCATGATGTTTCCAAGACCATATTTTTCATTTATAACATGGAGTTATGGGCCATGCTATACTTGCTTTGAATTATAGTTCAAACATTGTGTATTTTGTAGGGTCTCTCTACAAAATACTATATAAAATATAAATATTTGATATATTTTACATCAACATATTTCTTCAAGAATTGTTGCTTTGATCAGCCAATAATTGAAAAAGAATGGGTCATTCCCAATGTGAATCTAATGTTCTTGCAAGAAACATATAAGCTTAACATAAATAGTTGTTTTATGTTAAGCTTAACATAAAAATTGCTTCGTCAATGTTGGAAAGGAGTAACCTTGTGAATCCTAAAAGTCCACATAATTCTAAGCAATTTTTCACTACAATGACATTTTGCCAATTTTGGTTTGGAATGAAAGGATCATATCACACAAGCATGAGAGACAAACCAACATATGTTTGTGCTAAGAATTTTTCATTTTTTTTAAGGTGGCAATGGATAGAATGATTGTTGGATTGGAACCACCATGCAACATTTGTCAACTAGTGTTCTATTGAGGTCACCATAAAGACATTCTTGCAAGGACCCAATGTTGGCAATAGGGGCCATTAGATCAATCCCATATTTTTGGCAAACCAATGTTAAGCTTATATGTTTCTTCCAAGGACTTTCCAACCCTCATGGTAGTGGGGTAAAGCCATAACTGCTCAACAAGGGTTACAACATTTATCTAGGATTCTAGCCTGGAAAAGCTTGGCCCTACCAAGTTGTAGTGGTCTTAATGTAATGTGGTGCAACACGGGCGATCTAACCATTACCATTAACTTGCCATTAACCTTGAAAGGGCCAATTGTACCCCTAATCCAATTTGTGACTTGCACAAATTCTAGGAAGCAAAACAATGCCCTTACAAAACCAAATCCCATCTCTTTAGAATAAGAGTAGGGATGTTTCAGCAATAAGCCAAGAGTTTGCTGAAGGGACTAATATGCCAAAGAAAGAACAAAACCGACCTAAATTCAAGAACTGGCCAACACTGGTTGTTACCCAATCAAAGAGCTTTCCAAAACTCTACTATGATAACAATTCTAGTGAAGATGAACCCTTGGAAGTGACCTTAGCCCACGTTGGAACCTATGTGTGGTCCTCACATCCTTACTCCCCATCCTGTTTCCCCCCTCACTTTAATAACCTAACCTAGGTCTAGGCTACTTAACTAACTAGATATTGGGGATGAATTGTAGTAGTCATCCCTATGGTGTGAATAACATAACCAAGCAAATTACGACTGAAGTGAAATGTTTGTGCCTTGTGAGTACCTTAGGTTTGAAATTAGATGGGGAACTTACTTGGATCACACTTTGCCAACCATGTATGTAGAGCCCACCTTTGAAAGGCCATAGGTAACCTACCACCCTACATATAAAAAAATCTTCTAGTCACACCTATTCTATGTCAAAACTCAAAACCTTTTGTAGTCTGTTAAGCTATGCAAATTGTGTGTGTTGGGATGGGTTCACTTTTATCTTTTGGTGACATATGTGAACTTGACTAGCTTTTTAATTTACGGGGATGGACATGGTATTTGTCTTGTATGATAAGATGTGCTGATTTGTGGTGCATGGGTGCCTTTTGGGGAGGGGGGGGGGGGGATGAGCTTTGTGTGTTCAAGGTGTATGGGGTTTCTCATTTAATGTGAGTCAACAAAGAAGAAAAAATGTCAAAAGAAAAAGAAGAAACAAAATGTTGGAGGTCCTCCTTCGTTGCCTAGCCAACTAACAAAAGAGAAAGCAAAAGAAAAAGGGAGGTTGGTTGCTTTAGATTTAACCACAATTTCAATTGAGATAGCCTACTTTGAAAATGCTTGGTACTCTATGGCTGCAGATTTTCACACACAATATATTCTTGTAACTTTCAGGTCATTTTAAAAAAAAATCATCAAGGAAATACTTGACCTGTAAGGGTCTGTAAATGTCTATATGGAATATATACCAAATGGCAGGGTCTTTTGTTCAATTCTTATTGAGATTATGAGTAACCTACCCTGGGACCCTTGTTGATAACCAACCATTTTCTTGATAACTGGATACACTGGTATAAACAGTCTGACCAAGTTGCCCAAACTTGCAAATAGTATTTGGGAAGAAACTTATGTGAGTAAAATGCAATCGTGCAATTTTTGTTTGGCAAAGTTGAAATCCTTGACACAGAAATGATTGAATGTGCATGGAATTGTTGGCCCTCAATCTGAAATTGGTCACTTTTTCAAGTGCATGCAAGAAATATGATGATGATGAACCCCTGCCAAACTTCATAAAAAGAGAGCACCCAAGAAAAAGGGAGAGAAAAGGAAAGAAGGGGCAAGGATCAAAGTCCATGCAAGCAAACAACCTAAAAGAGGTGGGTCACACGGAGGTAATGGAATCACTAAGTACTGAAACTTCCACTAGTCGCATGAAGCATATCAACTAAAGAAAGGAGAGATAAACCCAATAAAACTCCAAGCCTAAAAGAACCCTCCCTTGCAATAACAGCCCGCCTTGAAATGGAAGCGTCCTAGACTCTCCATAAAGCCAGGGACACTCTCTGTCTATAAAAGGAATGCAACACCTCAAAAGAATTGAGTAAGTTCCAATGCACATAAATAAATCAATAAGTTAAAGGAATGGAGGAGACACATGTATGGCATGTAGAATACATTCTGCAAGCTATGTGGAAACAACTCTCAATTTCAGTTTCATCACCCATGAAATACAAAAAATTAATACATATGACCAAAATACAATGAATACAGTTTCGATAGTTCTGTTCTCACCAAGAATACAATATATACGACCGAAAGTAAAATAATTAATTTTAATTAATTTTAATTAATTATTAAAAAAACTAACTTCCATGTGTGTGACCAAAAGAATTAACACATGTACTTGACTGAAAATAAGAAAAAAAAATTTTTTTGAAGAAAAACAAATTTTGGGTGCAATTTTTTCAATGGGAGGAGGCTTTGCAAAACAAGCTTGCCAGATGCCTTTTCACAGTTGCAGAGAACAAGTAGGCATTTAAAGAGTCAACAAAAGTGGCATATATATACTATGTGGAAAGTGGTAGATACTAGCAAAAAGAGTGTGATCAGACACCATTAGGGAAAAGGGTTCTGCATGAACATGCAAACATGAGAGTTCATGCATGTCTGCATGAACTGGCTCTTTTATATGATTGACTATAATAAGTAGTATAAGAGTCTTCCTTGTTTTGTTTGTAAGCTAGTTTTTTCAGAGTGGTCTAAATCCTAAACCCTAAACCCTAAACCCTTGACTCCCCAAACCCATACAGTTTTGTAGGATGATGGGAAAAAACAAGCCACACAAACAAACATACAATGGTCATACAATGGTGAGGACTAGAGGAAAACCCAAAATCACTTGCTTTTTTTTAACTACCTACCTACTAACATGATGATTGTGGGTTGTTGTTAGTAGGTAGATAGTAAAACTAGCCATTACCTATGTATAAACTATAAACCATATAATTACCTAATGGTCACCTATTTTCCTACCTATCTACCTAGATATTGGACCTACTTCTGACAAAATGGGTTACCAAGGTGAAACCCAATATTAACTCAGTTGAGGTTCATCCAAAACTGAATCATAACGGGCATCCAGTGGATGGATGGTGTGCTGGTGTGTGTTGGTTCACTGGAGGGCTGTAGATTAAACAATTTGTAACAATTTAGCCATTTGTATTCATGACATGAGCAAAGTGTGAGCCTGAAAGTCACATTTGATTGTGCTTTCTCATTTTTTTTGAATAGCCTGGAGACAAACAAGTGCACATGTCATGAACAAGGGGTCTGATCTTGGTTCTGAAAACAAAATTTGTGCAGAAAAGAGGTGGGATTGCTGTCGTTGATTTTAGAACTGACATGATTTTCACCACAACCTCAGATTTTATTACTCATTTTTTTAAAAAATAATAAATTTGAACAAGTGAAAACAAGTAGGTATGTTGGCTTCCATGTGTTTTGAAACTTTTTTAAAAAAAAGAATTGTTGTGATTCTTAATTCTGAATCTCAAGAAGCAATCATGTGATTTTGAGAAGAAGGAAAATTTGTTGATTACCATTCATACTCATATGCAATTGAGCTAACAATTCACACCAATTACACATACCATTAGGTTGAATGAAATACCTAGTTGCTCAAGATTCACCCTTCTCATCTTGTCTACTCCTCCATAACTTAACTTGTAGCAAACCTCTTAAGTGATTTTGTTATGGCATGGTCTCATAATAGCTAACTTCTTCACATCCCATTCTTCACAACCTTGCACCAACAATATGGTCTCCTCATAATAGAATAGACATGCCCATTGACATGCATTCCCAATCATTAGTAGTGCATCCATGTATATATGCTTGTCAAGATATTTCTCATCACTAGTAAATCTAACATTTTTATTTTCACCTGGTGTCAGTTTGATAAAAAATCATTATTGAGAAGTTCATGCCACTATATCAAGTGTTTATATAATGTAGTTGAATATTGGGTTAAGTGCATATAATGTTGTCCCTTTAAGGATTAAAAAATGTAAGAATTTCAAAACCTTTTTACTAGTGTAATGTATCCAAAATTGAATTGGTAAGGAAAAAAGGATTCATAAATTTCAAAATATTGTATTAAATGTTTAGTTGTACTTTATCATAAGGTAAAATGGAAATTAAAGTTCTTATTGAAGATGTCATTGCAAGTGGAAGTACATTTTCATGTACTTTTTAAAGGGTAAAAAATATTTGAATCCATAAAGTCCTATTCAATGTGAATAAATAAAAGAATCATAAGTTTTCATCATTCAAAGTATTGAATAATATATTAGAAAGGAAGGGCAAGAACTAATTTTCGAATTTTGTTATACATATTCATTGTGAAGGTGTTGCTAATATTAAAAATTATGCCAAAATGAACTCCTATTGTGTTGTTTTTCGTCCACCCTAGTGTGCAATTGTTGATTGATGAATATAAATGAATGATGTTCATGTGAAAAAGGATTAAATATTTGATTAAAATTCATTTTTTATATCATTATATTTTATTGTTATACAAATTCCTCTAGAATGATCCTTAACATAAGCAACTTCATCTCTATGCATAATTTTTTTTGTTTAATTTAAGTAGCAAGACCACATGAAGTTTGGGGAACATTATCACAAACTCATATTTGGGATAACACATAACCTAGGAAATATATCTCCTTCTAGTCAATTATCCAAATTGGTATGTTTTATGTGGAGTGGGGGAGCACAAAGGGCTTTAACACACAAATTTCCAATGAAATTAAGCCACAAACTTTATTTGGCATGGTTTTTGGGAGAAAAGGCTACTATTTTTTTTTTAAAAATGGATTCATATGTGTATACACTTGTATTGGGTGGCTAGGTATACTAGTTATCCTATTTTAACCAAATAAAGGTATAATTATATAATATTTATTCTATGTTTAATTGTTTATGTGAGAACATTATGAATATTCACCTATGTAGATTTATTATATCTCCTTTGAGCATTTGCATCATAGGGGTATAAGTTTATGTTATCTTTGAATTGACATGATTTCAAAAAAGACCTTAAAAGTTTGATCCATAGCATACCCACCAATGATGAATTTCAAAAATGTGGTTGAGGAAATTTGAGTTCATCCTTATGAAGTGACTTGATTCCTAGGGAGCTTCCTAGCAATCATTAAATCCCATGAAGAGGCTACAAATTAGACCAAGTGGTGGGCTATTTTTAATCTCTAGCTCATGTGAAGTGTTCATTCAACATTTTTCCATTGAGAGACAAAGTTGTTATGATGAATGTCGTTGTTTTATTTGTATGCCTCAACATCCAAGCATGTCAATGTTCACAAGTTTTCCAACATTGTGCATGATCAATGTAGTTGATAGTAGCAAGGTAGAAAGCTTTAAAACCATGACATTCACAAATGTTGCAACACCTCTTTTTCAATAGATTGAATGTAATAACTCCAATGATGATGAATCAGTTAGGTTGTGTAAAGCATGGTTGAATGCTAGTCAAAATTTCACTAAGGGGATTGGTCAAAAATCTAATAACTTTTATGTTTCAATAATTGATGTTTTCAAAAAGTCTATAGGCAAAAGTGTTGTAATATGTCCACAATGATCACTAGAATTGAAGTGGTCAATTAGTTGTGCAACACACGATGTCAAAATTCTTAAAAACATTTACAAGCATGTGTGACATTGATGGATTTGGCATTGATGAAGAAGATATAATCACAAAAGCATAAATCTTGTATTAAGGTTCATTGATGAAAAACAAACCATTCACCATGATGGAAAGTTGGCAAGTGCTAAAGTCAACTTCAAAGTTGCAAATGTGTCATGCCCCAATGCCACCACCCTATAAACAACAAATTCCATAGTCACCTAGCACAAACAATAACAATGATGACATCAAGAGTGTAGATGCGACATCAACACTAATTCAACCTTGGGAATAGCCTACGAGGAAGAGAAAGGTGAAGAAAATGGCAATCAACAAGTCTAAAATGACTAGATTAGATGTAAACTTTGAAAAAACAACTATAGCCATGGTGGTAATGAATGCTTCAAAGATGGAGATGTTGAAGGACTTTGTTAGCCATCTCTAGCTCTTCACAATGTCATTGCAAAATATGGACCTACATTTCAAGAATATACGTGCCTTTGTTGATAGTAGGTGTTGAACTATTTTGAAAAAAGATGTTCATAGACATAGCCAATCCTTTTCCATGACCTATGGTGCCATATCACATTAATAGTGCTAACAACAGTGAAGGTTCATTTTAGGTTGATGAAAGAGTTGCAATTGCCCACAACAACATTGATCTTTTTCAACCTTGTGGTATAATCTTGCCATTGACAATTAATTTGATGTTTTTTTTTTCAATTCTTTTTTTGGCCAGCAAACGGAATTTTATACAATTTCATATCCAAAAATTAACTAGCAATTTTTTGTAATGTGGGTACCCAATAATTGGAAAATCTTGTTTATTAATGAAAATTCAAAAATGGTTAAAATTACCAAAAATTTGAAATTGAAAAATTGGAAAAAATAAAATGATCCCATTCATTTCAATTTAAACTTAGCAATTGAATGGCCAATTCATTATATTGAAGTCAAACTCATACACATGGACAATGTTTCAACACCTAAGTTAATCATATAATAGCCTATAGAAAAAACTAATCATGTTCCCCTTTGAAAGTCCACAAATGGTCGACCAGGTCATTTCAAAGATAGTAGTTCACATCCTTTCATCAAATTGTGTCGACCAACTCACAAACAAACCTATTGAATGACAATGGGATTGGTAATTGATATTGCTTTAAACAAATTAAAGTTTCTTGTAGTTAAAAATCTAAATTTAATTTTACATCCCCTTCTTTATTTGTGATCACAATTACTTTCCCAACTTGTTTTATGTTTCACTACATAACTGTGCTAGGTAACACACCCCATCATGCTTGTAAGACATCAAATGTGCATTTTACATCTTTGTGAACCCTTTTGAAAAAATTTGTGTACCATTTTTGCTTGTCATCTTATGGCTCAAAGATAGTTTTTTGGAAGATGGTCCATTTGGGATATATGTGATTTATTAGGAAATAACACATTTGATAAGCATGGTCATTGACACTGAATTTTGCATGTGGGGAAACATCATGGAGGTAGTTCACCACCAAAAAAAAAGCAATCAACCACATTGATATTATTTTAAAAACTTGGAAGCATTATAAATGCATCTCAAATCCATAAATATTTGGTTGCAATTGCCTCCATCATCAAATTCTTGTTGCCATCCTTGATATGGTATTGGCCTTGTCAACTAATTGTACAATTTTTCAAGTCCTAATGTGTACGATTCACCAATTCAAACGTTCCAAGGAACCTTTACAATTCATTGAGCCACATAGGCTTCAACACATTGGCTAGATTACATTCACAAAAACATTTTTCTTTAAAAAGGTCATTGATAGAGAAAAAAGAAATGGGGGGGGGGGGGGGGGCGAAAAAAAAAAAAAAAAAAAAAAGACACAAAAAAAAAAAGGAAAAAAAAAAAAAAACAAAAACAAAACAAAAAAAAAAGA
>Ga0116229_10014517_pt1 | contig 10926 bp, 7 predicted proteins | sample S1TSphgellanicum_3_FD_87313 | JGI IMG/M metagenome (GOLD analysis project Ga0116229, IMG submission 87313) | Host-associated microbial communities from peat moss isolated from Minnesota, USA - S1T2_Fc - Sphagnum magellanicum MG | ecosystem: Host-associated > Plants > Peat moss > Unclassified...
GACCATGAATTTGTGCAGCATCTCTAAGTGTGAGGGTGTGGATAATGGCATACTACATTGTATCCAGAGACACAGAATGAGACAGGTTTGTGCCAATCAATGTTGGTGTGACTGATTCATGTTCTGGTGCTCATCAGGTACAAATTGGAATTGTGGGGTGCAGAGCACATATTGAAAGAAATTCTACCTGCAGGCTGTGAGGTGCCTTCTTCCTTTGAAACCATTGGTATGTTTATGTGGGTTGTGTGTACATAAATTGCATGATCTGGACACAATGTGAACCTCAACTTCAGACCTTACCACCCCAGGCCCTAACTTGCTGTGTGAGTTCAGAAATGTGGATCTTCCTAGGTCTTCAACATACATATGTTTATGCAAACTTCTTAGCAGAGTAGACATGTGATATTTGACTGGAAGGGTAAACTGCAGGGCATATTGCACATCTCAACTTGCGGGAGGAACTCCTGCCTTATCAGAAAGTGATTGCAACTGTTATTCTGGATGTGAGTTGTTCCATTATTCCTTCCTGCTTTACCACCATTTGACAGCTGTTACATTTGTGTGAAGATTCATCATTCGTTTTTAAACTTCCTCTCGGGACTTGCTTGTTTACAGAAGAATCCAAAGCTTAAAACTGTTGTGAACAAAGTGGGAACAATCACAAATGAGTTTAGGGTACCCGAATTTGAGGTGTTGGCTGGAAATGCAAGCTTGGTTACAGAAGTAAAGCAGCACGGTGCTACCTTCCGGCTGGATTATGGGTCAGTGTACTGGAATTCTCGACTGGAAGCTGAACATAAACGTGTCTTTTCTCAATTTCAACCTGGAGAAGTCATTGTGGACATGTTCGCTGGCATTGGACCTTTTGCAATTCCTGCAGCCCAGCAAGGTTGTATTGTTTATGCGAATGACCTAAACCCAATGAGTGTGAAGTATTTGAAGATAAACTCTGAAATAAACAAGGTTTTGGGGAGAGTGAAGGCTTATAACATGGATGCCCGTGAGTTCATCCAAACCATCATGACACCAAGGCCTGCAGACACAAGCTTGGAGGAACCAGTCAATGATAACGTTGCATCTACAACCTCACCAGTGTCTTCAGAGGAAGAAAGGATTACAACAGGACCATCTGACAGCCTCACGACTAAATATGAATCTCAAATCAGTAATGCCATCAAAATTGGGACTGGGATTGTAAAGACAAAAAAGGAGATGGAAAGAGTGAAGGATTCAGCTGATGAAATGGATTCTGACATGGGCTTGTTACATCCAGGTATAGCTTGTCATGTCTAAGGTCAGAATATTCACTTTTTTCCTACTTCCTAGCAAAGAAATTTCCTACAGCTTCAGTTTTTGTGTTCTGTCTTGCATCTATAGGAAAGAATATCCAGAATGGAAGGAATAAGAAAGGAAGGAACTTCACAACATCAGTGGCCAAAGAGAATATGAACTTAGAAGTCAAGGCTTGGGAGCACTTCGACCATGTTGTCATGAATCTGCCAGCATCGGCGCTTGAATTTTTGGGTAAGCATCTTTGCTGATTTGATGAACATAGGCAGGCTCCTGTAATTACAACATCTGCTTGCTAACCCATTTTCGTGTTCCTGTGCCACATTCATATTTTGGATTTGGACTAGAGGAAATGGGATATTCCTATATGGAAATTTGTGAGTATGCTCGGCCAGAATAGTCAACTCAGCTACAGAGGAGGTCAATGAGCAATGGGTTATCAAAGGTTCCAGGAACCTAGGGACTTTGCATGTCCTTGGGGTTAGATTTGGACAAACATGTTGCCCCTGTTGCTATGTTTAGACTGCGTCCACATGACACTAAGTCATTCCTACTTTTCAACATTATTCTTCTGTTCACTGGCCATGGTAAAGAGCTCTGCAAGCATAGGGACTAAGTTGATTTCTGTTTGCAGATGTTTTAAATGGGCTTTTGTTAAGGGATAAGTGGAAGGGGAGACTGCCTCGTGTTCACTGCTACTGTTTCATGCGGACAAAAGAAACATCTGCAGATGTCATTGAGGTTACTTCCTGCAACTTGTATCTCTCCAGTTTTGTATAATTGTATAAACAACTGTTTTGGATGAGCAACTGCTTTTTGTTAGGTCTGGCATTGCATCTTCCTTTAGATCTTTCTTAGTATGTCAGCAGTCTTTGTTTAGATGGTGTCTAGGACTGAAGAGCTAAGCCTTGGTCATTGAAAAGAAATGTTTGTGAAACCCTGGGATATATTTAGCTGGATTATGATGTTCCAAGTTCAATTTGTGTAGAAATATTGCTGGAAGGTAGCTGAAAGATTTGTATGGAGGATGGATCAATATCTGCTCATTTTGACAGATATTTTGTTAACATTGTTTTGTCATTTAACAATCAGCGGGCAGAAGCCTATCTCAAGGGTCCCATTCAGGAGCCAGTGGTGTGGACTGTCCGAGATGTTGCACCCAATAAGGTACAGTTAATTATCTCATGCCAATCATCCAGCTGTCTTCTCTTCCAAGCTCCGACATGGCTAGCAGCTGTGAGGGCTTTCTCCACTAGCATGTGCTATTTTTCCTTTGTTTTGCAGGAGCTGGGTAGCCCACCATTTGTCCTTTAGAGTAGTTGAGATGGTCTATGCTTTTAGAAGTATATGGAGTCATTTGAGTTGTTTATTTCACTTTTTTTTTCCCTCCTTTCAAAGGTATGAGTTCATGTGCACAATTGTGGATAATTGGAGCAAACTGGCCTTTTTTATTTCTTTACTCCTTACTAGTTTAACCCACTTTTTAAAGATGCCCTTCAAAACCAATATTTGAAAAAGTGGGTTGGCTTATCTTGCAGGTTATGCTGTGTCTAAGTTTTGAGCTCCCTGAAGCAGTTGCATTTTCCTCCACTTCGAAGGATTTGATTGATGAAGATGTTGCCACCTTGAAGCGATCACGGACTGGTTGATTTGAAAACTGTGCAAACATGTTCACCAACTTCAGTTGAAAATTCGTTCATTCAAGTTGAGTTACTCATTTGTCAAAGAGGTGATGAATTCCTGGTGTATAGTGAGGAGTTAAACGTTGTCATGGAGGTGTGTTGAGATGGGTCTCACAGGAAACAGGTGTAGGGGATATGCACTATGCAGTGAACAGGGCGGTACAAGGAGTAAGAGATATAACCCAAGTTTTCATTTGAACCTAAAGGTTGTTTGTAAAGAAGTGGGCTGCAGACCTTCAATCCTCATCATGACTCTGATCAGTTCAAGATCAAGCATGCCAACTGAGTTCACTTCAGGACAGTGGTAACTGGTAATCTAGTTCACTTATTCCATCGCCATTCTGTGTGAAGTCATTTCAATATATTGGGTTATGGTTTGTGGTGACTTGATAACATGTGATCACACATTATCCTCATCTTCTTTTGACAATTTCTCTCCTAGTTAGATTGTTCAAAGGGCATGGCCAATTTATTGATGTAGCTCCAAGTTTGCTCAAAATGCTATCATATGCTTCCACCAATTCTTTGAATTGCTGTTAAATGCCAATTGATCATGTGTAATTGATCATACCTAATTAAACCTACTATGGTCCATGCGAGCACTACAAGAACTTGGTGGATGCCAAACCAAAAAAATTCATGGATTCATTACAAAAATGTCCAATCTTAGAGGTGACTGAAATTAATATGGAAATTCACACAGACTAAAGTAAAATTGTGGACCATGTATCAAAAAGTTGGTGGACATTGAAGAACAAATTGAATGCTGAACTTGATTGTGGCCACTAAAATGGAACTGCTACAATCCTCCTTGATATAGAGACAGTCTTTCCCAATTCATCTTCATAGGTAGATGCCTGATAACTAAAGAACTCCCCATTGTTTTTGTTTGCAAGTTGGCATGCAACTTAAACACTGTCAAGTTGATTTTTGCAAGAGGATCAAGGTTTGTGAGCCTAAGCCTACAATGTTGCAAACTAGTTCAAATTCTAGGGCCACACAGAAGATTCTCTTTATCTGAATCTAGGAACTAGGAATTGCAAATATCTGTTTGGAAATTGGGATGCAATGTAGCATGTTCTAACCAAACCCCAGGTGATCCTATGTCATAAATAACATTTAGAACACAATCACAAAAAATAGAAAATTTAGCTATAACAATCTTTCTTGCCTCCTTGCATGAAGCTAGAACATCACAAAGTGAATTGGATCGTCATTCTATAGTTGGAGGAAAGGTACTTGAAATAACTAGATTTAGGAATTGGTTGCATTTCACAAGCATGGGAAGTAAAAAATTTCTATCATACTTTGTAGCCATGAGTTTAGCCCTTTCCTGGGCAAGATAGTCACAAACTTGAGCCTTTTGAACACAAGGTCCAGCATTAATGTCAACATGTTGTGAGCGTGAGGAATAGAAGATGAATCCAAAAAGACATAAAAAAGGTTAATATCTTGGCAACCTTTGAAACCATGAGTCCATAGAGGATCTTGAGTTCACATTAAGTGGTCCATATAAGAGAGGTGGCACCCACACAATTCAATGGTTGAAGCCAACCTTCAATTCCATGGAAATGGTAATGGTAGCATTCAATGTTTCATACAATAGCCAATAACCTCTTATTTTATTCAGAAACAATGCTCCACAATTGGTTTCCAAGTTTTCCACCATACCTCATGTAATGGCCCAAGTTAGCCCATTAGGCACCCATGCTTGCAAATACAAGAATTGTTTGTGACAACAAATAACATGCTTTTTAAGGTTTCCCTAAAAAGGACAACCCCATATTTGCAAACCTTATCTTTATCAATGTTTTTAGCTTCATTGTCTCACTTCGCTGACCTTTTCAAACAAAACTGTCCAAGTCATATTGTCTTTTGTTGAGTTTAGCAAGCATCTTTCAATGAAAGCTTTTGCATGCTAACACCCACATAGGTGACATTTGTGCCATATTGAACAAGCCTTAGACATTGGATGTTTGAAGCAACTCCTTACAAATGAACTCTCTAGTTGCAATGGTTCACAATTAATTATGGTAGAAGGGGCAAGGGCCAACATGTTCAAATTCGAACCCTCCTCTTCCAAATAGATAAGGATCTTATGTGTGAGTTTGAATTGGGCTAACAACAACCACACAATTTCTACCAAAGTATGCATGATGTGGCATTGGGGGGCTTCAAAAAGACTAACAACGACATGTTTGTGAACCCATGCATCATCACTGAAGTTGACAAGCTACACAAATGTGTCAAACCTAGTGCAAGACATTCACAAAGGATGCTAGTCCATGAGCCTACGAGAATGAACAGGTGAACATCAACACATGAGCAAGATCGAATCTTTTTTAGAATATTCTGACCATGTCGATAAAATATTAAGAGAATATTCTTTGACATTATCTTTGCTAACATGGAGAGTATTATGCCACATGTCCATGGATGAATGATCTTTATGGATGAAACAATGGGTCAACATTATTTTGAACTTTGGCAAGAAACGTTATTTTTGCAAAAACTTGAACAAAAAAAACAAGGTTGAAACAATTTATATTGGTTTCTTTCAAAACAATTCGACAAATGAAATGTTCAAATCACACTTCAAAGTCATACTTCATATTTCCTTAATATAAAATATATTCAAGATAAACCATATAGAATGTTAAATTAAATCCCATAGATCCACCAAGTATGTGCCAATCCGAACACTACCTATTCACCACCAAAAGGCATGTGCCCATTAGGAACAAAAACAATATGAAACAACCCATGACACTTCACATTCCCTACACCAATTCAAGTTATTTTTTCTCAATCACTCTTTCAACCTCTTGCGTTTAACACCATTTTTGTTACTTGCATAATCAAATTGCATTTTTCTTCCTATACTACTAATTTGCTTGATCTATACAACAAGCCTTTATTTTACAATGGCAAGAGGAAAATTGCCGTTAATTTTCACACCAAACACATTGGAATCAATGATTGAATATACATTAATTTCAAGGATAGATGGAGGAACTTGTAGGAGAGCATTAAATGAGGAAGAAAGTAAGGTGCATTATTTGAGAACAAAATTTGAAAAAGAAAAAGTCAAAAATACCTCTATGGATGGATTTCTTATTTTGACAAAACTTTGCAAATTAAAGAAATGATGTAAAAAAGGTTAAACAATAATCAAAAATTGCATTGAAGAAACTCATTTGAAGAAATTTTTTGACCTTTGAAAGTTGTAAGCTTGGGAGCTATGGTTTTTATGAAAGCTCAAAGCAAATTATTTAACTCAAGCTCCAATTTTTGGTGCCAAAAGTTGGAGGCCAAGCAAAAAACTTTTGTGTTTGGCCCTCTCATGGAACCCTTAAGCATGAAATTGGGAGCTCCGTAAGAGGTTGAACACAATTTTTTTGGCTTGGCCTCTCTTGGAGCCCTAGAGTACAAAGGTTAGGAGCTCCATGAGGGGCTAAGCTCAATTTTTTTTGCTTGGCCTCCAACAATTGGCACCAAAAGTTGGAGTTTAAACACATTTTTCTTGATTCAATTGCTTCTCAAGTGTTCTTAAACTAGCCAAACGCAAAAAAAATTGCCTCAACCTTTCTTGGAACTTCCAAGCTTAGAGCTCAAGAGCTTCAAAAGAAGCTGAAACAAATTTTTTTGCACTTGGCCTCCAACTTTCAATGCCAAAAGTTGGAGGCCAAGCACAATTTTTTTTGCCTTGGCCTTTCTTGAAGCTCCTGAGCTTGGAGCTCAAGAGTTTCAAGAAAGGTTTGCCTCCGCTGAACTCCTAAGAAACCTAAAAAACTACAAGAAAAGATATATAAACACAAAAACTTAAAGCAAAGAAACGAAAAACAAACAATTAGAAAGAAAAAGAATTCAAAAACATGAAATTGGAAAAACTTGAAAACTTACCTCAAGTTGTTGTGTTGTTTATGTGTCCCCCACCTCCTATATGAACAAGAACAAAATGAATATAGATGTGAGAATCTCAAGCAAGATATTAGGGTTTCTAACACACCTTTTTCAAGAAACCAAGCATGGAAACGCAATTTCAAGCATAGTTATGTCTTCTCTTCACACAAAAAACATCTTTTCACTCATATTTGTTGCATGGTTGAAAGGACATAACTTTGATCCACTCAAATTGTTTTGGGAACTTGTAATGTGCATCATATAACAAATTGCACTTGTCACGGGCCTCTAAAACAAATGATTAGTGGATTTTTTTACTAAAAGCAAGCTAATTATGTTTCATAAACTAGGTAATATTCACTGCACATTTAAAATTTTGTTCTGCTTCTTTAATTTGATCACCCCTCATGGAGAAGAGGTTGCACCACATATCTTTCATCAGCTGCAACTTTTTTTTGACCAACATCTTGATATTACATCTTTGCTGCTTAGGATTTGTCCACTTGAAACTTTGCTTTTCTCTTCTTCATCTTAGAGTTCTCGAGTTCTCTTGACCAACACCCTCTTCCTACATCTGAAACTATAACTTCTTTATTTTTAACTGTAATGTTCAACTAAAAACAATAGTTGTTCCCTTTCTACAAACTTCAGTGTTTACTCCAAGATGTGTCATCTATTATTTTCTTTTATAGTCTTGAACACACATCTTTATAAATATACAAATAAAAATATTTATTAATTGGAAAATAAAAAGGTAACTAAGGTTCTATTAATAATAATAAATCATAATTATAAACAAATTCAAAATTAGATAATTATTCTTTTAATCACTTTTTAAAAAGTATATTGAGTTTGCATATTTTTATTATAACCATTATTTTCATATTTATTTTTATTCTATATATTTGTATATATTGAATCACCATATAAAAGTTGATTTTCAAGGGAAATTTAATCCTATTAATTTGGTGTTCTTATAATTATCGGTGTTTTGTTAATAAATTTTAGAAATTCTATGGCACAATTCATTGTTCATTATTTTTCTCTTTAGCACATTGGATTTAGCCAACCTTGCCTATTGCCATTTCTATGTATCATAACTCTAAGAACTTACTATAACTATAATTCTCTTTTAGGATAATGAACGCCACTAACATTGCGCTATTGTAGCTAATTTTGTTTTATGTGTAACATAAAGTGATGACGTTGAAGAAATGTTTTTCTTTTGAATCTTGTAGGCTTCAAAGGTGAATATATGATTTCCACAAAACTCACTTTAGGATATTAATACATACAGACACATTGGGCCAAGAGTTGGTAATTGCCTTCCCAATATTGATTCAATCATTTTTTGAATATTTTAGACATTATGTGGCCATCATGTTTACAATTTATTAATAACTTGTGGTTAAGTCAAAAGACTTTTCTTATGGCTATTAACCTAATTTAACTTAATTAACCTAATTTAACCTTTTCGCTACAAATAAAATTTGCCACCAATCATGCACACCAAATTTCAAGGGATTTTTTCAAGGCCTATAAATATCTATTTAAAAAGTTACACATTTTCAAGCCCATATATTTCAATTCTTGCCTTATAATAAGTTCCATTCCATAATATATATCTCTAGCCTTTTCTAATTGCTTTTTCCTTTCCACCAACCTAGAAATGACATTACAAATTCCAATGTTTATTTCCCTTTTCATGAAATTTATGTAAATTTTAGTTAGTTTTAACATTCACATAAATAATGATGAATTCTTATGTCTATTATTCTATTGATTTTTGTAAAAATATGAAAGTTGTTGGGAATGTAACTTCCCCAAAATAGTGTATTTTGTTTTCTGGAAAATACTTTCCGTAATTCTTGACACCTAATGGAATTTAATATTACAAACATTAATTAGATCCTTTTTGCAACATGTTCCAACTATGCCTAATAATTATTGCCTTTAGCTTTCACTTTTCTTATTAAGATTTCGTCATGAAAATATTTCACATGATTTGACTAATAGAGAATATGGACTTCATATCTTATCATTGATCTAACACTTATTACCATGTTCCAATGTGTTGCTTTTGACCTTGGATGTAACTACTTTCCTCCAGCTATTTGCATGAGGCTATTACCCTATCATGTTGTGCCCTCTTTCACCCCTTCTTTCTACATCATTTTTTTGGATTTTGCACATTGCACAAACAACCAACCTTGTTTATGTTAACATGATTGCCAATTCCAATATGATATTCCTATTTTTTTCAAGTTTGCTACCACCGATCTATCAAAGTTTCTTGATGTTTGCTTTTTTTTTTTCTAGTTCATTTGTCCTTTTAGAAGTCGATCTTTTTCAAATGAAACATACTTTTGTTTTCTAACGGCTTTTTACATTTTTGTTTATTTTGAAGCTTGCACTACATTTATGTAAATGACATAATGTATCACAACCCATAGAAATTTTAGATTGGGTTTTCACTTCAACGACTTTCAAAGTGATCACCTTGTCCCAAATTTTATTCTCTTGACCAAATTCTATCAACAAACATTATCCTTGGCACAAGCACATGAGTTTTACAATTTTAGTCTTACGCTTGTTAGTACACTTCTTGACTTTATTATTTGTGGTTTTCATTGTTGTTGTGCTTTGTCAAATTTCATATTTGTTCGTTCCCTGCTTGGATTATATTTCCCAAGTTCCTCCTCTTCCTCCAAACCTTTCAAATTTTTTCCTAGTGTGTGATTTTGCTCTTGTTGCATCAAATCCTTCTAAGTTTCTTCACTACTACTTTTGTGCCCCTTATAACATGGTGACATTTCATGCTCTTGGACATTCATACCTCACCATCATGGTAGATGATTAAAGGAAGGCCACTGTCTCTGAACATTATATGTGCACTATGTTATATTTTTAATCAAATTTTTTACATATATCTAAGGACATTTGGTATGATCTAATAACTTTGTCTCAAGTTCTCTATACTAGATTCCTACTACCTCTTTGCAAGGGAGATAATAGGTGGTTGGTTGTGGCCGTTATTGCATTGTTGGTGATATCTCAGCTCATAATTATCAGGAAACCATCCTTATAGTAGGAATTGCAAGTTTTGTGGTCAAGACTATGGGTAAGAACTCAAAGTTGACGATAATTTGTTTCAAAGTTCTAATGCTTTTACACTTTTTATTTTCATTGAACTATGTGATTCCTTCCTAGATGAGGACTTGACACCCCTTCTTTCATCAACAAAATTGCCAAAATGCATTTTTCAATCTAATGCACTTTTGTCGTTAAAGCCATCCACCCTTGTGGGGACTATTTAGTTTGTTGTCTCTTGCTTACATGCAATGGTGCTACTAGGACAAACCTCGAATGAATTATAGAATTTAGATTATGACAATATCCCTTTGCAAAAAGTCCAATTCTTTTTTATTACTGTAAATGGGGATGTCTTGTTTGAATTGTCCTTCATGCTTTTGACCGCTCACAACCCTTCCCAAATGCAAAGCATGGATAGAAAGTACAATGGCCATGCTTACTATAAGTTGGTCACAACCAATAAATTTTGTTTGGGCTTAATTTTAGGAAGGCTTATTGCTTAGGTCACTTGTGATGTGTACAGGATGATTGTGAGAACTTTGTGCACTTTGCTTCTCATAATAAAACCTCCTAGTGTGGTGAGTGCGCCCATATTCTTGTTGTAGGTCAAATGAGAATGATTCCTTTCGCTTCTTTGTTTCAATGCAAATTTTGTCATGCTCATCCTTTTTGTGTCATAGATTATATTGGGCGAATCTATTATGTTGTGCATAAACTCCAATTTATGTCAAGAACGACAATTTATCATTTCACATTTTTCTAATGTTTCCTTTCCTTTGATTTGCAAAAGTTTAATGATGAAGAGTGGGCAGACATGCCCACTTGTAATATAACTAAAACTATGCATAACATTTGGTTGTAACAATCGAGGAATCATAACACTTATCTTTATATAATGACATCTAATGATTATGTTCGGGCTTTCAAACAATCTACATTGTATAGACAATATTTGTGA
>Ga0116229_10014519_pt1 | contig 10924 bp, 3 predicted proteins | sample S1TSphgellanicum_3_FD_87313 | JGI IMG/M metagenome (GOLD analysis project Ga0116229, IMG submission 87313) | Host-associated microbial communities from peat moss isolated from Minnesota, USA - S1T2_Fc - Sphagnum magellanicum MG | ecosystem: Host-associated > Plants > Peat moss > Unclassified...
TCACCATGGCCCCCTCTTTCTGCATGCCCATTTGATGCTTTTGACTCTTGCAATGCCGTGTTGATTCCACTGAAAATTTAACTTTTCCTTCCAACTTGCCTACCCATACAATAGAGCTGTACACAAAGTCACCCTGTTTTTGGGCCTCCTTTCACCCCCAAACTCCTCTTTCAGTAGTATCCGCAAAATAATAAAATTTTGTTAAATCTGGGTATAAAATGTTGAAACTCAGCATATAATGCACAAGCTTCGAGACTAATTATAGTAGCTGTAAAGGTGGAAGCAGTGAAAATATATGTGGCAGCAGGGGAGGGGCTCAGGAAAAAGGAAAGACAGCATGAAAGGGTAAAAGTCCCTCCTAGAAAAGATCAAAGTTCTTACGCCTACTCCTTAAGAGACATAAGAAAATTAATCCTACTCAGAGGTGTAAGAACACTCTTATGCCTGGTGATCTAAATATGTTTAGGTTCATGATAATGTCTGCGTCAAGCTTTACAATGTGTAAAGCAAGTAAAGCCCATTGGTGGAGGACATTCTTAAAATGTGAGGCCAAACTGGCTACAGCCTTCCCTACGCCCCTTATTTTGAGAATGCTTTGCACACCCATGAGGTTTTACCTCACACTAACAAGTCTAACTCAAGATGGTGAAGGTATAATGGTAGATGTCATTGTGACTTGAAAATGTGTCTGTTCTTTTTCAATGTGACCAAGGTCTAAATGGAAGTTTGGATGAAGGACTAATCTAATGGATGAAGAGCCACAAGGTTTTGGATTAGAGTGCCAAAGCAAGGGATAATTGATCATCATGAGGCATTGAGGGTGCCGTTGTTTTTCATTTGTCGTGTTTTCTATTTTTGTGATGTTTTGTTGCTTGTAGGTGATGAGTTTTATTTTCATTTTTTCATGGTTGTGATGACGATGGGCATTGATCAAACGGGAATCCTACATTGTTTTGGAGCTTGTGGTTGATGGAATGCGAACATTACAATATATGAAAAAGTTTTCAATTGATGTGAAGCTAAGTTCCTAGATTTGGAGTTTTTATTTGCATTTGTTTTCATTGTTGTTTCAAGTTGGTTGAGGTGTGTTTGTTGTGGTTTTTCTCACAATAAGTTCCAAAATGAAGGTTTGTGAGGGATGAATGCCCTAACTCCATGGAATTTCTAAAGTAAAAGGTACTATATTTCCATTGCATCATTGTTTTTTTTCAAGTGTAGATAAAATATGTTGCATAATATAGGGACTAGTTGAAGAAAATGATGAACAAATAAGGGGTTTCGAGAGCAATTTGATTATGGCATTTGGGTTGGGTGGAAAGAGATGCTACATTGTTCGAACAGAGTGGTGGTGTGTGTGTGAAAAGAAATATCCACTCAAGTGGGAGCTTTGAAGGGAATTGTTGTGTAACCTAAAAAAACCTTGGGATTGTTGGGACATACCTACAATGGGTGATTTGGGTTGTTATTATTTCTTTGTACAAGTTTTTGAAATTGAATGGTGGGAATGGAAAGGATTTCATGCTCTGGGGTTATGACTTGAGAATTATAATTGTTATAATGCAACCAATGGGCTCAAAATAAAGAAGCTAGAGTGAACTAATTCTTCATGGTCCATAGTTTAAATGTTTTATAATTATTGTTCAATTCAAAATTGGACTGTTGTTACATTTTTTTTGGAATTTCATAGAAGTTGGTTGTTACATGTTTTTACTTTTAATGGTTGTGGATTTGGGATTGCCTTTTTTTTTTATGACACTAGTTCATCTTCGCTAATCAATGAAGCCCAACACAAAAATACATTTTAAAATTATGGAATTGCCCACACCTAATTAATAACACTAACAACACACACTTTCTTGGAAAGGAAATGCAACTGCCAACCACCTTGTCTATTAGTTTTTATTCATTTGCTAGTACCCCATTCCCAACTATAGCTTTGCTAGTTGGTTTCCAACTATGGTATGAAAATGATATTATCAAAGGAAAACAAATTTGAGAAAATAATTTAAAGTTGGCCTTAATGGTGATGAAGTTCAGACCAGGGTTGGGCAAATATTTAAAAATTATTGGATATCACTTCAAATATCAGTCAAGATATCAAAACTAATATCTAATGGATAACATTGGGGTGATATTCGATGTATTGGATATTGCTCATCATGACACTCAAAAATGATGTTGAATATCAAAGATGTTGATATGTGACATGGATATCAATCTAGGGCTAAATATCAAAGCTAATAGTTAGTAAGTAGGTTAAATTATTAATTAAATTAGGTGTGTAAACTCACACTTGGTCATTTTCTTTTTCATTTTTTTGATGTAATTAGGGTGGTGTTAAATGTAAAATTAACTTAGCCTAACAACTTTAATTTGGGCCACTCCCTCCTACCCCTTGGAGGACATCCAAAGGGGTGTCATAGTAGGAACTTAGCCCCTTCTCTTGCATTTTCTTTTTGGATACAGTTCTCATGTTACTACTTTTATAACCTAGACAATGGTCATTCTCCTACTCATGGTATTAACTTTTTACGCTTGATGTATTAAACCTAGCCTTAATATAGTGAATCACACTTAACTAGGACTTGCACCTTTTTTTTTTATTTTTGGATATTATTACCAGTCCCCTACCTTTTCTGATCAAAACATTAATCATTCACTACACTAACTTTTTACCCTTGTTGTATCAAACCTAACCCTAATCCAATAAATCACAATTAACTAGGACTTGCATTCCTTTTCTATACCTCCTTTTAAGCAAAATATTTTTCTTTTGCCTTGTGTGAACCAAACATGTTTAGCTACATTTCCTACTTTTACACAATCGTATTTTCTTGCTAAAATTAACCACAACCCTAAAACCAACAATTCATAACTAAAACCTCAGACATATAACCTACAACACTAGAAATAATATTATTCAAAACAATGTTTCACACATCAAGAAAAAAAAAAAAAGGTACATGGGTTTGTTCAATCCAATCCCTACTATGAATCTCTTATCCACCAAGTTCTTACCTTGCTTGAAATAACATTATCTTGTCTACTAGTAGCTTTTCATTTCTATCCTACCATTATTCACAACCTTGCTAACAGCATGAATCTTCCACTCCTTGAAACAAAACTTCTTCCTATTTTTCTCTTCCTTACTCCAAGGGGGAAACCTCTATTCTCTTGATAGGCTAGCCCCTTCCTCTACTTCTTCATCCTACTTTTCAACCAAGCCCAGTTCAAGATCTATGTACCTCTCCCACCCTTGCCCTTGAGTAAAATGCCCACCAAAACCACCTTGAGCAGCTACCAACACCACCACTCACATTTCCATTTCCATATTACTAGGCTTGACATGCTTGATCAGCCCACCCTCTCATGATGCATTAACCTCGTCTTGTGTGATTACCTCCTCATGACGTACCTAGTTTCCAAAGCATTCACACTACTCATCATCATTCTTCACACCCCTCCCACTACCTCAAACCCCATTCATCACTCAAAAAAATGAAGGTGGTCAACAAGTTGTAGGATAAAGAAAGTTGTTATCTTAACACAAGCCTAATATCTAGCATCTTCATAAAGGCCTTGGCCACCATATCCATTACCCCTTATTTGGGAGGCTTATCCAACCTAGGCCAAGACAAGATAACCTTGTTTTAATTTAACCCAATGATCTTATCCTCCCCCCACCTTATCATGTCCAAGTTACTTATTTCTAGCAATCCATTTTAGATAAGATCCTCCTATTCCACTACTTCATGAACCTTTGATTCAAAACCCCAAAATTTCATTAGCTAGCCTACTACTTAGGCTTAAGTTGAATTGGGTTAGGCAAATTAATGCCTAATAGGTGGCAAAAATCCTTAGACAATTTTAAATTGTTGTAGGGACACATTTTTAGAAGTCTTTTCAAATTTGTAATTAGTAGTAATTATTATTGTGACTATATTTTCTTAAAACTTAATTTATGTTTTTTTTCAAATGTTTTTTAGAAATTATAATATTCGTGACAAAATATTTCCTTTTAAAAAAAGGACGTTACCTTTTGAAGATTTTTCATCCAAACAAAAAAGACTGGCACTCAACATAATTGGAAGGAAATAATTTGAATTTTTGATATTCAAATCTCCTAATATTTGACTAATAAATACATGATAGATATCCGAGAACACTAATATTTGAATCAAATTGAAAAAATGTGAAAATTCAATATCCAATCAAGACATCTAAATTTTTTTAAAATAAAAAATGTAATATCCTTATCTAATGGATAGAAGAAAGGTGAATATCCATATCCAGCAAATATCCTAAGAAGGTGATATCTACCCAACATTGGTTCAAATCAAGAATTGATCATGGACATTATGGTTTTTGAACACATTCACTTGCCTTCCTTTTGACAAGTGAATTATGTTTTATTTTGGAACACCATCGACATATTTTGAAATCCCTCGCACAAGATGGTCATAAGGTTTTTTTCACCATCACAACATCAATGAATTTTTTTCACCTTCACGCAATCAATGAAAACCATATCATTTCAATTTGAGAATATAAACAAATCTTTTTTTTAAAAACTCATCATATCAATCTTGAATCCTTTCATATCCCAAGTTTTACTTTTCAAACATTGCCCTCCAATCCATGTTTCTCGACTATACAATCATTTTAATGTAATTTGTATGTCACAATGAACATCTTGGGTTTCCACCAATTTTTGTATTTTTTCCTCCCTTGTAACTTTCTTAAATTTTGACATTTCAAAAAAAACATTTTAAAAAAATTTGACATTTTAAAAAATAATTTTATTGCTACCAAACCTGAAAAGGTACTACACTAACTATAATAGCTAAGGAAGATTTAAGATGACATGATAGATGACAATGTGTAGCTAAGAAATACAAAGCAAAACTAAAAGCCTATTACTAGGCATAGCTAATAAATTAGAAAACAAAGCACATGAATGTATAGTTTGGAAACATATAGTTATGGCTACTTACTAAATGTCCCTTTAAAGTCTTTTAGATTCACCTTGGGGTAATTGGTTTTTCTCTATTTCAAACAAAGGCTCTTTTTCATTTGAAACTTGAGAGCTCTTGGAGTGTCATAGGTAAAAATCTTGCAAGTAAATTTATTTTTTTTGTGTTGCAATGTTTGTGTGAGAATTTTCATGGTGGATAGAAAATGTCCATTTGTGACTCAAGGTTTAGAGGACTGGAATTCATTTGCCTTGGAGTGCACTTGCCCAGGCTAGGAGGTTAGGCTAAGTGAAGCTAGGACTTACAAGCTAGTTGGTTGTTGTATTATTAAGACATATCATCTACATAGGCTAGTGGCTTAGGGGCGCACTCGATGGGAATTATGGAATTGGAAAGCCATCTATCTAGGGATAGACAATATCCCAAACTAGGAGAAAATGGTGCACGTTTTATCTATAATTGGTTAGATGTCAAGTTCTACAACCCTTCTTTTTTTGAGGTTGCTACTAATATATAAAGTAATGGGTTTAATTTTGCAAGTACCTTAGTTCGGTCAGGCTAATTTTTCAAAACCTTTTTGCATGACCAATTACTATTATTTTGTTGCATTGCAATGAGATATTTCTTTCCCTCTTTTGAAATCAAAAAGTTGTTGATTGTAGCAAATAAAATAGGTTGCAATTTTGCACTTGTTGTGATTGTTATTTTTTAAAACATGTCTTTATTTTTCAATTGGATTGGGATGGGTGCAAAAAATAGGGAAAGAAACATTTTGGAAAGGTTTGTGGAAATCATTCCACGTGGACTTGTTTGACACGAGTAGTGACTAGGTATTGGTTGGAGTAACTTTTTGAAACTTGATCATTAATGGTAAATAATAATGTGATACTTCTAACTACACGAGCACTTCCACCCACACCTTCTATTAGACTTGTAAATCACAAATGAGTTTAGGATTGAAACTATGTATGTTTATTACATAACTATGGAAATCTATGTTCTTATTTGCATAAATATTTTCTAACCTTTTTATTGTCTATGTATAATTAATATGTCACACCATTTTCCTACCACGGACTTCACACACATATAAACTATACCAAAACCTTTCAAAACTAAAATCTCAATTCCCTTCACAATTCTATTCCATGAGGCTTTTACATTCATACAACAACTTATTTCTATCAAATGAAGGTGTTTCCAAAGGTCACAAACACCCATTAATATACTAACTAAAAGGAAATTAAACAACAAATTTCTTAAAGTTTACACACCACATGGCTCCCCATGGAATAATATGACAAAGATTTTTCACATGAATTATCATGTGTGAATCAATGCACGTTAATGTGGCAAAGACTTTTCACATCACTTTTCACATGAATAATCATATGTGAATCAATGCACATTAATATGGCGAAAATTTTTCACATGATTTTTCACATGCATAATCATATATGAGTCGAAGCACATTAATATGGCAAAGATTTTTCATATGATTTTTCCATGTGTGGGTCAATGCATATAATTAAAACTATGACCAAACCATCATGAAATCCAACTATCAAGTAATTTACCAAACTTAATTGTTAAGTAATTAGATAAGTAATAGTTTAATTACAACAAGTTATAGAGTAATATTAACCTTTATTAGATCTAACATGCACTAATAGTCAATTCCTCCATCCCCACTAATATAACCTTAGAATATTATATGGTATAATGTAATAGAATATTAACAACTCCACCAATCATTATTGTTGGCCGATTGAAAAACAATAATTTTATTGTACACACCCAATTAGAAGGCACTATATTATGCCTACTTTTACAAGCATATTATAGTACAATTTATAAAAATAGGGTACTAGCCATTTTATTGTTGTGGGTGAAGATGTTTCAATGAACTGGAAGTTACAATGGAAGTAGGTAGGTTGTTTGTGATTGATTGCTAAAATAGTGGGGATAATCTGTAAAACAATCTAAACACAAAGTATTTTTCTTGACATTAAAAAATCAATAAAACCTTTTACTTTATTATGGGACCCAAAAATTGTTCTTAAAGCCTTCGGACTAGGGTTTTACTAAAATAAGGGACCTATCAAGGGCGAATAATCAAATGTTAAATTGTCTTTTCTCATTTTGCTATTTTGCTGATTGGACATTTCCTATTTGCCAAGTTTCACCAATTATGATACCTACTCATTTACGTAATGTACCTATCTACTTCCATGCTTGCCTACCCACCTACCTAAGTTATCAATATATTTACCCACCAAATCTATTTAACTATTTAGGTACCTACCCACATACCTAGTGTACCTACCCAACATTTTAGGTAGTATTTGGTAACACTAGAAGAAAAATTATGGTTTGCAATTGAAAAATGTCATTTGCCATTAAAAAATATAATTATGTTTTTAGTATAAATAACATTTTTTAGTTACAAAATTGATTGCAAGCAACAATTTATTTTTTAATGTAACCAAAATAGGTGTGTGGGTAGATTAGGTAAGTAGGCACACTAAGTGTTGGCTAGGTAGGTTGGTAATTAAGGTAGAAAAACAAACAATTATGTAGGTATTTTAAGGAGGTAGGTATATTAAGTAGGTGGGTACATAAATTAGTAAGTTGGTAACCTAGATAAATAGGTAGGTAGCTTATGTAAATAACTAGTTAGGTCATTACACTAGGTAGGAAGGTAGGTCACTAATTCAAGCACCTTGCCATCATCCCACATCCCCACGCCAAAAAGAAAAAACATAAACAAAAGCATTTGGGCAACAAAGGAATAAAACTTTAAGCATCAAGTAACCAACAAAACTTAATTTCGGGCAATTTTACGAATATTTGGGCAACTTGCAAATTGTAATTGATTTGGAAACTTACTAATATAACATTAATGATGTGGAATTTAGCAATGTGGATTTGACATGTATTAATACTCATTATATAAAACATGCATTTAAAATTTTTCCCCCACCCCCATTAATAAACATTGAATGTGCACAATATAAAGTGAGAAAGTAATTAAATATCCATAAACTTGGCCAATTATTATTATCAACCAATCAAATTTGATCATTATTTTTACAAGATTTATTGGAAGGTGTTATTAAAACATCTCCACCATATTCTATAGAGGGCATCACAACGTGTCCAATTGTAAACTTCATCAAAAGCTTACCTCATCATCATCACTTTTTGATAAATAATGTAACCAACATCAATAGAAAACCTACATCATAGTGCATAATGCCAAGTTCAACATTTATACTATGGGCAAGGAATCATGTGTATAGGAAAATTCACCATCTTGCATGCCATCCTTGTTGTTCCCATTGTCCGTTGTAGCACCATGGCAATTTAAGATAAAAAAATGAAGAAGGGGAAAATTTGTTGTAGAAGAAGATAAACAATTTTACAAAAATGTGTTTCGCATTTCCCAAGATCCTATCTAAACTAGAAATGACCCAAAAAATCAAGCTTTTTAGGAGTGCATAACTTTATATTACAACAACAATAGACTTACTAGTAGTGGCCACCATGGAGAATCTCAACTAAGAGTTTGAAGACAAAATGGGATTTGGCAAAACACAATGTTTCCAAGATTTGTGGTACTTATGGGGCTATTCTTGCATTGAATGAGTGTTGTTTGTAGTGAGAATGTTTGAAGAAAGCTTTAAAATTGTGCAAGTCCAAGCCCCAAAAATCAATTCTTCATGTTCATTTATTGTTGGTTGCTCCTCAAAGATATACCTTGATGGGTAGAAACAAAAGAAGAAAGTTAAAAAATTATGCCCATGAGAAGGCCCAAACCTTTGCTTACAATAGATGTAAATAATTTGAATGAATTTATTTTAGAAAAATTAAAAGTAACTAAAGGTGTAGTTTTGGCTCCAGGTTTGAAGTGCCTTTAAGGTTGCTATGTAGCAAAAAAAGATTAGAGGCCCCACAAAAACAAAAAAAGGTGTAATTAGGTAGCAAACAAAAGCCTTTGTTGACATAACAATTATTACATTGAAGACCTACATTTTAGAAGAGCAAAGTACGCTAGCATTTTTTACAATTCATGATAATCAAATGTTAAATGTGGAAGTGTGTAAATACTTGTAGCTTCAATGCTAGGAACAAGTAGTAAAGTTGAAACATTGCCTTCAATTTCAAGCTTCCCCCCCCCCCCTCCTACCGCAATTGCACCTATATCGATTTTGCACCCTTTTTCCATCAAACCCCTTTACTCCTATGTTGACCCATTTTCCATCACCACAAGCTCCACCAAATTCATTGCCAAACATTCCCAAAAAATCATGGGCAACTTGGGATTTTTTCATGCGCTTGAATTATGTGCAATTTTTTTTTCTATAAATGCATTCAATTTTTTTAATAAAGGGATTGGCACAATTTGCATAAATTTGAAATGGTTTTTGAATCTCTATTTGCAATGGATAGAATTTGGTGTACTTGAGATTTTTTATGCAAATGCATTTGTGTGATCTTTCGCAATGGACAAATTTTGGGTTGTTTGAAAATTTTTAGGTGAGAATGATTTTTTTGAACTTTTATAATGGACAAAATCAAGGGTGCTTATGTTTTTCTTGGGATTTGGCCATGGCTAGAATCAAAAGGTGGCTACAAGTTTTTTTATGGGATTTAACAATGATTAGAAGAAATGAAAAGGCTACAAGTTTTTTTCTTGGAATTTGGTGACGCCCAAAAGAAGAAATTTTTTTATAAAAAAATTTGTGAGATTTGATGACAACTAAAAAAATAGAAGGAAAGGCTGCAAGTTTCTTTTCATGGGATTCTACAATGGCCAAAAGAAGAAAATAAGAGGTTGGAATTTTTTTTCATGGGATTCAATAATGGCTAAAAAATGAAAAAAAAAGGTTGCAAGTTTTTTATTCTTAGGATTTGGTGATGGCCAGAGGAAGAGAAGAAAAGGTTGCAAAAAACAAATTGTGGGATTCACCAATGGCCAAAAGAAAAGAAGAAGAGATTGCAAGTTTTCTTTCATGAACTTTGGCCATGGTAGATTTGGAGTGTGCAAAAAAATTGTAATGATTTTGCTTAGTGCGACTAGAAGGCCAATTGTCACATGTCTATTAGTGGTGGTTTTGTTTAAATGGCAAATTTCATGGCAAAGTTCAATAAAGGGTTCTAGATATTAACATTCTAATGTGTGTTTGCAAGGCAAATGATGAAGATGCCTTGTATGTTGGTCACAATTTCAAGCCCAATGTTTCTTTTGTGCATAATCTTCCTATGTCATAAAAATATAATGGACATGTCATTCTTTGTCTAAAGGTGGAAATGCTTCAATGATTATAAAATACAGAATGGTAGGTAGGTTGTTTGTGAACCTACTAAACATTTCAGTGTGGGTAAAGGTAAACAATTGTCATTTACCCTATTACAAGGTAAGTGTATAAGCAAATATGTACGCTTTATTGAAAATTTACCATGTAGGTGTACAATGTCGTTGTATTCAGGTAATGGACAAATTTTTTTCAATAGTTAACTTAATTTTATCACTAACATCACACATTTTCATTAAATGCAATATGAAAAGACTATTGGACCTTAAACCTTAAATTAAAAAAAAAACCAACCTGGCTATTCCTTCTTTTAATCATTTTTGCAACAAAAAAAAGTTTCAAGATTAAATTCGAAGTTCTTAGTTTCGTCAACACAAAGTTGAATGCACAATCATTTACATGGGAAGTTATGCACAAATGCTTACAAGAGAAGAATGAAAACACTGAAATTATTTTTAAAATATGAAACTAAGTTAAATAACCATGGATTACATTTCCTCTTCCTTGTCCTCTCATCATCATGATTGTCTTACTCTGGTTGTGGAGTTTAAGTGTCACCATCACACTATAGGGTGAAAATTTAAAGATCCCTCTTACTAGTGGATGCATGATTTATAGAAAAAGGTACAATAA
>Ga0116229_10014520_pt1 | contig 10924 bp, 8 predicted proteins | sample S1TSphgellanicum_3_FD_87313 | JGI IMG/M metagenome (GOLD analysis project Ga0116229, IMG submission 87313) | Host-associated microbial communities from peat moss isolated from Minnesota, USA - S1T2_Fc - Sphagnum magellanicum MG | ecosystem: Host-associated > Plants > Peat moss > Unclassified...
CCCAATCAGCCAATCAGCTGATTGGCTGATTGGGTTAAAGGGTTGGGTTAAGTCTATCAGTTAGCTTTTATCCCAATCAGCTACTAGCTGATTGGGTAAAAAGGTTGGGTTAAGTCTATTAGTTGGCTTTTATCCCAATCAGCCAATCAGCTACTAGCTGAATGGGTTAAAGGGTTAGGTTAAGTCTATGAGTTAGCTTTTATCATAATCAGCCACCGTCCGCCGCCTCATCCCCTATTAGTTGTCATGTAGTTGTAAATATATCAGGTATCTCAACTGCAAACAAGTAGCCAAAAGTTGTTAAGAGTTTGTATGTTTTTAATTGAATTATTTTTAATAGATGTATGAACTTCATGTCCAGAGCTGTAAAAGATTGATCAAATAACTTTAAAAGACCAGAAATCATATGTAAAACTAAACCTTCTTACAAAGAAATGTTTTTAGTCACGCACAAGTCTTCCAGAAAAGTTATTGGACACATTCATGTCTCAATGGACACTATGATCTAGCATATAAGTAACATGACAACCTTCATAATCAATTAAGAATTATTTATTTTTATTATGATTGACAACATTGGTAGGTGGAAAACTGATCACAAAAAAGGTCATATGGATCATAATCACAAATTCATCAAAGACAATCAAAGGTCATGCAAAAGAAAAAAATTGGCTAGCAGAGTCTTGCCTCTATATATGATGCATGCTTCACAATCAAGGGTTAGAAAGAAGTCAAAGTAATGAGCAAATTTTGCTGTTTGAAGTCCTATGGTAGCTCCATAAGAATTGGTCAGATAACATACCGTTTCAAGTCAAAATAAATAAATATCCAAAACCATATGATTGAAGAATGAATGATGACACATGAATAAATAAAAAATTGTCATTTACCAATTAACAATGAGTCCCATGCCTAAAGCACATCTGCTACATCTAAAAATGGGATTTCAGTAACCAGTCCTCTTGTGTTTGTTATTGAAGTGAAGGAAAGTCCTCACATCTGGCTCGTTTTCGACCATGAAAACCCTTGCCATATCAGCCATAGAAATAGGGTTAGTTTCTGTCCATCTTTTTGCCCAACCCATGAATCCGTCCACCCTGGCTTTAACCTGCAAGTACAAGTATTAAAATGAGGAAGAAGAAATTATACTCCTTACAATATGAGCAAGTAACAACAATATAAATTGTGATAATATATACCCTGTAATTTAAACAATTAGTAACACTAACATGTGTACAAACTAGAAGCTTGAGTAGCAAACAATGTTAAGCATATTTACATGACCTCATGTTTAACTACAGACACTATGTTGAACCATCACAAAATTTATTACGTCTTGTAGCAATGATGTCGAAGAACACAAATAGTCAACGTACCTCTTCTTTCATTTTCAAAGCCTCTTTATCCACTGCAGAAGTAGTAGTAACCTGCTTAGCCATCATTTCTCCTCTTGTCATGTTTTGCCGCGGAGGTGCAGTAGGGATTGGAGCTTCAGATTTAATACTTCCCTTGGCAGCAATATTGGCATCTATGAATAGAGAAGTCTCAGACCGCCATGGTAGGTGTATTCCCACATCCAGCTCTTGCTTTGCACCGCTACCCTACATCATATTGAAGACATCCTGTCATTCATGTCAATATAGTTGATTACAACCATCAAGCAATTCAATACTGCCCATCAGCTGACTGCCCATCAGCTGACTACCGATCAGCTGACTGCCAATTAGCTGATTGGCAATCAACTGATTGACAGTCAGCAATATACTACTTGTAATAGTAATCAACAAATAGTACTAGCTGATTACATTCAATAGATTGTTATTCACCTGTGACTCTTAGGAGTCTTAGCTGATTGCAATCTGCTTTTTACTATTAGCTGATTGGCTGATTACATAAAGCTAGGACTAACAATCTGTTGACAATAAGGTCCCCTATCAGCTACTTCCAATCAACTGACATGAGCTATCAGTTAGCTATCAAGTAATCAGTATAAGATATTACAAATATTTCCAAACAGCTATCTATCTTTCAACTGATTGCTGTAAGGTTGGAGGTATAAAGCTTACACCAATCGTTGTGTTGTGTCACCTCATTACAAAAACAAAAACATCATTTTCTCAATCAAGCAAAATTAGCAAGCTAACTATGTCTCCAGCTCACCTCGCGTAGCGACACGCCGAGGGTCTGCATGTTAGCATACTTTCTGTCTGGGTTGCGTTGCTCTAGTGAGACCTCCGTCACCTGGAGGTAGGGGTGTGGGACTTGATGCTCTGAGCTGCAAGCTCTTGGCTATTATGTATTTTATAGCTTATAGCTACCAACTAATAGCTATTAGATATTATACATCTTTATTGTAAATAGGAATCAGCTATCACTCTATCAGCTGATTGCTATAAGCATTGACGGATGTATCCAACATATAGCAATCGATTCGTTCTTTAAACACATTACAAAAATATAGACATCATTTTATCAATCAAGCAACATTTACGAGCTCTGTCTCCGCCTCACCTCGTGGCGCGACATGTCAAGGGTTTGCTGCACGTTAGCATACTTTCCATCCAGGTTGTGCTGCTCCAGTGAGACCTCCGTAACCTGGAGGTAGTTGTGTAGTAAATGATGGTGCACACACATAACAACCTAAGATGACGGACACTCATATGCTTGCTTGAATCAACAATATTTGTTCGTTATTCATCATGTAATGGCTAACAAAATATTAACAACTAGCTACTCACAATCAGTTATAAGCATGTTCCAAACCTTTGGTCATTGCTCGTGTGCAATTAGCTACAACGTGATCAGCTTATACAGAGCTTCTGATATTAGATTCCTTTTAACTATCATATATCAGCTTATAGCAATTTGCTTTAATCTATGAGAGAATAACAGGTATTGAAAAGTCAATAGATTGTGGTTTTAGTCAAAAAGTGTAATGTTTCAAGTAGCCTGAGACATGTAGTTCTACACTGAAACATATTAGTTAAATCTATCTAAAACATCTTGGTTCTAAGCTCTTATGTTCCAAGTTTGAGCTCAGACCAAGAAACTAGTATGCAGCTGTCACTGATACTTGATAGCCGATACCTAGTATTTGATACCACAATGTCATTAAATTTTAAAGGATGGAATCTTAATAACCATACATGTACAATAACAAATATGATCATTAACATATGAGGGTTATCATACACAAAATATTCACGTTGAATTGATGTACGGAATATCCACCACCTTTTCTGATCTAAAGGTTTCATTTAAGACATACACGAACACCAAGTTAACAATTGAAACACAACAATGTTAAAAAAGACCATAAACCACACCTCTTCTTTAACCTGTGGCAAAATATGTTCAGGCGAAGCTAGAAACGAATCATCGCGCGGCTCCTGTTTGACTTTCTGTTTTTTCAATACAAAGTGAGTTTGTGAAACGGATTTACCGTTAAGACTATGTATGTAATATTCACAATAACAATAATAACTTGACAAACCTGTTGAGCACTTGAGTTCTCCTGTCCTGTCTTCTTTTGCCTTCCCTTTCCCTTTATTTCTGGATGTTTCTTCCTTAAGTTCTGGAGAAAGTATTTCATGACATGCAATACTTTTTCCTTAACTTCTTCCTTGGGAATGTTCCTCAGCTCCTCTGGCTTGTCCACCCTGTCCATGATCTTGGATACTATTGCATTCACTTTCTATGGAATGTGCATTGGTTGATTTTGTTAGAGCACCATCACGTATGGTTGAACTATTGATGTAAGATTGCTCTTACCATGTGGTCACTTTTGACTTGGTTCCACTCTGGTGGAATGGTTTTCCCGGTGCAGTCTATGTACATTGAGACTGCACTTTTAACTGCAGCAACAAGGGTCGCTTTCGATCTTTTTTTTCCAGTTGACTCAACTCCAGCAGATGCATCCCCATATTTTCTTTTCCTATTTTAAGGACCATTAGGAATATTTATGCTACAACATAAGTGAAAAAAATAAATGCTTCTGCCTTTCACCTTTTTTTTCCCACTTCATCCTCTGCTTCCCTCCAGCTTCTTAAAGCTTCCAGCTGGAAGTCTGTCCACCCCCTCTTCTCCAAAGACTTTAACATCACGCTGATGTCCTTGTTCAAGAGCCCCTCCACAGTTAAAGGATCTTCGACGACTTTTGTCAAATCGTGAATGCTTGCTCCCATAGCAATTTGATACGCATTTGGGAATAGCTGCGAGCCACCATTCATGCCAACTATCTCGATCAGGAAGTCTCGCAGTTTATCCTCATACTCTATGTATTTTATTGAACGGGACCGTTTTGATGTTCCCTTGGGTTTAGGTGGTACTTCCTCAACTTGCATGTCTGTGCGTTCCTTTTGCTTGTGAAAAGTTGCTTCCTTAGTGTCAATGTGACCTTGATTTTTTGTTCTTTCTCTAAGTACCCTATCAGATGGGATAGGGTTGGTTTTAGCTACTTTTGTTTTCAATTTTGTAACTGGTCGTAATGCGTCAAGTGCGGGTTGGATTTCATCTTTAATTAGTGTTTGAAAAACAGACTGTATGTAAGCTACACGTTTTTGTTTTGTTAGTTCTATTTCTGGAATGTCCATTGACATACGTATGCTGAGGTGATAGCACCGATGTCTACAGACACATCTTACTTTGATTTGTATATTTGAATCGTTTTCACCTTCGGGACATTACTCTATTAGCATATGACAAGATAAAACGGACATAAAAAAACTTCACTGTTCGCAAGCCCAAATTTTTTTATGGAACGATAACATCAACAGCTTACGTTATTGAAAGGTGTGATTGTTATGGGTCGGAAAATATTTCATGTCGTATCTAGAGTACATGCTTTTGTTCAATTTATACCAAGTGAGATGAAGTGCAAGTAGAACAAGTGTCTCACACTACAATAGAAGAGCGATATTACAGAACCAAGAATTGTGGTGGATGGATAACGACAAAGCCCCTTGTTATTGTAAGGTGTGGTTACTGTTAGTAAGACATAATACTCACTGGAGCAAAGTGTACAAGAAAAAACATAAATAACATTATAACTAATATTACATGAACAATAATAATGCTAACACCTATCGACTCATTACTATAACCCACTCCCTAATTTCAAGATGCAATTGTTTTTTTAGGTTTGCCACAATAACAATAAAGGAAAACTTCAGCATGAATTTCGTAAAGTGTCTTCACGCACACGGAGAGAGCATATGGTTAAATATGGAATGCCAGATGAAGGTATGTACCTGATTATCAATAAAAACACCTCAAAACTCACATTGGTAATAACTTACAGACGTTGACATAAACGGACCGGCCCCTTCTCATTCATTTCAATTTTCCCCACAAGCAACAGGTAAAATTATGGTTAATTATCTACATAATTGTCTATACTTAGAAACTTGTTATTAGCTAACTTAATTTTTTGAACTCTAAACAAATGTCGATTGTTACGTCATTTAGTTGACTGTCATATTGATGTGGTCCATCAACATAACTAGAAGAAGATAAATAATAGTATCTAAGTATGCAAAGTAAGATATATTCTTGATATCACCATTAATCATTATATTATGTATTATTATTATTATGAATAATATTAATTATAATAATCAACCAATCACTCAATCATTTACAAGAAAAGTAAGCACCCTGTAGCAAGTCAGAGACTCATTGGGTGAATTGTATTAATAAATTATATTATACGTTTTTTTATTAATTTCTTAATTAATGCCACACATTTTAATTTCTGCAGGCAATATGTTTCAGTTTATTTCAACGATTGAAATGTGATCAACATATACATTTTATTGAAAACTATTGCGATGCAATGATTCCATCAGATTTCATATAATATGTACTTTTTTTTTACTATTACCTTATTAGTGACATACACACTATGAATGAGTGTGGTTCCGTATGCCGTCCTGCGATAGGTGAAGAGCAAGCTATGGATCCTGAAGATATTGATAATGAGGAGGAAGATCCTTTGATCCACGATCTTGTTGGTTCATTGTTGCAAGATGCTCCCCCCCAGCAAGGGCTTGACACGGAAGGGTCATCTGATAAGATTCATAGGTTGAAGAGAGAAAACCTCGAATCCTTTGAATCTCACTTGCAGTCACCTATCCCTGGAGTTGATGACGGCGGCAAATGGCAGTATAGATTTGATAAAAGGACTATATCCTTTCAAGGGTTGAGCACAGATGAAACCACCTCTTACGTTGAGTTCCTTGTAAACCTAATATTCCTACGAACGAAATTTAATCTACCTCATTCTGCCATTGGGAAATTTCTTGAGTTATTAAGTCAATTCCCCAAAATCCCTGTGTTAGTACGGGATACACTACCCACCACTTACAGGGGGCTTATGACCTTCATTGAGGAACTTGGTAAGAAGATGTCGTTAGAACTGGTTTATGATACTTGTAGTATGTGTTACTTCATCTTCCGAGGCCAGCACAAAAACGACACACATTGTCCCTGCAAACAGAAACGTTACGATTCTAAAGGCAAGCCTTTTCGTCAAATTGTATACCGTACCCTACGTCACTGGTTGGAACGGCTTTTTTCCTGTGTACCTATTGCAAAGGAGATGGACTATCACTCGAGGGGTGGTTCTGACGGACCAAATGGCCACAAAGTGTCTTCTGGTGAGATAGTGGACATTTATGACGGGAGAGCTTGGAAATCTTGTGGTGATGCAGCGTTTGAGTCAGAACCGAGGCATGTACGAATTGGGATTGCAACGGATGGGGTTCAGCCTTTTCGAGACAATGACCAGTACTCCATATGGCCCATTGTGGTAACCACCTATAACTTACCACCAACAATGCGATACCTTATCGGACCCCTCTCTCTTGTATCAATTTTGCCCGGCAAGCATTCTAAAAATGTGAAAATGGACATTCAGCCTGTCCTCAATTTATTGACAGATGAGCTTGTATTCTTGGACAAAGTTGGATGGTTTGTGAATGATGCTAGTCGTAAAGATAGCTTTGTTTGCCGGATTCGACTCGTGCATCTGATCAGTGACTTGAGAGGACTTGAGAAAGTTCTAGACCAACCTCCTGTTCCCGCCAAGCATGCTTGCTTGAAATGTTGGGTGACTGGACACCGGATACCTGGTGGTAAGACAATTTACCCAGGAATTGTGCGTGAGCTCAATAATGGCAGTTTGATGAAGGATAAACTTTTATCAAGGGCTGTCGTGCCTGGGAAGTATGTGTCACCACACGCAGGTCCATTTCCCAGGAAGACTAAGTCTGATTTAGAAGGTAGACTAAATCAAATGCCTTCATTGTTGCAAGAAAAGGAGGATGCCATGTTGTTGGACACACCACCACAGTCTTTGAATCCAGCACGGGCTCACATCAAGCGTGCGCAAATTGATGTGGATGTATCTCTTGAACGTACTCGTTTGATGAGGAACACGGTACTAGAGGATGCTCCACCTGATGTTGCCCCCGTGGCAGCCCAGTTAGGGGATATTCGAGTGTCTCAACCAGCAAGGGTGGTACATGAAGCAGAAGAAAATGTGTATGTTGATGAAGACGAGGACGATTCCTCAGATATTGAGAGTGACAACCTGGATGAGGGTATGATAGCATTTTTTATGGATTGTTATACTCTTTTCTCTTTAACAACTAAATGCTCCATATGCAGCGCAAGTGGATGCGGGTACTTCAGCTGTAGGAGTGGATGGTGTTGCTGCTCCTGTTTGTCGTTGTTCGCTTTTGAAATTGGACTACTTGGATCCAGAAACAGTTGTAACGCATGATGCAATGCATACAATTGGTGGTGTTTCGTCCGACATCACAAGCTCAATTCAGGTACAAAAGATTTGATTGAACGAAACATTTCATTTTTGTGTTTATGGTTACATTGTATTAGGGAATGAGAACCACCACTGCCACAATGGAATTTGACATTGCTTTGAAAAAATTTTCCAAAGATGAAAGTGAGACAAGGCCTTGGCAGTTTTCTCAAGAGGACAGAGTTAGGGTGGAGGAAGCATTGAAGGCCGTACAAGAAGAAGTGTCATCGCGCCTCATGGGCACTCGGTTCACATCTCTTTTCTCCAACAGCAAGAAGCCGAGGACCCACCACTACTTCATGTTCGCTAGTCCATACGGTATGGTCTATACATGACGAATGACTGGTATTAATGATTATTTGTATGTATTATTAAATCAATCCAAGATATTTAAAAGAGTTGATAGCATTACAAATTGATTGCAATTAGTTGATCATAAAAAAACCAATCACCTCATTCAAAGCTCGTACACTTGTATCTCAGGTCAGTACGTGTTGCAAAGCATGGAACATCTTGGTGCAAAGCAGAAGAAGGCATATGGAAAAGTTCTACGAGCATGTGGTCTTCTATGGAGCAAATCATTTCGGTGTACGCAGGACATTAGCGACTTACGTGATCTCGTACTGGATGCCTTGGCTAATGTAGAAGCATATCTACCCTCTTCAGAGTTAGACATGAAGCTCCATAATTTGTTGCATCTTGTGGAAAAGATTTTAATTGTGGGTCCTGCTTGGGTTTCGTCTATGTTTGTTTACGAGAGCCTTTGGGCCGTACTGGTGCATTGGGCAACAAACAAGGAGACGCCTGAGCTTACCATTATGCGTAGTTTTGCTGACTTTGAGTTTGCTTATCTGACACTAATAAATCTACCAGACGGTGGTCAAATGGATGCATCCAAACAACTATTGAAAGAACTTGATGACAAGACAGCTTTGCATGATCTTTGGTTACCAGCAAGGATATCCTCGGAGGAATTGGAGGCTGTTGTGCAACATGCGGATTTCAAAGCTGGCTTCTGTCTTTCGGGTCACGACTCATCCAACACACTCCTTGTGCATCTCCATCTGTTGTACCTGTCCACTGATGACCAGTATAGGATGGAATGGGATGACTACGCTCAATATTATCGGTCCAATGCGCCCCCTACTGACAAATCTCGCATCACAAAGGGAAAGAATGGAGGTTATGTATTTCCATCAAATATTCTTTGTCCAGCTTTAGCATCTTGGTGTAATGATCGTGGCTACAGACTCTGGCTTGCTGACAACAACAAACCAGAGCCACAATGTTGTATAGATATGTATGCAGCATCATTTTGGAGAATGTCACTTGGAACTGCTAATTTCATTGTTGATAGTCATCCTGGGAAGAAACAAGATAGGCAATGGGTGCTTGCAAACAAGGCAGATGACAATGATGACATGTTCCTAGGATGCATTCAGCACATTATTCGTCACAAGGGTAGAGATGGCATTTATGACATCATTGTTATATTGGAATGGTTCAAAAATGTTTCAAAATTTGATCCTGATCTTCTTATGCCAACTTTCGAGATGACCCCAATGCCTGCTCACTTTGGTCAGGCTTGGTTTGCCAAAAATCTTGCGCCTGTTAACATTAACATGCTCACATACCCAATGAAAGATCCCAAAATGAGGGTGGCCATGCACCGAGACTCTCGATTTGTGGAGGCGGCTGGTTTTACATGTGATTCCCTCCTAATGGTAATGTGAAAACCAAGATGGCTGGGACACAGCCTGCCCGCTGTTGAAGTATGTGCTCCAAACACTAAGTGAAAACCAGACAAAGTGCTCTGTCATAAATGCTCATTTTTCACCTGTGCAGACTTATTTGGATAATTAACACTATCATTGTACAGTATGATTAGTGTTGTATCTGCTAGTTAAATTTTATTTTTGTCCTTTTGGTCATGTTGTTACTATCCTGTATCACTAATTGAGATACTTACTGTACATGGGTCTTTTCTCGTACTTTTACTGTCCTGTCACTAATTGAGATGCACATTACGTACTTTCTTTTCGTCCTTTTGTGTCTACCTAACCAACTAAGGAAGCTTCTAGGTATTACTTTGGTCCTTTGTCCTATCGTTACTATCCTTTATCACTAATTGAGATACTGACTGTACATGGGACTTTCCTCGTACTTTTACTGTCCTGTCATTAATTGAGATGCACATTAGGTACTTTCTTTTCGTCCTTTTGTGTCTACCTAACCAACTAAGGTTGCTTCTAGGTATTACTCAATATATACCGCAATTGTAAATATATGCATGCTTTTTTCTACATATAAATGCTTCAGGCAGCTTGTTGCTTCTTGCTGCTTTTTGTTGCCGCCTGTTGCACTCTGCTTCCTGCCCTCTGTTGCTACATGAGGGCGAAAGCCTGTTTTTGTATTTAACTGATGTAATTACAGGATGCTTCGCTGTAACATATCGCCATCTCTTTTGCTGTATGTGTAGCTACGGTACATAACTGCAAGCTAATGTCTTAACAGGCTTAGTGACGATCATCAGGTACTTTCTCATTTGTTTTGGCAGCGGATATTATTGCCAACACCCACTTATTATCAATCAACCTATCAGCTTAATACAATTTGCTCATCGCAATCAGCTGATCAATATTGCGTTAACCCCATGCTCAAATAATTAGCTTACATTCAATACATTGTAGACCAAACATTGATCATCCTGTTAGTGAACTATGGTGTTCATTATCCGTGATTGAGTTTTTGAGTCACAGTTATTATTTTTGCCAATTATATTCCCTGCCATCAAACTAATAATTTGAATTTGATTTAATCATTATCGTTAGAGCATCTTTTACAACCACACCCTTTAGCCACTTGAACTATAAATTATCTTACATACGACAAAAAAAAATAATTTCTAATTGTTATTCCGAAAAACATATCCCAATGCTCTCCTTTTCAATTATTAATAACAATAATCATCTGAATGAAAGCGAATCCATAATAGTAATAAGTACTGTGTCACTATATACATTTGTCTTTTATTGAAAAGATTGCAATGGTGTTCTTGAGAAAGCTTATCCTCTGTGTTCATGGAACTAGGTCTATCATAAATTA
>Ga0116229_10014522_pt1 | contig 10923 bp, 11 predicted proteins | sample S1TSphgellanicum_3_FD_87313 | JGI IMG/M metagenome (GOLD analysis project Ga0116229, IMG submission 87313) | Host-associated microbial communities from peat moss isolated from Minnesota, USA - S1T2_Fc - Sphagnum magellanicum MG | ecosystem: Host-associated > Plants > Peat moss > Unclassified...
AATCACACAGTTTACCTTGAGTGTGTCATGAGGCAAGGTCTACTGCCGTATGAAGAACCATATTATGTTGGAATGAACATATTTGTTTTCAATTTGACCCATCCAGGACCATCAAAAGCTAGGTCAAACTCGAACCTACAACCTACATCTAAAACCCTAAAGATCAGGACTGTAAATGACTAATTGAAAATTGAGTATATAACATCATAATTTTTCCAATTTATGTATACCATTGTACTGTGGCAACTTCAACACATGTCTGTCAAATAATTAATTAAATTTGAAATTTTCATTTCAGAAAATAAAATATTCTTGAACACTCAATAATTTCCCTCACAAAATTGGCTATTTGAAAAGGAAAAAATTGAATTTCTTTCAACGTTTCTGAAAATAATATAATTAGTGTCAAAGTTGCCAATGTACTATGGTATACTACTTTATGGCAACACCAAACAGCTGCTCCTTTGTATTCCCCCCTCCCTTCCACCCCCTACATGACAAATTATCACTCTAATATAGCTCCATTGCTCACACTACTTATTAGTACATTTGTATTCTTCCTCAATCTCAAAAAATTGTTGTTCAAATGGTGCACACCTGGTGATGGTTGTGTTGTGTTGTCCTTGAGAACTTCCACATGTTTTTGCTCAATTTTCATATCATAATTGCCCAATCATAAGCCTCTTGTACTGAGTGATCATTCATTCATTTACTTGTGCAATTACTCAACAAAAAAGTATGATAACTCATAACCTCCCATGACAAGTTGATATTATGAGCTATGGACACACTAATCACATTCAACCCTATCTGCAAACTTAAATCTCAAAAGAGGGGGGCTTCCATGCCCAAGCCAATTGGGTCTCAAGTAATATCAGCTGGCCATCAATGCTTGACTTAAACCATCCTGAAACTCACTCAGGTACCTAGAAATGATTTGAGATTTGTCCATACCATTGTTGTCCTGGTATGTCCATTTTTTGGTCTTGAGGCTTGCCTACCAAGGCAAGGATGTTGTGTTTTGATTCATTATAGAGTATAGTAGCTTAATGGATTTTGGCCCCTAGGTAATAGGTCTATTTCTATATGAGGATTTTTGAAAGATGATACTTCGGCTTGTGTTGAAACTTGAGATTAATTATAGAGTTATGATATCTTGAAGCATTTTGGTTTCTTTATGAGGATTTTTTTTTTGAAGATTATATTTTTGCATGGTGAAGTATTTGAATTTTCATAATTCTTCTTTTGCCTTAAGATACTTTTTTAATGTAAATAGCAAGGCCACACAGTGTGACACACCCCTTGTTTTTAATACCAAATTGGTTGTTCCTAATATGAAAGTTCTCACCCCCTTTCTCCATACCAATTGGTATTGGTACGAATATATATAGGTATCACCCCTTTCTCCATACCTATCGGCTATTGGTACCACCATTGGCACTCATTGGCCCAATGATGCTACAACCCTTCAGTGCTTGGATGATGAACATTTCATAAATTGCTGGCTCTCTCTGTGTGCAGATGAAAAGAGGGTGGTCTCAATTCTCACAAAGGATGGTAAATTCTGGTATTCTGAGCACTCTAAACCTAATCCTTATAAGTCAGGCTGTGTTACGAGTGTGATATTAATATTGATATTGTGTTTGTTTTTGACAAAAAAAATATTGGGGATATATATGAGCACTGGTATGAGATTCTTACTGCTCATCATACATGGAAATAAATGGCTGGGAGCCCTTCATGAAGGCAGTTTGTTTTGTTGCTAGCTTATGGAGATTGCTGCAATCTGCAGACACAGTGGAGAACATTGAAGGAGGCTCTCATCCTACTCATCCAGCATGGATGCAGAAACTAGTAATGCCATTGTCATATTCATACCTAGCTCCATCCTTCATAAACTTGTCACAGATCAGTGTTGGGTGGTTATTAGATACAGGAAGAGACCCTGTTGGTAATCAGGGTGGTGGTTCTTGGGGATTCCTAACTGCAATTCTCAAACAAGATTAAAGACCCAATTTTGATATATATGCATACGTACCCATGGTTCTCAAAAAAAATCAAACAACCAACCAGAAAACTGTCTGTTCTTTGTTGGGTCTTTCATGAAACTCGCAAGTTCTTTAAGATTTTTGGATTAACCAGGACTTAGGATCTACGATTCTTTGATTCCATTTTATTTTTTCAGAGAATTGAAATTGGCTATTCTCCAATTCTGAGCTATTAAAGAAACCAAAACTGAGGGTTCTTTGAAAATCCAAATAACTGCACAACACTGGAAGTGACTACATACACATTGATGTAGGATTTGGTCATAATTTAATTTTTTTCTGTATCTTGACTTAAAGTGTGAGTGACATCTGAAGTACCATATGTGCATGTGATGGATGGGCATGTTCCATGGAAGTGTTATGCATCTAAATGAGTTGTTCTAGATCCAGTAAGGGAAGTTTTTTGGTTTGAATCTGTCCTAAAGGACAGAGTCATCATGAGATGAGCTGCTTGTGTTACAATACACATATTCATGCCAATATTTCTATAGGTAGATTCAACCAGATATACAACAACTCAGGAATGTTTCACCCTTGCCAAAATGTTTGAAGTCAAGTTAGCACTGAACTACCCACAGAACTGTAAGGCAACAAAGCAGCAGCCTCTCATCACCTCCACATTCTCCAGTGCTGGCAATGCAGGATGTGGCATGTCTTTTCCGCCATGATGCAACTAGCTACGTATACAAATCATCAGCTCACGTGTGGATGCTGCAGGTGTTGTATTGGGTTGGATGCACCAAGTGCCTACTGCTGGCGTGGAGGAATATTTTTCTTTACAAATTTGTAAATGGCTAAGAATAAAAAGGCTAGTAATTTCACCTCCACTCAAAACAACTAATACAACAAATCTCTGATGATCTGATTGAGAAGAAATCTGACATCAGAAGTGTCATCCATGGATGCTCTTGTCTCCCTCAAAATCTGTAAAAATTGGTAGGTAATGACCCAATGCAGATGATGAGCTTAGTTTTCTCCAATTGGTGAGAACTTTCATATTAGGAACAACCAGCATTTTTGCACAGTTTGCAGAAACCCTAAACCTCCACCAGCATTTTTGCACAGTTTGCAGCTGACGCTGGTTAAAGGCACATCAAAGCCTAACACTTGCTGTTGATTGGCTAGATAGTTTGATTGGTTCAGGTTGATTGCTATTAGTAGTCTTGCATCTATTTGCAGTCCCAGTTTTAGTTTTATGGGTGAGGTTGGAAAAAAAGTAACTTGGAAGAGAGTAACATTTTTGTAGGGTCACATACAGAGCACTGTGGAGATGCTATTAGAGCTAGCAGCAGCAACACACACACACACATAGGGAGGGGAAAAGGGTTCTTCAGAACTCTCAACCCCACTCTTAAGCCATTTGTACTTTCAAATTATCTTTCTTCAAAGATGTAGTTTGAAATGTAGTCAAATCAATTCATCCATGAGAGGGATTACAAAATCAACTATTTGGATTTAAACTTTAAACATTTTGAGGAAAATTTCAGCCAAAATCACGCAAGGGATGATGACAAAGTGAACCTATAGATATATAAAGTAATGATCACTTTTTTCTATCTTCAAAGTTATTTATGACTGGGCAGATCTATGAGCGATTTGCATTCTGCGGTGAAAACAGCCAATGCTAGGTACACAGGGCCTAGGCACCAAAGGATTGAATTCAAGGCTACTGAAGTGAAGGATGAAAAACTGACCGGTATAATTATTTCAGTCACCACACCACATCATCATTCCCTTCGTGGAGTTTCTGGATAAGAGAGGGGAGAGTGACAAAGGCAAGGGCGGACTCCAATGGAGCTGCCACCAACTTGCTCAACTTTTGACTATCAGGTGATTGGATCTTTTTTCCACCATGGCAAACCAGGGAGCAGCACCCTCAATGTTTAATTTACCTTTTTGAATGAGGCCTCTTAAAGCATCTCCAGCTGTGATCAGTATGTGACCCTACAAAAATGTTACTCTCTTCCAAGTTACTTTTTTTCCAACCCCACCCTTATAACTAAAAGTAAAAGGGCATTGAAAGTACGTTAGAGACTACTAATAGCAAACCATCTGGACCAATCATAATGATTGGCCAATAAGAAACAGGGAGCGGTAGTCAGATCATATTTATTACACTCTTCTTTTCTGGCAGGTGTTAGGATTTGTTGTACCATTTACCAGCCTTACCAAACAGTGCAAAAATGTTGGGCCAAAACCATTTTGCTGAGCCAAAATGGCATGCTTTGACTTTTCTTCATCCAATTTTAACTTGCAGGGTCACATAGTGAGCACTGCTGGCGTTGTGTGGCTATGTTTAGCTTAAGAGATTGAAGACAGTTTCACTTTTGGTTTCACACATAAATAAACCTGGTTCCCAATCTTCAACAAAGTAAATTCTAGGTTTGGTTTTGAAAATCTGTCTCGAGATCTTAGGCCACTTGACACAAGGAGTCAAGGCCAATGTTCAACTCAAATGAAGCATTCCTATTGGTGAAAAAGTTGAAATCAGCCCCATGGGCTTTACACTACAAGTCAAGACTGAAATAGTAAAAATCTTTTCAATCTGCCCCAAGTTACCAATAAATGCTGAACTTTGTGGCCTTCTATTGGCCCCAAGGCTGAAAAAGGGATACCATCAAATTTGGGAAACCAATTTGCAAACCTTGGGGCCAGTGTTTCAGCATTTATTAATATTCCCACATCAAAAGTAATAGCATTTATTAGTAACTTGGGGCCTAACAACAAGCCACAAATGCTCAAAGTTAGCCCCAAGTTTTTTCGGTTCTGACTCCTAGTCAGAGTTATTTTAAGGTTTTGGAAATTTTGAATATGTTGCTTGTATTGAACTAAATTTTGTGCATATTTGGCAATATTTAAATGTGCAATAGTGCAATCTATGGCCACCTAAAGCTTCAATAAATTGAAATTTGGTTGTGTACAAGAAACATTTCATAAAAAGTTAACAAAATGTCCAATTTTATAGTAGCAAAATCTGGCACTAATTACAAATTACAAGTAAAATATCTGGTTACACAACCTTTAAACTATGCAACATTGATGATGCACTTAATTTGGCACGAAAATCTCTTAGACATGTATGTGATCATTGTCGTGTGTGGCCGGAAACTTGAAAGCTTGGTCATTTGAGTGATTCTATGACAACCAAAATCAAGAACACATAAGACATTGGATATTGACAAACCCGTAAACAACCCTAACATACACATTAGTAATTACACATAGAACATACATGGAAACAAAAACATACACGATTTGAATAGAAAGTCAAGACGCACTCAAAGAATTAATGAATCAAAGGAAGACAAACAGAAATATTTGGAAGTTGGTAGACAAGGAATCAATGGAAAACAAACACAAACAATGGGCATACAAATAATCAAAGGAAGATAGATATTAGACACTAGATTCTAGAGGTTCAAGGTATATAAAGAATGAAAGGAAGATGGAAGATGTTACCCAATGAATGGAACAAATTCAACAAGGTAGTGATTAATTAGTGAATGGCAAGGATACAACAAGATAATTGATTAAATAGATAGTATTAAGATTGTTAATCATTTAATTTTGAATTACTTTTGGAGGGAAGAAAATTTACCTAATGTAGTTTTAGAATTTGATGGAATTGGGGAAATTGTTTGTTTTACACACAAAGTTAGATTTAGAAAGTTGTTGGAGTTAAAATAAAGACATAATAGGAGTTTAGAATTTTGTTGGTATAGGAAACCACAAATTTTTCATGTTTTCAATTTGATTTCTACTTTTCAAACTACAGATTTTTTATATGATCAATTATGAGTAAAGATAATGGTGTGAATTTGATAAAAATACATTGATTTTATGTTGTAATTGTTGTGTTTTGGTTTTCCAATATCTAACTATATTTTGACCACATATTTTGTTTTTAAGAAAAAAATAAAACTTAATGAAAATGAATAGTAGCTATAAGAAGGAAATTGTGTGAAACAATCTACTAGAATTGTTTTGAATAACTAAAACCATAAATTAAGAGTTGAAATGAATGATTAAAAAGAAATTTGTATTGTTTTAAGCAGGTAAAGAACAATTGTAGGATAGATAGAATCTACACCTACCAAAAGAACTTTAAAATAAATAGATTAACTGAAGTAGATAGAGGTAAACAAAAACAAACAGAAAATCAAAGGAAGACAAACAGAAGTAGACATTAAAAAATTGAAGGAAGAGAAATAAACAAAAGTAGTTATAAAATCAAAAAAACTTGGAAGTTGGAAAATAAACAAAGGCAAATCCATAAAATTAAAAGAAAATATATGAAAGCTAAGAAAAGGAGGTTAAGGCAAAGAGAGATAGAATTTGACAATGGACATTACACATTAAAAAAAAAAAAAAACAAACTTGGTAGTTGATAGTTGACATTGTCCACATTAATAAAAATTTGACTAACCCACAAAACTAGCCCAACAAAATGCAAGATTGACATAAACAAAAAGATAACATTGATCACATGACAATTTTGAATCCTAATTTCTAAATGAGAAAATGACCCAGCTTCAGCCATTAGATGTCATCATTGAAAATTTGAAATAATGGCCCAATAATGATGGGATTGGAACAACAAACCCAACCCAAATCCCAATAGGAATTTTTAAATGCAATGCTCACTTGGGCTTATGCTCCTTCCAACATTCAAAACATGTGTCATATGGGAAAGTATTCAAACTAAAAAAAAATTAGGAATATATTCCCACAACAATATTCAAATGTTCATTGAGGTGGTTCCTCAATGTAGATTTCATGAAAAAAAGGGTGGAAAATGTTCATTCATCCTCCACTGACCCCAACACTTGTATTACAGCAATTTATATTAATTTGAAAAACTCAAAGAAAAAATGTTGTCAAATGTGGGAAGCTTCCAAAATGCCCAAAGTTGAGTGAAGGGATTAACATGAAATTGTGCTTCCATAGCAATGGTAACATTAGATGGCATAATGATCTTAAAAACACTAAACTACATGTCAAAAGCATTTGTAAACATAATTGTTAGGCAAATCTTAGCTACATGTAGAAGTAAATTTGCCTTAAAATTTTTGACAAATTCCAAAATCTTTTCAAAATAATAATGTGCCTTAAACAAAAATAAATGTTGACCAAAATTCTCCTCAACGTCACCTTGAAGCCAATAGTGCAAATAACAAATGCTCATAACATCCATCAAATGGGCTACTAGAAACCTGGCAATCAACTTTCAAGTGAAAAATTTAGTTGTAGTTGCAAGGAATGTCACGAGCTCACAAAATCAAAAACAAACAAAAGGAGAAAAGAACAATAAGACCAAAGGAAAATGAAACAAGTAAACATTAAACAATAAACAACACAAGAACATAAAGACATAAGGGGAATGGGAAACAAAGAACCCAAGCATGATGATTTTGCATCCTCCATTAAATTAATGAAGTCCTCTCCGGTCACCTAAACCTTTTCACTAGTGGCATTTACACATGTAGTTCAAAATGTGTAATTTTATTAATCAAAGGCCAAATACTCACCACCAAGGGTATTGAGGTTTAGTGAAGTGGTCTTAGTGAACCCCAAAGGATATCAATTTTACAACAACATCTACATCACAAAGACCATCATGTTTTTTCAAAACACCAATAATAACCTTGGTCAAATCATCTACACCCCCTCCATTAGTAACTTGTTCTAAAGAAATGAATATAGGTATTCGAACCGATCTTGAACAACATAGGAATAAATAGAAATCCACAATTAGTTATCAATCGTGGTTACCTCATCACAAGACACTTCAAGGTATTTTGAACTTGTAATATTTTTTTTTACTCTCTTAATGATTTGCTTATGCATGCATTTAGCCATAACCCACATGGGTGAATCATTCCAATGATGTTTTGGCAACAAAGGGACATTCAATAAAGAAAAGGATGACTTCAAAGCCTCAAACTCAAGCATGGGTTGGCCTTGTTGTAATAAGTGTAGAATTGTAGTAGATTGTTGTCACTTTCAACCCTATTCCTCCTTAATCCTTCCTTGAACTTGTTTAATAATTGTGATGTGATTCTTTTTAAAGTAAGCAATTTGATTCTTTCCATGATTGCACTTCTTATTAACATACCATTATCCTTGTTTCTTGCCCAAGTGTGGCACGTCTCAAATAGCCCTTGTTTTCCCTTCATGTTTTCAAGAATGTCAACCTTGGGCCCTAGGATCCCATCCTTGCCTTTCACAAATGAACATACCATGCATTTCACATGGTGAACTTTTGTAATTTCACTTCTCAACATTTCTACCCATGGGAATTGAGTAGTCCACACATCTCAACATTTGTGCGAAACGTCATAATTCTTTTTAGGTTTTTTAGGTGGGGGCATTTTTTATTCATCTTCCTCTTTAATAACATGGATTTCTAATAAATTTGCTACATAGGCAACATAAATGGGAAATCCACCATGACAAACAAATTTGTTGAAGGTAGATTTTATCGAAATCATATTTTTATCGAATGTTTACCAAAACTGAAAGTTTCTACTTAAACCGAATTTTTCTACTAAAAACCTTTTTTTACCAAAATTGATCTTACTCCCAGTTTAGATTATGAATATTTAAGACCAATGTTTTTGGGATTAGGTTAACTACATGTTCCATCATTTTTAACTTATTTCTTTGAGGTACTTAAGACTTTATTCTTCTGTGGATTGTATAAGGAGAATAATTTTTGAAATAAAATCACTTTTTCATGCCATACCTTTGTACGTAGAATTCCATGTGTAGTTGTTTTCTTTTGTATATTTAAAATATTTTGACTTTTTGTATGAGAATATTTTTCCTTGTTTGTTTACTTCAAGTTTGTTTTTGTAGAAGGTTTATGAGGTTGCCTTATTGAAATTGAACAATCCCCTTTGTGTTGAAGTTTTTTGCTTACCTAAGGATAGTAAAAAGATTTTTTCTTTTGTTCCCTTATTTTATTTCTTTCAAAACCTAGTAGTTCATCAAGTGGCCTTAACATTTGGCGATGAGACTATGGATATTGAATCTAGAATTTCCAGTTCATTAACATTTCTATTTGCACAAATATTGGTTAAAGTTATTTGATTCTACCAAAATAAATCACAAACTAATTGTCGTTGTTGTTTGACAAATAAAAATAAAAAACCAAAATAATTCATAGATTACAACTTTTTTGTGGTCATTTACAATATGCTAGTATGTTGACAATAAGTATGAAAAAAAAAAATGGAACAAGTTTTGTAAAAAAATGTTGAAATAGGCCACATGAATAACATGAAGTGATTATAGCACCCAAGAATAACCCAAAGGAGGTTGTGACCTTTCATAGCAGGGAGCAAAATGAATTAGAGGACATTACCAAAGATATCGAATCGAAAATTATACGACCTACTAGAAATCATCTATTAGAATTGCGATGCATCAAAACCAAACCATAAACTTCACAAGAATTGACTTAAGACCCTATCAAACTTTTTTTGGGTACCATGAGACCATTGTGATAAATCCACATGCCAAAAAAAACGAAATTGATTGACTTTAGAGGCGAACTAATGAACTGTACCCATTTTAAGGGAAGGAACCTTTTGATGAGGTACAAAGCATGTTAGTCCTCGAAGATGAACATTTTGGATGAAGAAGAGTTCCATCAAGAAATTTTGGTAACCCATGTTTTTAACATTCGTGTTTTTCCTCATGGGTTTCCAGCTTGTACCTCTTGTCAAAGTTTGGGTCACCAAACAGACAATTGTTTTATCAATTTAGTAGTGTTTTGCTTGCACACATAATATTGATGGATTATAAACTATATTTAGTACAATTACCTATTCAAAGTCTAGTTCCAAATATTCAAAATCCGATTTATTTTTTGGCACCACCAAATGTAACTTGTAGAAAGCCATTTATTCCACGTCTATATTCTGCTTATTGAAAATGTCATGGAACAAAATCCAATAGGTTTTCCACATTCAATGTATTTTCATGTTGAACCTTATACACCAAATTTTGGTTTTGATTACAAGGTGTAGGGGGTGTTCTTAAAATGTGCCTTCCTATGCATAATCCCTTAACTAACCCCACGGCATCACCGAAGCCAATTTCGAGAATTGTATAAATTGGGATTGTAATAGATTGTGGGGAGCTTTCAAATGAGGATGAAGATTATTCCAAAAGAAAACACAACCCCAAGCTGTCATGAATTGTTTTTATTGGAAAATTGTACCATGATCAAAAGGGAAGACCATCCTCAATTGGGAAATGCTAGTAGACTGCTTATTGGTGGATGAATTGTACCTATTAGCAATGATAATGGTGGACCTTTTGGAAGAGGTGGTAACGGGCCTCCAAAAGGTGAACCTCTAAGAAGTAGTAATAACGAACATCCAAAAGACCAAAAATCTAAAATCATATTCTACAAAAGTAATAGGGCCGTGGATAAAACCTACATGGAATTTATGATACCTTTCATTGACACACTCCCAAGTCCCTTGTTGAACCCACTCGAGGGTCCAACTATGTAGAATTGCGAAAAGTTAGGACTTGAGGGGCGCTCCTAACTTCCAGCACTAAAAGGGGGTAGAGGGGCGTGCTAGAAGTCCCGAGATTAGACTAGGAAGAGGGACTAGATTATCAAGCTTGAATCTGCATCTAAAACCAACCACAAGAGGGTTAGTTAGCATTCGGGAACACCCTTGGGTGTTAGGACAAGCCACGGGCACTTTTACTCATAAGACTCACCACGGCCCGGACTCGGGGGAAACCACCACCTTCCCCCATATAGTATACTTTGCAGCTCTCCGTCGAGGCTACATCCAAATGGCTCTTTTTCCCGGGACTCCCAAGTTGGAGTCCCGAAACTGTCCCGGGTTGA
>Ga0116229_10014523_pt1 | contig 10922 bp, 10 predicted proteins | sample S1TSphgellanicum_3_FD_87313 | JGI IMG/M metagenome (GOLD analysis project Ga0116229, IMG submission 87313) | Host-associated microbial communities from peat moss isolated from Minnesota, USA - S1T2_Fc - Sphagnum magellanicum MG | ecosystem: Host-associated > Plants > Peat moss > Unclassified...
CACCTCTGGTGGAATCAATGAGTTAGAGCGAGTTACCGCCAAAGTTACCGTCAAAAGCATTCGCGGCCGAGGTGCCATTTGGCGTCGGTCGGAGAGTGAAAGTGACAGTACGTCGACTGCGCAATTGCGCAAGTCAACCGATTGGATTGGTTACGCAGCGCTATCTTTGAATTGGCCGTCTATTGACAAGCTGATTTATTGTAGCTACATTAAATATGCGTATCGAATTCGATCCTGCAAAAGACTCTGCGAACGTCTCAAAGCATGGCGTGTCGCTCGCCCTCGCGACGAATCTGGACTGGGATGCGGCCCTGGTCTGGGTTGACTTAAGGTTTCACTATGGAGAGATTCGGATGACCGCCTTGGCGCCGGAGACGGACACGCTGTACTACGTTTCATTCGTGGAAAGGAATCAGACTCGACGAATCATCAGTCTTCGTCGTGCCAATCGTCGCGAAGTAAATCACTATGTCAAAAATGCCTAAACGACCTGCAGTTACTATGCCTTCCGTCGAGGAGGATCATGCTATCAATGCAGCAGCACGGAGTGATGTCGACGCGCTCCCGCTCACTACGAAGCAGCTCGCGGCGATGGTCCCTTTACGAACCTTGCGTGGCAGACCAAAATCAGCCTCGCCGAAAACTTTGGTTTCGGTGCGCTACAGCCAAGAAGTTATCGACTATTTTCGAGCTACTGGCACGGGTTGGCAGTCTCGAATGGATCAGGTTTTGCGGAAATATGTCGCCACCCATACTCGGAAAGCGTCGCGGTAGGGTTCGACTGACGCTCGCGCCATCTGACTTCCGAAGCCCAAGAAGCGCGCTGTGGCTTTTGTGCATTGGACGTTTGACTAGCGCCGGCCAGTGGCAAGTGGCGGAGGCGAAAAATTCATGGTGACATTTCGAGTAACGCCAGAAGCTTCAAAAGCGATATCGAACCAGTTTCGCCTGATGCAGTTATCGAAACCTGCGTTGATCGTTTACAAGCAACCTGCCAATGCAGAAGTGACACGTTCTCCTGAGGGGCGTGCCGTGTGGACCGTTCAGCGGCCCACGGGGTACATCGTCAACTTTCAAGAGTCTCCCGCGACGGGGGACACCGATCAGCTCTCGGTATCAAATGGAATTCGCATCTTTTGTGGACCCATGGGCCGAGCCTCAGACGCTGCAGTTGTATCGATATCAGTCGTGAATGACCGGCTCTTCGTCTGCGACTGCGATGAGGGTGCAGAGGCTGCGGGTGGGATGGCAATGAAGGGGATTCAGCTGGGACTTGTTTCCCGCGGGGCGGTTTCTAACTCTTCCGGTTCTAAACGCCTATGCATTTTCGATGTCGCCTCTGGCGACGGTTTCGACTTTCACTCTATTGCATTGGAGGCACAACACGAAGGCTTGTGGAAGAAAGAAATAGTCCTCAATCAGCGACAATTTCAGGGCGCTCACAGCTATCAGCGCTGGATTATGGAGCTTCATTCAATTCAAGACTTTGGCGACACGGCGACGATCAAGGTCGGGGAAGCATCTACAGAAATCGGTAGTTCGTCTGCCCGAATCGAATATTCATGGCGGACGTGGGACCTGAGACGAAATGTTGAAGTGGCTAGATTAAAGGATTGTGAGAATCCCTTCGACCCATTGGATTAGATTTGCCCAATGAGGAGCTGGTTCCCTGTGGAAAAGGAGACGTTTAAAGGGCTTACACTGTGACGATCGCGAGCCGAGTAGAGCGGCCACAGGTTGATTGTGCAAGTGGTGGAGAAGAGGAGGATCGAACTCCCGACCTTCGCATTGCGAACGCGACGCTCTCCCAGCTGAGCTACTTCCCCGCTCAAAACATTCTAACCGCGCGTTGATTTCACTTCAAGGCAATCAGCGAGGTGTCCCCTTAGCTTCTACGATAAATGCTGCTTGAGGCGCGTTGCAGTCGCAGCGCCCGTGCAACCAGCGTCGATGTCTAAAGAGACTGACAGCGTCTGCCGCCATCGACAAGGTGAATCTCGCCTGTGGTTTTTTTTGCGCCGGCGCCCAGCCAGTAGATCGTCGCTGCGACATCTTCCGGAGTGACGACGTCGCTTAACGCGGCGTCCGCGACATAGGCCTTTTTTGCCGCATCGTATCTCGCTTCACCCAGACCCTCCCTGAGCCAGTCCCCTTCAACGAACCCGGGCGCGACGACGTTCACGCGAATTTCCGGACCGAGAACGCGCGCGAGCACCAATGACAGGGAATTCACCGCACCTTTCGATGCAATATAGGCAATGCTCGAACCGGACGCGAGCAATCCGGCAATGGAAGACACATTGACGATCGCCGCCCCGGGTCGCCCCTTCAAGAGCGGCACAAACGCCCTTGCCATCTGAAACGGACCGATGACGTTGACGTCATAGACATGATGGAAATCCTCTGCAGAAAGCCCATCGAGGTCCGTCAGGCCAACGAACTTCGTCGTGCCCGCATTATTTACGAGAACGTCGCATCCGCCGAACTTGTCGGTGACCGCTTTGGCAAAGGCGCGACACTGCTGATCATCAGACACGTCCGCCTTGACAATCAGCACCTCGGCTCCCACCTCCTGGCACGTCCTGGCCGTACGTTCCGCTCTTGCCGCATCGCGCGAATAATTTATGGCGACGTTCCAACCATTTTTCGCATAGACAAGCGCCGACGCAGCGCCGATGCCTGACGAGGATCCAGTAATTGCGCAGACTTTTCTCATCCGTTACTTTCGATAGGCATCCGTTTGGCGCAAAGGCCCTCAATGAAGGCGGCGCACCGTGATCGGCGGTTCGTCCCAATCGCTCGTGCTTTTTCCACGTGCAGCACCGTTGCCGCCCTCCGGTTTGGGCATGATAACCGCGATCTTTGCGGTCATCTGCAGCCACCGACGTAGTGTTCCGGACCCGGCGCGCTCGACTTTGCAACCGGCGATGCCTCGGGCAGCGCAAGAAGGCATATCGGGCGGGCGGTTCCGCCGGTTCCGGTAAAATCAACCTTTTATAGGCGCCTTCATGCAAATCAATCCGCCCTTCGGCTATCGCGAGATTACGCCACTCATGCAAGACCACCGCGTGCGGCAGGTCTTGCCCAAGTCAGTTCCGGATTTCGCGCGAACCTCAAATTCCCTCCCGGTCACGCTATCGGAGATCATTTTTGCGTGCCACGACTATCCGCTGGCGTTCGTCTCGCACGAGCAGGACAAGCATTTTGCGCTGGTCGCTGTGCTTGGCCTCGCCCCAGGAGAAAATCTTTTCACCACGGCCACCGGCTGGAAGCAGGATTGCTACGTACCTGCCTATGTGCGCCGCTACCCCTTTTGCATGACACGCGTAACGCTTGAAGGCGTACAGCAAAGTCAGCGTCTCATCTGCGTTGAAAAAGAGTGGCTGTCGTCCGATGGAGAGCGTTTCTTTGACGAACAGGGGCAACCGACGAGCCGATGGACGGACGTGCAAAGAATCCTCAATCTCTATGAATCCGAACTTGATCAGACCTTGACCATCTGCGCCATGCTGCGCGACTTCAAGTTGCTCGAACCGATGGCCATGCAAACCACCATCAATGGCACGCCTTTGACCCTTGGCGGAATGCACCGGGTCAACGCCGAGCGGATGACGACCCTCAACAGCAGCGAAATCAAGACCCTTTACAAAGCCGGTGCGCTCGCGGTCGCCTATCACCACCTCGGCTCGTTGAACCGATTCGAGAAGCTGGTAGCCATGAAAATTGAACGTTCGCGCAGCGAGAACGCTGAAGAGGGTTCGGTCTCGGCTGCCGACATCGCAGCATCGGTATGACCCGGCTGGACCCGCCACCGGCCTACTCGGCCGAATTTTGCGACAGCGAGTACAACTCGCGTGCGCGCATCCCTGATTTCCCGGAATTGTTTGCGAGCTGGGCATCCCGTGCCAAGGCATTCCGAGCCATTGCGCCACGTGCAAGGCTCGACGTGCGGTATGGCCCCAGTTCGACGGAGCGGCTCGATCTGTTTCTCGCCGATGGCGATCGCGCACCGCTGCTGGTCTTCATCCACGGCGGCTACTGGCGCTCCCTCGACAAATCGGACTTTTCCTGGGTGGGCGAGGCATTTAATCGCGAAGGCGTGTCGGTCGCCGTCGTGAACTACGGCCTTGCGCCAAAATTCACGATCGAGGAAATCGTATGTCAGATGGTGCGCGCGTCGGCCTGGCTATGGCGCAGGTCCAAGGACTACGGCATCGATCGGAGCCGCATGGTCGTCGCAGGGCACTCGGCAGGCGGCCACCTGACGGCGATGATGCTCGCTGCGCGCTGGCGCCTTTGGGAATCCGACTTGCCCGAAACGCTGTATCAGGGCGGCGTTGCCGTAAGTGGAATCTACGACCTCGAACCCCTCAGGCATGCTCCCTTCATCAATGGTGACCTGAAGCTGACGCCACAAAGCGTCGCGAGGCTATCGCCGCTTTACATGACGCCGTCGGGTGACGCGCCGCTGATCACCGCCGTGGGTGGCCTCGAATCATCGGAATTCAAGCGACAAACCAGCGAGATTGGCCAGGCGTGGGCTGGCGTTATCAAGAAGCAGCTGCAACTGCCAGACGACAATCACCTCACGACTTCTCCGCGCATTGCCGATGCGTCAAGCGCGCTTTTCAAGGAGACGCTGGCGCTAGTCAAACGCTAGCCTCCGCTTGGAAACGGAACGAGTTCAAGGTCTTCGTCACGACATCCAAGGGCCTGGGCCATTTGATGCAGGCCGTCGTCGTCGACGCGCACGACATCGTAGGCCGAAACGAAGTCATCGCCCTTGGACGACAGAAAGCCGCGGGCCTGGTCTTCTGAATTCCAGTACACAACTGCATCGGGCCCATCAGCACGCAAGCGGGCGCACATCGGAACGCGGTCTTCCTTGTAGACGATGGCAAACATTGAACCGCTCCTAAGATTCTGACGAAATCCTGACCTCGGTCAGGGCGTATAGACCCACTTACCATTTTCGATCCGCGCCATGACGCGAGAACGCTGATCCAGACCGACATGGTCCGTGGGACTCATGTTGACGACACCCTGCAGCACGGTAAGGTCACGGGTCTTTTCGATCGCGTCACGCAATGCACTGCGAAATTCGGCAGTACCGGGCTTTGCCACCTTCAATGCTTCGGGGATGGCGTGCGCGAGGACCAGCCACGCATCCCAGGCGTCGGCGGCGAATTGCGTCACCCCGTCACCCGGATAGTTTGCGACGTAGCGCTTGGCGAATTCGACTCCGAGTTTTTTCGACGGATGATCCTCAGGCAGCTGCGCTGCAACCACTGCAGGCCCGGTTGGAAAATAGGTGCCCTCGACGTCCTTGCCGCCAACCTTGAGGAATTCGAAAGTCGCGATCCCGTGCGTCTGGTAGATGGCGCCCTTGTAGCCGCGCTGAACCAGTTCGATTTCGGGCGTAGCTGCAGGAGTTGCCGACCCGGCGATCAACACCGCGTCGGGCTTTGCCGCCATGATCTTGAGCACCTGCCCGGTTACCGAAGTGTCATTGCGGTTGTAGCGTTCGTTGGCGACGAGCGTGATATGCCGAATGTCGAGCAAACGCGTCACTTCGTTGTACCAGCTTTCGCCGTAGCCGTCGGAAAAGCCGATAAAGGCCAGCGTCTTGATCCCGTGATCCTCCATATGTTGCGTGACGATCGTGGCCATCAAGGAGTCGTTCTGCGGCATCTTGAAGACCCAGCGTTTCTTGTCGTCCATGGGCAAAACAATGCTGCCCGACGCAGCAAGCGTAATCATCGGCGTCTTGGCCTGCGCGACGATGTCGATCAGCGCAAGGGCATTGGGTGTCGTGTTGGGTCCGACGATGACGTCGACGTTGTCCTCAGCCGTCAGCTTCTTTGCATTGAGCACGGCGCCGGTGGTGTTCGAGTTGTCATCGAGGATGAAGGTTTCAATCTTCTGGCCAGCAATTTCCTTGGGCCACATCATGACGACATTCTTGCTCGGCAGCCCAATGGCAGCTGCCGGGCCGGTCGTCGACAGCGTAAACCCGATGCGGATCTGGGCAGCAGCGCTCAGCGGCAAAAGCGCGCTTAGCGCGAGCGATGCAATCAGAAAAGCGCCAGGTAGAGCATTGCGCATCGACATTTCAGACCTCTTTTGTGAAGCGCTACTGTAAGACGACTCGGGCAGCCGGGCAAGGAATCCTGTCACGCTGCAAGCAAGCCGAGGTGGCGTGCCCGCGCCCGCACCAGGGCATCCACGAGGCGCACCGTCGGCGCAGGCACGTTTGACAATTCTGCAAGCTCGAGCACGCTGCCAACGATGGCGTCGATCTCCGGCGGCCGGCCGGCCTCGAAATCCTGCAGCATCGAGATCTTGGCGCGGCCCAGCTGACGCGCCAGATCGATGCGCTCGCTGGCGGACATCGCAACCGGGATTCCGAAGGCGCGTGCCACCTCCATGCCCTCGTTGAGCATCGGCACCAGCACCTCGACAAGTCGCTCATCCGCGCAGATGGCGTCCATCAAGGCACCGGTGAGCGCCGCCACTGGATTGAATGACAGGTTGCCAACCAGCTTGACCCAAACGTCTTGCCTGATCGCCCGGCTGACAATACCCTCAAGCCCAGCGCCGTTGACGGCCGCATTCAGGTTCGTCACGCGCGAAGTCGCCGCATCGGGAAGCCCGACATCGATTTCCCCGAAGATCAAGCGACGCCCGGCGGTGTGATGCACCTCCCCCGGTGCGCGAACTTCTCCAGCCAAATGCACGACACAGCCGATGATATGGCGCGCATCGATCGCTGCCATGAGCGCGCCTTGCGGATCGACGGCCTTGATGACACGTCCTTCATGGGGGCCGCCTTCGCGCGCGAAGTACCACCACGGCAGTCCATTGATCGCCGGCACGACAAGTGTCTCGGCGTGCATGAGGGGCGATATCCGCGGCAGGAGCTGACCCAAGGCGTTGGCCTTGGCAGCAAGAATGATCACATCCTGCGGCCCTATCCTGTCGGAAAGCGCTTGCGGATCCCCGTCGGCCTCGAGACGATGGGTGGTCCGCGTCTGCGAATCAAGGTGATCGACGAGCACGAGCCCGTGACGCAGGATTGCAGCAAGATGGGGCCCGCGTGCAATCACGCTGACCTCGTGTCCGGCCAGGGCAAAGCGCGCTGCGAGAATGCCCCCGATCGCGCCCGCGCCGGCAACGCACACCTTGATCCTGTCGGGCATCGCCTGCCTTACGTGTCTTGAACGCTAATGGTCGGAAATCCGGCCCTGTCGGCAGGACTTGCCGCAATCCGCGCTGCAATACGAACCGCGATATCGCGATAGGCCCTGGCGATCGGTCCATCGGATTCGGCGACCACCGTCGGCCGGCCGGCATCGGTCTGCTCGCGAATGCGCATATCAAGCGGCAGTCCGCCGAGGAAATCGACCTGATACTGGGCGCACAATTTCTCCGCGCCGCCGCTGCCGAAAATCGCCTCGCTGTGACCGCAGTTCGAGCAGATATGAATGCTCATGTTTTCGATCACGCCAAGAATCGGAATGCCGACTTTCTCGAACATGCGCAAGCCCTTGCGGGCATCAAGAAGGGCAATGTCCTGCGGCGTCGTGACGATCACGGCTCCTGTCACCGGCACCTTTTGCGAAAGCGTCAATTGGATGTCCCCAGTGCCTGGCGGCATGTCGACGATCAGGTAGTCCACGGCATGCCAGTTGGTTTGCGAGAGCAACTGCATCAGTGCCTGCGTGACCATCGGTCCGCGCCAGACCATCGGCTCGTCGCGATCGATCAAAAAGCCGATCGAGATCGCCTGCACGCCGTGCGCCTTGAGCGGCTCCATGGTTTTGCCGTCAGCCGACTGAGGCTTGGCGTCGATGCCAAGCATCATCGGTAGCGAGGGGCCATAGATATCGGCATCGAGAACGCCGACCGAGGCACCTTCTGCTGCGAGCGCAAGGGCCAGGTTGACTGCCGTGGTGCTCTTGCCCACGCCGCCCTTGCCTGAAGCCACGGCAACCACATTCTTCACGCTCGGAAGCGGCTCGGTGCCGCGTTGCGAGGCGTGCATCTGGATCCTGCTTGACATCTGAAGCGCGAATTTCAGGCTCAAGACGGCAACGCCGAGTTCTCCTGCAATATGCTCTTCAAGAAGCCGCATCAGCTGCTCCCGCCCGGAAACAAGCGGATAGCCAAGCCTGACGTCGGCGCCAAGCACGTTGCCATTCACGCTGACATTGCTCACCTCGGCCGCCGACAGGAACGGCTGCCCGCTGTGAGGATCGATAAAGGAGGCAAACGCTGCCTCTACAGCGGAACGGTCAAGACTCATGCAGAAGTCGCCCCAAAAGCATCGAGTCTAGCGGATTCGCCTCAAGGCCGCGGGCGCCGCCGCGGAATTTGCTGCAAACTTCGCTCATGGAAGAGTCGCCCCCTGCCGCTGTCGAGCCGGTTTACGACCTGGTGATCATTGGCGGTGGCGTCAATGGATGCGGTATCGCACGAGACGCTGCAGGACGAGGACTGTCCGTGCTGCTTTGCGAAAAGGACGACCTCGCTGCACACACGTCAAGCGCCAGTACCAAGCTGATCCATGGTGGTTTGCGCTATCTCGAGTACTACGAATTTGCCCTGGTACGAAAGGCGCTGATCGAGCGAGAACTGCTGCTCGCTGCAGCACCGCACATCATGTGGCCCCTTCGTTTTGTCATGCCGCACGACCCGGCGACGCGCTCCGCCCTCGTCATCCGCGCCGGTCTTTTCCTGTACGACCATCTTGCTCGGCGCAAATTCCTGGCGGGATCCAAGGGCATCGACTTGATGCATCATCCAGCCGGTGTTCCTCTTGCCGGCAAATGGCAACACGGTTTTGAATATTCCGACGGGTGGGTTGACGACTCTCGCCTTGTTGCGCTCAATGCCTGCGACGCGCACGAGCGCGGTGCTCGCATCCTGACACGTACACGCTGTGCTGGCGCGCGACGCGCACAGACGCACTGGAGCGTCGATCTGGTCAGTGCCGGCGGGCACTCGAGCACGGTCACGGCACGCGCGCTGATCAACGCCGCGGGCCCGTGGGTCGCAGATCTGCTGGCAGTGCAACTCAAGGTCAATTCAAGCCACAGCATTCGCCTTGTCAAAGGCAGTCACATTATCGTTGCCCAACTGTTCACCCATCCCTTCGCATACATTTTCCAGAACCCCGATCGCCGCATCATGTTCGCGATCCCCTACGAGGAACGATTCACATTGATCGGTACGACCGATATCGACTATCACGCCGACGCCTCATACGTCAGTATCGACTCCGATGAAATTGCATATCTATGCGAGATGAGCAACCGTTACTTCAAGAAGCGCATCGGACCCTCCGATGTCGTGCGAAGCTATTCCGGCGTCAGGCCACTTTTGCGCGACGACCGCTCCGAGGCAGCTGCAGTGACACGCGATTACTGGCTTGAACTCAATACCGACGGCGCACCCATCGTTTCCGTATTTGGCGGCAAAATCACAACCTTTCGACGCCTGGCTGAAGAGGCCATGGATCTCGTCTTGCCTGCGCTTGGCTCAAGCGATGCCGTAAGGCGCCACTGGACAGATTCCGTGCCGCTTCCGGGCGGCGACTTCGGCGGCCGGTCATTCGATCAGTTTGTCGCTCGCCAGGGGGCATCAAGGCCGTGGTTGCCGCAACCCCTTCTTGCGCGCTGGGTACGCGCCTACGGCACGCGGATTGACCGCTTTCTCGCGAACTGCGAGCGACTCGAGGATCTGGGAGCGGAGATTGCCCCAGGCGTCTACGAGGCGGAGCTTCGCTACCTCGTCGAGTATGAATTTGCCCAAACGCTCGACGACATCCTCTGGCGTCGCAGCAAGCTTGGCATGCACCTGCCGTCGAGCGCGGCCGATGCCATCGCACTTTGGCTTACAGAAAATACCTCGGCTAACGAGACCGCAGCTGCATCAGTGCAAGACGAGCGTCGGTAGCCAGAGCGAAAGCGCTGGCCAGTAAGTGACGATCAGAAGAAAAAGCAGCATGGTCAGAAGCCAGGGCACTACGGCAACGGTAAGCTCGGTGATTCCCATCTTGGCGATGCCTGAGCCCACGTAGAGGTTCAGGCCCACCGGTGGGTGGCAAAGTCCGACTTCCATATTGACCATCATCAACACGCCAAAATGGATCGGGTTGATGCCGAGCTTGGTGGCGACCGGATAGAGGATCGGCGCGAGCACCAGGACGATCGACGAGGGCTCCATGACATTGCCAGCGACGAGGAGCAAAACGTTGACCACGGCCAAGAACGCGATCTGGCCAAGGCCCTGTGCGGTGAGCCAGTCGGCCATCGCCTGCGGGATGTTCTCGCTTGTCATGAGAAACGAAAACAGCACGGCGTTGGTGATGATATAGAGCAGCATGGCACTGAGCGTTGCCGAGTCGATCAACACCTTGGGTACTCTCTTGAAGGGCAGGTCGCGGTAGACAAAGACCACTACGACAAAGGCGTACACGGCAGCCGTTGCCGCCGCCTCGGTTGGCGTGAACACGCCTGAATAGATGCCTCCGATGACGACGAAGATCAGCAGCAGCCCCCACAGGCTGTCCCAATAGGCAACCCATACCGCCAGCGCTTCATAGCGCAAGCCGAAGCGGAACCGGCGGGCGATGCGTGCTGCGACCGGCAGCCAGACGATAAATGAAAGCGTCACCGCCAGAAACAGGCTGCCGCTTAGGTGCAGCAGCAAGACGATCACGGGGGCGGGGACGCCAATGGTCGCGATTACGCTGGCCGCAAGGCCCAGGGCGGCGCTTAGGCTTTGCTGCGAGAAACTGCGGTTCGGAAACAGTTGCACCCGCGGATACTTGTTTTTTCGGGCGATCCACCAGGTGGTCATGCCCAGCATGAAGGCAAGCAAAATCCCTGGCACGATGCCCGCGATGAACATGTCGCTCA
>Ga0116229_10014524_pt1 | contig 10922 bp, 6 predicted proteins | sample S1TSphgellanicum_3_FD_87313 | JGI IMG/M metagenome (GOLD analysis project Ga0116229, IMG submission 87313) | Host-associated microbial communities from peat moss isolated from Minnesota, USA - S1T2_Fc - Sphagnum magellanicum MG | ecosystem: Host-associated > Plants > Peat moss > Unclassified...
GGAACTCCTCACTCCTGGGGTGTTCCTTGGGAACTCTGCACTCCTAAGGTATTCCCCTACTCAAAACCAGGGGTCACAAACAAAGGTGGTAACATAATAATATAGTTCCGTAATGAACTAGAGAGCTCTCGGCCACCCAGGCTGGATTTTGCAAAGTAAGCATGCCCTTGAATGGGCTTGCCGGGGGTGTGCGCACCTGTCAAAATTGACCTTGGGCCACCTTCTCTTTGGTGTTAAGTATAGGGTAAGGCCCTGCTATCTATCAACGAATTACGGTGTGAGTACCGAAGGTGGACCCAAGGTCCACGCACTAATTCACTAAGAGTCAGGGCCTTATCCTTCGTAACAACCAACGTAATCAATGGTTTTAAAATAAAACGTTTCCCTTCCAAAGATCTCATTGGCTTACGTCCTGCATGCTATGGATCTTACAATCTCACACCCTCCAAAAAGAGCCCTAGTAGAGCCCGAGTATAACCCTAGGCCGTTATGCTGGGGGAGCTCCCAAATTTCACATGTTCCCATGTTCCCATGAAATTTTGTTTTTTCTACAAAACAGAAAAGAAGCTAGGAAATCAAAAGAGTTGTTGTACTCATGCGTTCTCCTGAGGTTCGGGAACACCCTCAGGCTCACGCCCACGGGTGCCCCTCTCTCAGGAGAACGCACTTGTACACAAACCTGCCCTCCAACTTTGCCAGATTAAAACTTGTCATTGTGTGAGGAGCTGATGGGGGGAGGGAGTGTGGACCCCTTTTAGCCTATTGGTCCTCATTCATTCGTTCATTCATTCATCTCCATGCAATGAAAGAATGCCCAAGGTACTTATTTCTTAGGATGCAAGGCTTCTTTCAAGTGCCCCTTTTTTTGTTGAGATTGGTTGGATTTGTTGCTTCTGGAGGCTGGTGGGTTGGTTCTAGGTAATCTTGTTGTCTTTCTGTGATGAAAAACGACAACAGAACTTGAAATTTGTTTCCTATGAAACAGACTATCATGTGCTTAACTTAGTACTGACTACTGAAAAGTGCAAGGTAAAGGCCCTTGGGTGGGTCCATTCTCAAAATAAGGGGCCTATGATGAGGCGATAGTAGTTGAGCCTGGCCCCCACGGTTTGGGAATGTCCCCACACACTCATGGGCTTTACCCATCATAAAGCACCCGGGTTAAAGTTATTGTGAACCTCAACATATATAGATGACAAGGTGAAGGAGGGTGGGAAGGGTTCTTACACCTGATCCTTAAGAGAGGGAGAGATCTTATCCCTACATGGAAGCAAAATATCCCTTTAAGTTCTTTTCTATGAAGGATATTCATGAAAATAAGGTGCCCTCCAAATACAGTAGGAATTTTCTTGGATTGCTTCACATTGGCTTGCAATTGCAATGCTATTTAGAGGGAGATTGTGTGAAGCCTTGGGCTATGGCCTCCAAATGCAATTCAATGTTGTAACAAAAGTGGTGTGTGTTTTGGGTGGCAAGTGTTAAACAGAGTTTGGACTTGCAGGAGTATTCTTTCTAATTCTTGTGAAGTCAAAAAAAAAATTGGTGGATTTGGCCTTGGAAAACAGAAAATTGAGTCAAAATTGAACTAAAAACAGATTTGCCCAAAATTCCCTCCCCACCCCCCCACCCCCCCCCACCCCCCCCTTTTTTTTCCTTCCAACATAAGCTTCCACATTGACAAAATTATTTTTTTCTCAAAAATTCAATTCGTTTTTAAGATTTTGAAATTAGGAATTTTGGAACCTGATATTTAATGCACAAGACTCAAGAATAATTATAAGAATAGTATATGCAACTGTAGTGAAAACACCAAAGGGAAAAAAAGGGGGTCAAACTTAATTATCCCTAAATTTGGTAATAATATGAGTTTCATTCATTATTTAATGACAACGTACATTTTTATTGTTTAAAAATAAAAATCACCCTCTTTACGTACTACCCAAGGGCGCATTAGTAAAAAAAGTTTATATATATGTGAATAAAAATATATAGTGTAATATATTGGTTGTTGGGTAAAAAATATAAGTTAATTAGTTAAAAATAAAACACATTTCATTCAAATGATCAATTTAATTATAATATAAAATATGCAGTAATTTGAAATAATAAATTATAATTAAAATAGGGTACCTTTTCTCTCTCTCTATATATGAAAATTAAATAATAATAGGATGATAAAAATTATGTTGAATAATTATTTTATATCCTTTAAAAATGATTGTTTGACACATGTAGATCCCAAATTTTACATTAAATGTCCCCCATGATAATGATGTTGTGTTTCTTTATTTTATTGTTTTAAAATTATGTTTGGGTTTTTTTTATAATTTCATATTAAGATTTTTTTTCAAAAAAATTATTAATTAATAAAGGAAGTGGAACAAAACATGGGCATATCCCACAATTAAAAAAATAATAATAGTGTATGGGCATGTATGAAAACTCACCTTTCTAATGGGCATGGCCTAAGGCCTCAAGTTTTCAGGAGTTATGGCACTTTTTTTGATTCTTGTGTTTGTAGGTAGAACTCTTCTCATAGCTAAGATTCTACAAATTATGGTTCAAAGAATGGTACTTTTCCCAATTTTGGCAAAAAATGGATTTTGTAGCGAATTTCCCAATAATTCAAACACATTATAAGGATAATATGTGGGAATCCCAACCACACAAGAGGTGGAGGTGTACTTAACCAACCTTGAAAGAGAAGAACCATTCATTGGACCACATGGTGTGAAAGGCTTCCAACTGTTAATTATCTTCATAAAGGTTTTTTTTAAAAGATTTATTTGGTCATTAGTTGGGTAACCAAATATACGATTCTTTCCAACAAAAGAATGAATATCTTATAATGATGGTTTATTACTCGATTTACAATCACAAAGTTGGAGCCTGGTACAAGGTCATGAACAAAGTTATTTATTTACAAGTCTATTTTTATTCATCTTTTGGATAATCACATGATACCTTATGTCATTGTGATGAGAAAATTGTTTTTTTCTTATGTTTTATGTATAGACAACAACCAATGTAATGATTGATAATGGGATGAAAAATGAATGAATCACCTTAAAGATTGTTCAAGAAACAAACTTGGTACTTCTTAGTATTTACTAAAATAATTCAACAAAAAAAAGATTAAATTTGACACCTCCCTCGTCTCCTTTCATGTCTTTTCCCCTTTTGATGAATTGAAAGTAAATAGGTGAAACTAGGTAAAGGTTTTGTTATTTGGTTTTTGAAAAATTAAATAAAAATCTGGCTGTTCTAATATTACAAAACACCATTTCCACCAAGATGTAAAGTGGGATTTCTTTTAATATGTGAAAGCCATATTCAAAATCTTAGACCATTTTGAACTTTAACTTTTGCCTAGCAAGTTGCTTGAAAATGTGGAGGACATCTTTCAATGTTCGACCTTTAGGCACAATAAAGCAATAGGTACAAAGTATATTGGAGGCAAAGGTTAGAACCACCATACGGTCAAGTTCAACTATGTTGGGTTTGATTAGAAACATGTTATATATATATATATATATATATTGGTTACAAGGAATTTATGAATACATGTTGCCACACATGATTCGGGTATGTCAGGTTGGATGACCTTGTAGCTTTTTGCCCAATAATGAATCCTTAACACGTGGGTTTTATGTGTTTTTTGTTTGGTGATGGCAAATCTTTTAATCAATTGAAAGCTTTTTTTTAATAAGTCATATTTTTTCCTAACTTGAAATTGGACAGCTTTATTATTTTGAACAAAATGAATCCCTTCAAGTAAAACATTGAACCTCGTAATTGCAGAGTTATATGATGTTATGGGTGTCAATGAAATTTGCATGAATTCTAAGTTTCAACGTGTCACTACTCCATGTTGCATGAAACTCCATGCAATAGTGATGCGTTTATTCCATCTCAATCAAGATGTGTTTTTTCCATTAACTTTAACTCACATCCAAACTTTGGAAAAAGAGGGCCCAAATCACACATGAAATTGAAATGACATGAAAGTTTTGTTGAAGACCTTAAGAGAAACTCAATTGTAACACGGAACCATGCATGCCTAAAAGCATTGCACAAAAGTCATTAGCATTTTGTGGCTTGTCAACTAAGTTGTGATGTTCTACTAAGACTTGACAACATTGGGGTTGCCAAAGGATGGAGACATATAACCAACCCCATATCACCACATATCAAATGAGGTATTTGCAACACAATTACAAAGGTATTGAAGCCCTTAGTTTAGAATTGTTGCATGGATGGGTATTAAACCCTTGCTTCTAGCATGACCAAGATATGTCCAATTGTCACTAGACATTGATTGCTTGTAGGACACGTGTATGAAATTAACAACTTCCATACAACCAACTCCCCTAGAATATCTGATGGGATGATATACACTTTCATAATGCACTCAAAAGGAAAATCTAGATTGCTTATGTTCAAAGCCATGTTGATTTTTACCTGGCAAGCAAGTATTCATTCAAAGGAAAATGGAAACCTTCAACATAAAGGTCCCTAAACCATAACCAGTTTCGGGGTCCTATTCTGATCCTTTTCTAATTGATTTCCTAAGTGGGATTGGTAGCCATTTCCACACTCAACTTTTTTGTTTCGTGAGTGTCCATCTTAATGTGAATTGACAACTGAAAACACAATTAAAATGTGAATCCGTGCAGGTGAGAAAACTGCTTATGCTTTGGAACAGAACTCAGAAGAACCTATTACCACCTTATGGAAGGGTGAGAAGCATGGCATGGTTGGAACAACTCCTTAGTACATTTTTCACTTCCCCTGCAAGTACAGTCAATGAATGAAATGGTTCCAATTTCCAAACCATAAGAGTGGGTGATAATGTTAGGAAGCTCACAGCAAGCATTAAAATGGAACAAAGCTTGGTTTGTTAGAATTTTGGGCTTCACATCCGCTTTTGCAACCATTTTGTCTACAGTTGAGCAATCCAATACTTTTCTCAACATTGTGGGTACAATACAAGATAATGGGATGTGACAAAGGCATAGTACCCACACTAAGTGAGCATATAACACAAGCACCTGCATGTCATATATTGTTGTTGTCAACAACAGTCTAAAGGGTCATGAATTTCTCTTTGGTGCCGCTCCAAGTTGTTGAGTAAGCAGATATCACAGGTTTCTCAACATCACTTTGCATGCAACTGTAGAAATATATAACCAACACCTGGAGCTACAGGAGGGGGTCACTCTTGGAAAGGAATTGTCATGCAATTCTTTCATGGATCTAGAAGACAAAGACACCATAGCTGTTGTGTCATATCCATGAAGCAAGCTTTGCCTGGGCTAGTTTACTTTGGCTGCACTTCTGAAGAAGGTTGTATAGCAGGCAAGATTGACCCCACGGTACAGTGAGAAGGGAAATCAACATCCAGACTTGGAAGACTTAATGTGAGCCAAAAAGTAACTAAGTAGGCACTAACTACTCACCAATGTTGGGTTGGTTCTTCCTTTTCAAGAGAACCTTTAGTCCTGATTTTCAAAATAATATTAATAATATTAATAACAATAATAATAATAATATAGGTTTCCAGGTGTGGGTTTGAGCCTGATTCTTAAAATTTTTAAACCTTGTGGATTCAATTTTGACATTTTTTTTTCAAATTCAAGAATTTTTGAGACTTGGTTTGAAACTAGGTCTAGTTTCATGTCCACATTACACATTCCTCATGCTATAAATTGTATAGATATACAAAGTTTACAACTATTAATTAAAAACTGGGGTTTATATGAGTATACAACTAATTAAACCTAATGCTTGCTAATCAAGTTCAACCTACTTGGCAACTTGCTTATCTAAATAATTTGAACTTGTGTTAAGAGTGTTGTACTAATATGTCCATTCTTTAATATTATGTTAGGCTTATTAAAATATTTTGACTTACCATCACACTATGGTAAATATAGGGTAAATGATGAAATATTGACGCCTTACCTTACCTATGAACGAGATAATTTTGCGAAGCTTATATACCTTTACCCTTTGCCTGACTTGGAAATTTGTTGAAGCCCATATACATTTACCCAGCTGATATATTAAAATCAAGATACCGACCGGATGCTGATATAAATAACTTGGGTATGAATTTGATACAAATATTTATATTTTTGGTTGCATTTGAGTATGGTTTTGATATTGTCTTTTCTAAGTTCTTGACATTTGATATTTCTACTACACATCAAGTATGGAAATAAATGCCTAGGATCCTTCATGAAGGTGGTTTGTTTGTTGCAAGTGCCAAGTAGGACATTGAAGGAATCACACCCTATTGCAATATGTATGCACAAATCTAATGCAATTGCCATATTCATACCTGGATTCATCCATGATTAACTTGCCACATTGTTGGTATTAGGACCTCTTTCCATCTCTTTTAGGTTATTTGCCTTCACATCGTAATGTATCCCATGATATAATGGACGGATTCTTGAATGTTATTTCATCCAAAATGCTAGGTGTTAACATTCAGAAACCTTTTGTGCGAATTTGTAAACCAAAACCTCCACCAGCTCATAGTTATGGACCTGCAATCCAAGTAAGAGGCATGTGGTAATCATTAAGATTTATCGTGCTTAGATGGTCATAGAGGGTATGGATGGACCTAGGGTAAACAAAAATACGTATGCAATATGGGCAAATTTTATGGTGCATTGGCCAGTCAAAAAAGAAAATCAATTATAAAAGTGGCCATGCATACATGAAAAAACAATATTAGAAACACCCAAAGGGAAAATTCAACAAAAATAGAAAGAAATTGTTCCACATCATATTCAAAGCATTCTTGTGATGGCAAATCATAATATAATTATATAGGTCTCAAAGGTACAAAGGAACAGACTCATTCAAGGTATTGATGCAAATCGATGCATTGCAAATTTAATCACCAATACTCAAAACAACCATCATAGTTGAGTGCATTCCAGAATGTAGCAATTCATATAACGTATAAGTTTTTTTTGGCATATATCTTCTTTTAACTCCCTCACAATAACTACCAACAAATGTTTTTTTCAAAAACATTCGGTCATTTTTTGGACAAAGAAAAATGGGGAAAATATGGAAAATATGGGGTTTCTAGTGAAAATTCCACTAGATTGCCAATTTTTTGATAACATTATTTTTTTTATTGTTTCAAAAAAAATCCCTACTAGCAACCCTTGGTAAAGGGCTTGTATATATTGTAGTACATTAGCGACTTTGACATTAATTACATTATTTGTAGAAATGTTGAAATTTTACTCTTTTCAAAAAAAAAAAAACACTTTGTGAAAGCAACTAAAATATTTTTGGGGAATATTTAGGGATATTTTATGTTGACAAGAAATCTTCAAATTCAATTAATTCTTCTATATACATGTGTTGAAGCTATCTGTACACTATGGTATCAACCAAATAAAATAAAAGCATTGCAAGTCTCAAATATTAGCAATTGGTTGGGGCAATTAAGGGGGTAAAGGCATATACTTATTTTGCTATATATTCATAGGTATACATAGGTAAGCGACTTACTTGGCCAACATTAATAAGGTAATGGGCCACATATGTTGGAGGACCCTTGAAAGCATTAATTTGGTATTGTGGGCCTTTTAGGGGTTAGAATTTACCTACCTGGGCTCCACATTGTTGCACATTACTAGTGATGATAAATCAATCAATGATACAAAAAAAAGAATGATTTTGTGGAAATTAAGTTCCATCCAAATGAAAATATTGAATGGCATTACATGCAACTTGAATTCAGATTTAATCAAGTTGAATTCAAATTCTTAAACTTAATCCAAACACATTTGAAAAGAATTCAAACTTCATTGAATTCTAATTCAACTAAATTCAATTGAAAGGAAATGGGATGCATATTGGTGGAGAAAGTATTGAAAAACTACTCATTAATATGGTGTTGAAAATAGAAAAACTTTTGAAAAGGCATAGATCCAAAATAAACATGCATTAATATGGTCCAAATTTGAATGTAGAAGACAAAAGGTTGTGTGTTTTTTGCAAGGGATTACTATTCCTTGAATTTAAAGATGTAGTTATAAGCTAAGCTATTGTTGACAACAAGAAATGATTTCTTCACATCTTCATGGGGATGTTATATTATTTGAAAAATAAAAAGGGGGTGAAATAAAATCATATATTTGAAAGATGAATTCATCTAGATAATTAATTTCATAAATCCATAACTTAGTGCATATTTTAATATTTTGATCATCAACATCCTTCCAAAAAAAATCTTTATATCAATGTCATGACACCATATTCCATGCCAAAATTTTGACTACAATGGCATGGAATGAAGGTGTATCAAATTCATGTATTCATCATATTTTAAGGACTTTGAGAAGGAATTTTAAATGTTCTGAATTTTGAATTCAATAATCACATTTTTCATTTTGCTTTTACAATACCATTTACTTGTTTCATATAATACTACATGGTGATGTTAGATTTGATGCCCAAGTGCCCAAATAACTAATTTTTGGTCCTCAAGGCAATTCATCATTTCATCTTTAGTGTCCTATGTTTTTGGCATTGTAAGTGTATATTTTCTCGACAATTTGAAAAATCACAAAGTTTACCCTTTAACACAATAGGTAATCAAGTACCCAATAACCATGCCATGAACATAAAAATAAATGTCACTCTCCATTAATAAGTAGCTTAATTGCCTCCTAGTTTTGAAGAGGCATTATTAAGGTCTATAGGGTGCTATCTGAATGCATTAAGAAATTTGTTAGAGTGTTTTAGAGGATTAAACTATGTGCTACTTTGAGATTTAAGACTAAGTATTTGGGGACTAACACATTACTAACAAATGTCATATTGTACACAATTTTTTCGCATATTTAATAAATTTCAAGTATAATTTATTGAAAATTTCAAAATTTTCTGATTGTTACGCAAAATGCTTGTATAATTAATTAAAATTTTTGAACATATTAGAGAAACTTGTCAAATGAAAATTTTACTAATTTGTGTCAAATTTGACATTATTTATTAAGGGTATCATAAAAGTTACAAATATATAATTTCACTAACTTATAAATTGGAAAAGTTCGTTGGGTAACCATTTCACACTTGTGCCAACAACACATGCTAAACTAGTAAAGATAAATGGACAATGCCAATATCTCAATATCACGATCATCAAAATATCCAAATACCCGGTTCTGACATATAACCATCGTTGTAAAAAAATCACATACGAGGTTATTGTGTGTAACCATGGTTGTCATGTTTTTTTGGAAACGCCAAATAACCACCTAGAAAACCACCGGTTCTTTAGGAAACTTGGTGGTTTGGAACCGGTGGTTCTTTGATCCCGATTTTCGCAAATACCAGAGGACCCAGAGTATTGCTTTGATTCTTTTTTTTTCAAATACCTGGAACTGGCGGTTATTACAAAAATCAGAGAACCGCCCCCACACTGGTGTGAACTCTGAACTTCCCCTAAAGGATATTACTCTGGAGTCTGTAAACCCAGGTGGAGTTGGTTTAGGGTTTAACCCTCAGGACTCACGTGGTGTTCATGACACCGCCTGCACACACTTAGGAAGATTTGTGTTCTTCTAGGGTTAATTTTTGACTCTTGTAGTCATAGCTAAACAGATACCCGGTTATGTTGCAGCTGGCATTTTTCCAGGGTAACCCTGATCAGTGTTTTTCTCCACAATTTTATTTTTTATTTTTTTTCTATTTCCTGACAAAAAAAATTGGTAGGTTTTTGGAATTTATTTTTCATTATAAATTCGGAATTTTGGTAAAATTTTGGAAAAAATCAAAAGAAAAAAATGATATCACAAAATTGGAAAAAAAACAAAAACCCTAACCCTGATGCCATGGGGCTTTCTTTTTTGTGACATTATAAATTAATTAGGTAGGTCTGAATTGGGCTAAACTTGGCTATATAGGTACCTAGTATTATGAACTTCACTGGGAAGGCTCCCTTAACAGACTCATTCATCTGAATGATTTTTTGTTAATTTGTGAAATTTTTGTGAGATATTTTGAAAAAACATAATTTAAAACCAGAAAATAATAATAGCCACTTTGGGTGGGGGGGGGGAAGGATTGAAAAACACAATTTTTTTTAATAAAAGGCATCTCATAGGCTCCAGTGAATAATTTTTGTTTTGTGAATTTTTGCAATTTTTTTTTTTACTTAAAAAAAATCTGATTTGGAACTATGCAATGGAATTTTGAGGGGGAAAACAAAGACCCAGACTCACAAGAATTTAAAAAATGAGTAAAAACCAATTGCCAGATCTCTGCAAAAATGGGTCCCAGGAGGTAGTCAAATTATAGAAGGAGACTTTCTATTGTGATTATGTATAGCCAAATTTGGTTAAATATTCTTATGGAGAGGATGACCACCAATTTGGCTACATCACAATTTTCTATTAAAAAACATTAGAATTTAGGCTGATTTTTATTTTATTTTGGGTCATAATTAATTAATTAATTAATTATTTATTTATTTATCACTATGCATTGATGAGAGAGATTTGGGAAATTTGATTAATGAAGATGGTACCTATGTAAAAGACAATTAAAAAAAAAAAGAAAAAAAAAGTACCAATAAAAGACCCATGTGAGAGCAAATGGGAGAAAGAGGCGAAGAAAGGACCCCAAAAAAAAAAGGTACTTAAATTTGGGGGCCTTTGGAGGAAGAGGTCACATAGGTGGCTCTAGTAATAGGTAGTAAGACAAGCCAAAATTACACTTTGTATGTACATTATATATATATATATATATATATGCACCTAATTAGAGAGGAAAAAGGGAGGAGGGGGGGGGGGGGGGGAAGGGCCACAATTGAAAAATAATTCCACCAAAAATTTTTATTCCCAAATTGATTTAAAATTTTTATATCTAACGTGTTAAAATCCCAA
>Ga0116229_10014526_pt1 | contig 10920 bp, 3 predicted proteins | sample S1TSphgellanicum_3_FD_87313 | JGI IMG/M metagenome (GOLD analysis project Ga0116229, IMG submission 87313) | Host-associated microbial communities from peat moss isolated from Minnesota, USA - S1T2_Fc - Sphagnum magellanicum MG | ecosystem: Host-associated > Plants > Peat moss > Unclassified...
GTTAACATCAACTTACCTTCGAACATCCAAGAACATTGAGTGTCGTTTTGCAACTTGTTTACATTAGTGACTTTGTTGTATTGATTCGAAAAGTCATATAAAATATGCCTTTAAAATATGAAATTTTTTTTTAATAAACATGTTTTGAAACCTCTGAAACATGGTAACAACGAAGTAAATTTTTTATCAAAACCATATAAACTTGTTTCACGAAGTTTGATGGGTAAAAAAATATTACAATATTGGAAACATAAAAGAAAAAATTGTAGAAACTTCTTATACGAAGTTGAAAAACGAAATAATGCCATAAACATGACATGATACAAAATTTGTTTTCTAGAGGAACATAAATAGGAAAAATTAATCAAATCTTGTAAAAAACATAACAAAAACATGTAAGAAACATATTTTTTGAAACTATAGGAATATCAAAACTTTAAAACCTTCAAAACATGACACAAGACAGGATAGAAATAGAAACCTTGTTGTCCAAAACGATGTTAAGATCATGCCTTTTTATATTGTTCTTCTAAGTAGTTTTAAACCACCACCTCTTGGAACAAATAGGTGTTCATTGCCCATATTGTGGAGACAACTTTTATAATTAATGGGATATACTATGTTCTAGACCTTGGGTTTGCAAAACATCATACAAAACATAAATTTTGAAACTTAAGCTAATGCTAAGAATGCACGACACATTATAAAAACAAAGAGGTTTTTTAAAAAACTTTGTGATAAATGTTTTATTCTACTCATTAGTCAATAATTGTATATGATAAATGTAATGTTGATTTGAGATAAACACATGATAGAAACATAAAAATCGACCCAAGACAATGATCAAGTATATGAAAAATGTAATGTTGTTTTAAGATAATTTCATGAATAACCTATTTTCTATTATGTGATGAATGTTTCATTTTAATGAGTGATAGTTAATTCATACACTAAATATTCACATCGTTATTCAACCACCATGTTTTGGAACAAATCGTTATTCATTGCCAACATTCCAAAGATATATTTTACAATTGATGGAATTTAATATGTTGTGAACTATGTGTTTAGAAAATACCCTCGGAAACATGATAGAAACATGTTTACCAAAATTAAAACCAATTCTAGGAACCTACGAAACATGATGGAAACAAAGAAATTCACCCAAGAAAAAAATCAAGTATATGGTAGATTTAATGTTGTTATGAGAAACATTCATCATGAATAACTTGGTTTTTTTTTCTTGTTTTATTCTAATGAACGGTCAATAATAAAGACATTGAATATTCATAGTGTTCTTCAACCACACCGTTTGATAGCAAGCCCTTGCTCGTTACCAACATTTTAGAGGTGTATCTTACAATTAATGGAATTTATTATGTTGTGAACCATGTGTTCCAAAAATACCCTTGAAAACATGATAGAAACATGTCTACTAAAACTAAAACTAGTTTTAGGAACCTACAAAACATGATAGAAACATAGAAATTGACACAATACAATGATCAAGTATATGGTAGATTTAATGTCGCTCTAAAAAACATTACATCATGAGAAGCTTGTTTTTTTCCTATTTTATTTTAATGAACGATTAATTATATAAACATTGAATATTAATAGTGTTCTTCACCCACCACGTTTTGGAACAAGGCATTGTTTAGTTCCAATATTGTTAAGATATTTCTTACAATTGATGAAATTACTATGTTATGAACCATGGGTTTTGAAAATCTCCTATGAAACATGATAAAAATAAGCTTATCGAACCTAAAGCTAATACTAAAAGACTATGAAACATATAAAAACATAGAAATCGACCCAAAATAGTAATCAAATATATGATAATTGTATTAATGTTCTAAGAGTCTTTACTTCATTCATTAGTAGTTTATTTCTTATTTTGTTTTATTCTTATGAACATTCAATAATAAATATACTAAATATTAACACTAGTCTTTAGCCACCACGTTTTTAAACGAGGCGTTGCTTGTTTATAATATTGCAGAAGTATTGCTTATAATTGATGGAATTTACTATGTTATGGACCATAGGCTTGGAAAATATCCTACAAAACATAATAAAAAGAAGTTAACCAAAATTAAAGTTAATACTATGAGACTATGAAACACAATAAAAACATAAAAATCAACCCAAAACATTAATCAAATATATGATAGATGTATTAATGTTCTAAGATTCTTCACTTTATTAGTAACTTGTTTTTTATTTTGTTTTATTCTCATAGATGTTTGATGATAAATATATTGAATATTAACACTAATATTTAGCCACCGGTTTTTAAACAAGGTGTTGCTTGTTTGTAATATTGTAAAGGTATTGCTTACAATTAATGGGATTTATTATGTTGTGGACCATAGGCTTGGAGAATATCCTATAAAACATGATAAAAACAAGCTAATTGAAATTAAAGCTAATACTAGGAAATTATGAAACATGATAGAAACATAGAAATCAATCGAAAATAGTGATCAACTATATGATAGATGTCATGTTGCTTGTTTCTTATTTTATTTTCTTCTAATTCATACACTCAATATTAATAATGTTATTCCAAGTAAGATGCAAAAGTAGTTTAGGGTTCCTTGAAACAAACGGGTCTTCGTTGCCAATATTGCAAAAGTATCTCTTACAATTATTGCATTATAGTATGCTACGAAAGCTCATTTTTCAATGCCTATTACGAAAGATGATAAAAACATGTTTTTCAAAACTAAAGTTGATGTTAACAAAATTTGAAACACGGTAGATACATGATAGGAATCAAGTATATGTCGTAATGTTGCTCTAAAAGGTTTTACTCGATTGTTTATAAACTTGACATGAACCTAAAATAATAAGTTTTTGTGTAAAGGACGAAAGGAGTACAAATATGCACATGAACATGATCTTTTGAAACATGGACTTCTAAGTTTAAGAACTCGTTCTGAAGTTAGAAAATGGAACCTTGTAAAGCTCATAGTGGTTGAAACTTAGATATGCCCCACAAGCAAAACAAGATGTTGAGTATTTGACATTATGCCATCTAATTGAAGGCAAGTACTTGACATTATAGGGTATTTTCATGTTATTTCAACAACCCTAAGTCAACATAATGCAATCTACATAAAATTTCATTTCGCATGGTTTCAAGAAAAGTAAAAATAATTATCTTAATACATTGTTTGAGGGGAAACATGAGAAGATCATGTTAGGAACATGAAATTTAGAAACATCATAGACTTAGAAAAATACACTTAAAAACATAAAGTTAAAAACATCCCAAAATGGCATTATCATCCATAAAACACAAATATTCATTTGCAAAATGCAAAGGATTGGAAATCAATTTTTTTTGAAACTTGTCGGTAGATTGGTAAAACCATGAAATTTGATTCTAGTAATAACAAGGAAGTAACTTGTTTAAAAACATAAGTCATCATTTGCAAAAATATTTGAAACATGGATTGAAACATGTTGAATCACGAAACATTTAAAGTTCAAATCCCAAAGTTCATGTTTAGTTTCCTTTTAGATTTAATGTTTTTGAGTTGCATCACTATAGCTAAAGAAATCGCATAGGCATTTTAAGCACATTTTGTGGCCATCATTCAATTGTTGGAATTTCATTGCCTATATTGGATGCATAAGCCCATTTCGTGATTTTGGCAATATTGTTTGTTTCCTTCCAACTATTTGCTTCAAATCAACCAATAAATGTTGCATGATCATACTATTTTCAATAGCACCCGAAATTAGTTTGAAGATGAAATCACAAATATTCTTCTCAAGGTCGTCGATCCTCTAGGGAGTTGGACTTGTTCTTAATGTCTATTGTGAAAAAGGTGTGAACATTGGGCGAGGATTAAACATGCTGTTCAACCCACTATTCAATGTTCCATTCAATGAGCCACAATAATGTGTAATTGTTCCTTCTATTAAATCAAGGTGAAATAACATTAATACTTTAATTTGATGTTTATATATGTTTCCCTTTTGTGATTGGAAACATTCAATATAGGCCCATTTGGATTCTGGGTTTTAGACCTTGTAATTCACATGTTCATGTGTCAAAGAGGTGACAATTGTATATCCACCATTGTCATTTGGAAAAGTCGTAAAGCTGTTTGGGATTTCCCTTGCACGAAGAATGACATTAATAACAAATCATTCCATCGTCTACTTTCAAAGATAGACGTTCAATAAATTCAAGGCAATTAAAGTGTTTTGTGGTATAATGGCCATCAATGAATGCCAATGATACATCCTCATAGTGAAACAAATCCTCCTAGTCAAGACAATGTTGAAAACGTGAAAAACAAGTTTCAATAACCTAAAATAAACAAGAAATACAAGATCACACTCTATTTTATTCCGTATTATGAGTTTTGAAACCAAATAATGATATTTCAGGCTTTCTTGAATCTATTTTACATGTTATCTCTTAAGTGAAACATTTGTTGGTTTGGAATTAACTTTTTGTAATCATTTTTTGGGGGATGCTAATTGGGATTTCTTTTGTACAATTTTCCTTTTCGTGTTCTCTAGAAGTGGGCATTTCTATACATTATTCTTGGTCTTTTTGTCTACAGGTGGGTTCATCAACATCTCTCGACTAATGTTCACCATCCCCATATCTTGCAAAACAAAATTAATCATCCTTGACATTATTTTCGAAATAATAATCGTGTTGTCATTGAAGTGAAAAGGTGTGGTCCAATGCCATCGTGTTGTGATTTCTCCCAAGTGATAGGTTCCAGGGCATCAGGGCATTCGAGAATCCTTTTTGGTTTCAAAACTTGTTTAACTACTTAGCTTTCATGTTTTGTGAAACATTTTTTACGAACAACAACAAATTTTTTTTGAACTTTGTCACAAATCTCCAAGGGTGGGGTTTTCTCCTTCTTGTTATTATGTTCAAACGTTTGTACTAGCTATAAAGCTAATGTAATCAAAAGGCAATTGTTCCTTGGTTTCAATAATGTTTTTGCCTTTGTTTTATATTCTAGAATGTTTCCACCCTTCGCAAGATACACACCCATTTGTTGTGTTTCTCAATGGTGGGTGTAACTTCAGTTTGAGAAGATTCCCTTCATAATCCATAGCTTTGTCACACCCCTTCTTTTGATGTTCATTAATATTCATCTTCGATTTCTTGCAATGACAATAAACACAAATAAACTTTTTCATGTCCTTTCAACATTGACTATGGCAATCCTTTAATAATAGCAACCACTCTTCATGAGTGTAAGTCTCCACGAAAACTGTTTTATCTATTTTCACATTTATTATTATTATGTCCATTCCTTCACGCACCATGTTTCCTCTTGTTTATCAAGATTAATTCGATTTTTATGCTAAGAACAATGGAAGACTAGAAAAAAGGAACGTTATGCCTAGATTGCCATACGCTTGAGTTGGAAAAATAAATAAATCATAGTTATAAAAGAACCAAAAATATAATATAAAGAAGTTAAACCCTAATTGAACTGAAACCTCGATGTGCTTGTTCATTTGTTGTGATGATTGACACATAACACATCCTGCTTGTAATCAATTCTTACTTAAACTTTAAAACCAATTCCATTACTTTCATTAATTGTCTTGATAAAATAGTATGCTGGAAGTTAAATGAAAAGTGGGAAAGTTGAAAAAGGTTTTAAACATCATGGATGGGTCATGGGGCATGGATGGGGAACGCATGGGGGAACATGGAAAATGGGCACATGGGGCTAAAACATAGTTCTTGAAACATTACATGTTTTGGGGGCTTGGATTGCTCAAGCATCCAAATGCATGCTGGGTTGCCTATTGAAACTTGACATGTTTCAATGGGTGGTAGGTTTCAAGGTTCAAGTTTTGGGACTCATGTTCTATGGAACATGATTTTTGATTGGCCGAAATGACCACCAAAACATGACATCATTCCATGTCAATTTGCTCTAGCACCCATGTAACTTGTGTGTGGAAACCCATGCCAAGCCACCTTGAAGCGAACAACCCATTTATGACTTGGTGCTGAAATAACCTCAATGCTACGCAAAAGATAAATGTAGCTTCTTATCAAATGTTGGCAATAAAATTAATTGGCCATTGTTGTTAGAATCCTTGTTTGAAAGCATTGTACACCCTTCAAACTTTTGGTTTTAACAAGTTGGTGAAGTTAATGACTGACACAAAACCCTACATGATTAAAATTAAAACATTTACAAATTTATACAATACAATAGGTTAAAAAGGAAGCATTTACAACTTGTGCAACACATTCTCCTTCTTCAAATTGGTCACATAGAAAACATTATAATATTTTTGATTTTTTCAACAGACTATATGGCTAGAATTGGCATTAACACACTTACTATGATTTCCTTTGGGGTAGGATATAATAATTATCTTGATGGGTTTTACAAATTGTGAATGTTTATAATACAATGAAGTTGATTTGTGGATAGATTTAACAAAATACTGCATTCTTTTCCCATACATGATGACTAAGAATTGTAAATGGAAATTCACTTTTCAGTATGGACAATGTGATGAACGCTTTGTAAGATCATGTCTGCTGACGTTAAGGGTCATTGGCACATACACGTTGTGTTTCATGTTTTTGGCAATGTAAACCCTAACCATAAATTCAAGCAGCAGATGCTTGCTTGTTTGCAAGAGAATGGTCAACCTACATGTGAGTGATGGAGGTTGAAGCAACCATCAACAATAGACTTATTGGAAATGATTGAATTGAATACTTGTTAGTTATGTAGAAACCTAATGCAAGGTATGATGTTTTTATCAATGTTTATGTGAAATTAGGATTGTCTTTTTTGCTGGTGCAACAATTATTGTGATAGTCGTCGCAAGAGCCAAGCAATAGCACTATTCATCCATGTTTCCAGTACCTCTTAAACCAACATTGAACATACTTTTGCCCAATCATTTGCACCCAACATGCAACCATATATTTAGGGCTGTGGCTTTGTGGACATGTGTTCATACGAGGAAGGCCTAAGACAAAAGACTTCACGCTCGAAATAATGCTTATATTATGTTCGTATCCAAGCTCATTATCTCACTTATGATCATATCAGAACCTAAAACATCAAAACACATTTCACAGGATCCAAAGGTCTACTGCCTACTTTCAACATACTTAACAGGTACATGGCCCAAACTAGGTCTTGTGTGACAAGGCTCATCAGACCAGCTCATTATTTTGCCCAGTATTTACATTCCTGGTGGATCACTCAGTACTTCTTAGAGGTATAAAACCACATTCGGCCTTGAAAGGCCATTCAGGGGATTGACAGACGTTTGGTCATCACTGTGATCCACCCCCCTTGCACAGCTCTGAACAAAAAGCCAGACCTTCAAAAGTTCCAATCCACATCCAAAAACCTAACTCCAGTTGACATCATCAAATAAGAGCTCTTAGTCGGCACCACAGCATCAAAGATAACACAAGATAACAGCCCTGAAGCGGAGTTTAAATAATTCATTGTCAAATTCTGCACAAAAGACATACTAAATCCGTTTGGGATTGTTAAGCTTCTGTACGCAGAAAGAGCATATGCATCTCATTCCGTAATAAGAGAGTAGCCATGATTCGCTCTAGGCGACTTTCAGCGCTGCTATGTGCCATGATGTAGGGCACACGAGTGACTCTAGTCCATCGCCACAAGAACGTGAAAACTCCTTGACAGTAAAAAAATTCGAAAAGAGCAATCAATCACCAAGGAACATGCCTCACATTACCATGTCCCCCAATAAAGGCCACAATTCCGCCTTACGCTTGGCAGACGCTCGCATCCGGACAACGAGAGAAAATATCAGTGAGAACCGGATCGCAAAAAGGGATATACTAGAAAAACCAAGAACATGCAATGTTCAAGGGAACAACCGCTCAGACCCTTAGATGTTCTGTATATGAATGATAGTATCAGCCACAAGACTGATTATCATGCTTCATCACTGCGATTCCCTGACAAACGACACTATAATTTCAGAAAATACCACACTACTTACAGGCAATGAAAGAAAAACACACAAACGCCTAGAATAGACCAACAAAACAAAAGCTTCTATGGCCAGCAGTAGTGTAGAAATCTACTCACTGTGCAAGAAAGCTTTGCGATGCGTGAGAGTAAAGCAGGAGAGAATGCGCAGGTTGAAGGCGGCTGGCTTTTCTTATAGGGCTGCCACAACCCTAATTCCTTTTTGTGCGACGCGAGCGTCCCCTCCCCCTTCCTACCTTCTAGATGCGTCGGTGGATGAACTTCGTCTTCACAATTCCGACGATCCTGTTTTCCGTCCTCCGCTGCCTTCCTTCCTTCCTTTCTTCCAACTCTAGGGTTTAAGGTTCTGTTTTTCTGCCCTCTTTTTCCATCCTCTTCTTCCTTCCTTTCTTCACACTCTAGGGTTTAAGGTTCTGTGTTCTGTAAGCTTTTTCATCCTCTACTTCCTTCCTTTCTTTCCGCTCTAGGGTTTAAGGTTCGCTCTTTTTCCATCCTCTGCTTCCTTCCTTTCTTTGCGCTCCAGGGTTTAAGGTTAGGTGGTGTTATGTCCTCTTTTCCATCCTCTGCTTCATTCCTTTCTTCAAACTCTAGGGTTTAAGGTTCTGCCTGCTCTGCTCATTTCCAATGGAGTTGCTTCCTTTACTTTCATTCCAGCAGAGTGTTTTTTGGGGGAAATCCTAAAATTATGGGAGGATTTATTTATTTATTTATTTATTTATTTATGGGTTTATTTTTGGGATGTTAAGTGGTCACAAAACATTTTTCTGTCAAGTTCCAATTCCCTAACTAACCATGGTGCTTACCTCAGTTGATTTATTTTTTCATACCTACTAACAACCTAATTGTGACTTGTTTAGTGGCTACATGGTTAAATAATCCCTTATATAGATTTCTAAACCATCTACTTATGTAATTTAGTCACCAATTTTCCTACCTAGTTACCTAGATACAAAACCTACTGTTAGTAAAATGGGTTACCATGGTGGTATTAACTAATCAGTTAAGGTTCATCCACAACTAAATCAAACTAGACATCTATTGGATGGTGTGTCGGGGTGGGAGTTGATTCATTATGGTCATTGCATAGCGAATCTATCTATGAAGGAAAGTAGTTTGTTTTGTTTTGAAGTTATGAGATCCACCCAATTGGGATGCTTCAAATCGTGTTCTTAGTCTCTTTGGAAAGCTCTCAACGAGGAGCTTGGTTCCATGGCGTTTGGACAAACTTGCGATGCAAAAGTTTTTGAATATTGAATGATTTTTTCACTGAAAATTAAATTAAATCATAGCTGAAAATTTCGGAGGATTGGAATGTGCCTTTGGTGTTGATGGAAAGATCTTGATGAGCAGGATTTAATGGAATTTATTTGGTAAGATTTGGATTTAGAATGTGGGAGATATTGATTTTTAAGTGATTTCTGCAGCTGAAAATTCAAATAGATTCCAAAAAATCATGTTTGGTCAGTTGAGGACATGGTAACACTTGAATGTCTACCATTCAATTCAAGTAGAAGGAATTGTGATGTGCCTTTGGTATTGTTGGAAAGATCTTGACGATTCAGATTTAATGGAATTTAAGATTTCTAGATGATGAGTTCACACTTGGGTCAATGGCACAAGCCACACTAGTAAAGACTATGGAATGACATAAAGTTCATTTGGTTCAGCATTTTGAAGAACATTTTCTAATTGGTGTTGTGCATGCATATAGTTTTTGATATATAAGTCCAATAAATGTAGTTGTCTAAAATCATGTAAGGTTATTTCATCCCATGGTAAATGAATAATTAAGTGTAAGTGTAAAATACACAAGAATGCAAACATTTATATAATTTTATAAACAACATAAATTTGTAAAAAGCATTGTGAACAAATAAATGAAAAGTGTGTGCCATTCATTATTATGCATGTGTACTTTTTTTGAGACTAAAATTTCAATCAAAACAATCATGGGCAAAAATTGTCATGAGTCAAATTGGACCAATCATTTATTTTTAAAAATTAATTATCGTTTTGATTAAAATGATGGTTCGCAATGACTAAAATGAATAAAATTATATTAGTTGACATGACTATTTAAAATGACCAAGGAAGGTGATTAAAACAACTAATTGATGTGATTGTATGAAATGATTAAAACTACTAATTAACATAAAAATTACAAACATATTATTGTAAAACATTTTATTTTTATTTCAAATTATGGATTAATCCAAAATTGCATTAGACATGTAATTCCGTTGTTAGAATTATTATTATAATTATTATTATTTCTAGATTCAACAAACTTTCAATGTCACGAACGCAACATGTCTAAAGTGAAGTTGAACCTTCATCTCTTCAATCACAACCCAACCCCTTAACCATCCAACCATCACCTCACTTGGTGATATAAGTTATTTTTTGCGAAATATATAAACACATTTTTTTTTAATGTCATGTATTATAACCTTATTATACGATTATGTAATTTCATAATGAAAGTTTCTACACATGTACATATCTAATAGCATTATTCAATTTAATTCATTTTTAGTTTGATCATTACATTAATTTTTTTAAAATTAATTAAAGTTAACATTTAATTGAATTTTACATTTTCCAAATGGTAAAAAACATCACATAAACTTTCATATTCTGATTTGGGGGAAAAAAAATTATATATAGAATTTTATTAATTTAAAAAAAAAAAAAACTCACAATGAACTTGATTTCACTTTTGAAATTATATAATTTAATTCACATGTATTTAGTTTTGAGAAATAGGTGAATTTTTTTATTTCAATTTTTAAAAAAAAAAGTTCAAGTGTTAGTTATGTTGTATTTTAGTTATTTAATAATTAAAATAATTAAAATAAAAAATTTCAATTTGGTCTTTCATTTGTTCACATGTCATTTTATTATATTTCAAAAA
>Ga0116229_10014527_pt1 | contig 10920 bp, 8 predicted proteins | sample S1TSphgellanicum_3_FD_87313 | JGI IMG/M metagenome (GOLD analysis project Ga0116229, IMG submission 87313) | Host-associated microbial communities from peat moss isolated from Minnesota, USA - S1T2_Fc - Sphagnum magellanicum MG | ecosystem: Host-associated > Plants > Peat moss > Unclassified...
AAATTTCTAAAGACTTTCGAAATGTTCTGTTTGTTAGCATCCATGTTGACATTTTTTCCATGAATTCTTTTAATATAGATTTACACAATTTTATACTTACACAAAATATAAATAAGTTTCAAAATTTTCATTTAGAAACTTAAGAAAAGAAAAGAAAAAATCTTTTTTTGTCACCTAGTGCCTGACCCAACATAATGGGCACAGCAGCCCAGCCTGACTCTTCTTCTTTCCATTAGTACATTGTTTACAGTTTTTCCAACGCAGAAACGCGGCTTTAAAAACACTTATGAAATTCCCAGACTAGCCCCATTATAGACCACCAGACCTCTTGGACCAAAAGTCGCACTTTGGAAGGATGTATGGGTCCACGTTACTATTGGGTGAATCCGTGTTGCACTATTCGCTCAATCCCTCTGCCTAGACAACTTCAAAACTCTTCAGCTCAATCTCTCAGCCCAAGCGCCCCAGAAGCAGTGTTTTTTTTCCTTTTTTTCGGGCGAATTTTGGCTTATGTTTTGTGAATTTTTTTTCCCTCCCCCCCCCCCCCCCCCCCCCCCCCCCCCTTTTGTTGTTTAGGGTTGAGTTTCTTCTTTTTCATGCTTGCTGATATGGTGCTGTTACATTGTCCAATCCCTATTACCTTGTTTTCTGGTCATCTCCTGGTTCCATTCAGGTTGACCTAACATATATAAGTTAAGAGGTGCCCATGGAACTGATGATTCCATATGTGACATTCTTCATGAGCAGGCAATGATGTCAATGCAAACTGGCAAGCATCAAAATATGTACAATGTAAACATGTCTGTTTCAACTGCGAAGAACATTTTTGCAAAGGTATGGGACGAACCAGTGTGCGAGCTTTTTGTGGAGTCTGGGATGCCAGGGTTCACTGGAGTATGCACAGTACAAGAATCTGCAGATAGCTGCTCATGGTGCTCTGGCAAGTCTGCACGACCAGGAATTGTTGATGAGCAAATTGTGGCACAAACAGCCCAGTGGTTTTCAGGCCTGATGCAGGTGATTGATTCTATCTGCATTTTCTGATACATGATTTTCACTTGCAAACATTATTGAAGGTTATTGTATCCTCCTTTCCCTCATTTGCAGATTCAAGCTTTTGCAGTGTCATTTGACCTCAAACAGGAGTCTGAACACAAGGTCTTGCAGGGTGGGCTGGAGGAAATCTTGATGTCTGCAGGTGGTGAACAGGCAAAAACTGCTGCTTTCTGGAGCTGGAATCAAAATGGGGAAGTCTCAAAGAAAAAGTCCAGTGGGGGGCATTCCATTTTGTGGGTTGTCCTTCTGATATTGGTGTTTGTGGCAGCACTGGCATTTGTTGCTGCAGTCAAAGTTCACCAAAGCCGCCGGGGCCTATCTCAATACTTGGATCTGAATAGCATGGGCTATACACCCCCAATTCTGTAGGGGTTGTCAATCCTTGGCTCACCACATTTGTGTTGGTTTTACATGGGTCTTTGCAGGTCAGCACAAACATGGTCAATGTATTCTATAGGGTTGCAAGAAAAAAGCATAGTATGTGAGTGTACACAGTGAGTCACCATAAAGTAAGAACATGACAATTGCACCAGCTTGAACTGCTTGGAGAGCACATGTATACATTTCAGCTCTAATTTATGGGCTTTCCCTCTGTTATTTGGGTTTGGCCATATTCAATGTAGAACTTGATGATCATGGTGTGTCGTTGTCTCCTTTACAGTAACCCTTGTTCAAGACAGTTGATTTTTAAGCTATTATTGAACTCTGACAATGTGGTGCTGCAGCATTTGGACTTGGATCTCCCAGAAAACTGGATTCTGGGTCAGAATCTAATTCCCAAATTTTAAGGATTACTGGGACTGGGATACCATTGTTGCCTCCATCAGACCTCTGCAATCATAGATCATGAGGTTGCCCTCTCCCTCTTCATCCTGTTACTGGCATCCAAATCATTAGCTGTGGTGACCTCAGTAATTTCCCCACAGACTTCACTACTTGCAACCAAATGAGCTAATCTGGTTGGTGATGAAATGTAGAAGGTTCAACACTGAAGCCTACATTATCCATCATCCATCATGGGTAATGCAGTGAACAAAAACACTTAATTATCATCACATATTTCAACCTTTCACTTAAAAGCCAAACATCATAAATTCAAAGATTTCAGAGAACCATCAATTGGCACCTTGGGATCTTTAAATCCAAGTGAGTCAATTTTCCCTCAAATTGTCAAACTGCAATAGCTTATAATTAATTTTCTTTCATACAAGCCAGCAACAAGCTTCGAGTTAGAAAACACCTTGGAAGGCATGGAAGTCACTTTTTGCTACAGCAATTTAGTTGTACCCTTTTTGTTGAGTTCAAACCTCTTATGATCAAAAGTTGTTGCCTTACATCATAACCCTCTCATTTCACAAGTCCATTCCATATGGTAGCCACATTATGCTTCATTCTATGTACCCTTACAAATATTTGAAAACTCTTACTGGGATCAATATTTCCACTTTGGTATAGCTACAACTACAAACATGAAATTGACCTCAAAGTAACACGTGATGACATTGATAAAATTGACCAGAACATTAAAACTGACACATATGGATGAAATTGATGTCAAGAAATGAACCATACCACATGAGTGAATTTATGTTCATGACATCTATCATACAGATTTCATGAAATGAATCATAATTTGATGTTAAGGGTGACATGGATGAAATGACATTTGTGGGTGAAAATGATCATCATCCATATCTATCTATCTATTCCATGAGCCCTACATACATATATCCCTCACCCTGCAGACCTCCCTCTACAAACCTACTTCCCTACCTGCAAACTGACCTTCAATAACAATTACCTACCTTCAAACTTACCCCTGCTACTGTTTGCACATATTATTTTAATTAGTAGAAGACCCTAAAATTTTTTTGTGTACACTTGAAACCTTAGGATCAATCGCATCTGGTCTCATCTCGAGTAAATGAAGTTGGCAGTAAAGTTGGGATTAGGGTTTAGATACATCATCACATCTGGTTAAAACTAATTTGTGCATTATATATGTGTGGGCCAGTATGTTTGGTAACCTCTTAATCTACCAAACATAGGCCTGGTTGCTGTTCAGTTACATGAAGGATGCAGACAGAGAGATACACGAGTTGACAAATTTATTGCAAACTAATAAGAGCCTTACAGACACAACACAAGTGTTTTTCACCAATCAAGCCTGATGGCAACATCCTGCCAACCAATGACAATACATTACAAACAGAATCATTGGTAGACTGTCTTCTTGGGCAGAATGGAACCTTCAACCCCTTACATAGTTATAAGCTACAACAAATAGAGAATAACAGTACCTGAACATGAATACTATGTGCGTCCTTGCAAGAGGTTAGAGAGGGGAGAAGGTTTGTTGCGCATCTCCTCCTGAACCCTCTTCATTTCCTCGGGATCTGACAAAAATAGAACAGTAGATTCAGAATCCTCATTCACACTAATCCCAACTTTACTGCCAAAAGGGACGAGCTTTTGCCTGATAGTCCAGAAAGTCTGAACCATATACAATAGACATAGTAACTGGGGGAGGATGATGATATACATTTTTACGTCCTATGGTGCTATATGTGTTAGTGGGGGTCTGTATTACTTCTTTGTGTGCACTTCTAAAATGGCCAAGGTCATTGTAGACTTGCTAAGGTTATACCTGCTGAACTACCTGATGTTCTCTTGTTAGGATCGACAATGAACATTCTTGGTCTACAACATCTATTTTCCGACATGCTCTTGCTTGTCTTGTTGTAGGAAAGGTTCTCTTTATGATTGTACTGATGACAATGACACATAGTTCTGCATTCATTGATGAAAAATATCTCAATAGAAAGGTCTGTAGTTTGCATACCAATTTGATCCATGAGCTTCGGAAGGAGGAAGACACAAACAACCATGAACCCAATCATGAGACCCATTGGACTTTTGAGCAGTCCCATTGCTGAAAATGGCTCCCTCTTCTGCATACCCACCAAGTATACTCAAATTAATGTAACAGCTGCACAACATATTGATTATGGATCTCTCCAAGCAATTCAAGTCCACAACTGGAGGCCGCTCCAGCAAGTCCTGCATAATCACTGAGGAAACAGCTGCACTGGAAGCGATGGTAAACTGCTTCCTGAATTGATGCAAATCACTTCTTACCAATTTTGATTTGGAAAGGAGAACTCACCTCATAGTAGTACTCCTCCCGGAGTGGCTCCAAAACCAATGAGTCAGGCAGGCTGCGGCCAGTCTCCACAAGGCTGGCACGCACCTGCCCTTGGAGCCTTGAACTCACATCCACTCTAACCTGGAAAACCCACAACAGAAAGAAAAAGATGGCACTTGAGGACACTTGAGATTATATGTCACAATAATCTTGTTACAGTTTTCTGCTAAAAATTACTACAAAACTCTGGTTGGGGTCAAGCACTAGTTCTGCAAGAGATACATAAAAGGGGGAAAAGGCAGTGCAGGAGCATAGAAAGGCACATTACCGGAGAGAAAAAATAGCCCAATGCTACAACCTCCAACAAGTGTGTGCCAGCTGGCACTCCCTGGCTGCATCAGGAGAAAGTCAAGGGAATACTTCTCTTTTATATTTCTCTCCTGCCTGTCCCTGCTTAATGTAACAAGGCTAGAGTAAACAAAATTGATCAGATTATTCTCTTCAAAACTGTCTTACTGCTGCTGTATATATGGGTTGCAGAAGGATACAAGGCAAAAGAGCCATCACTTCGAACAAATGACAATTTCTGGCCACCATTGAGCACCACTTTTATGTTGGATGTCTTGCTCACACCCTTTCCTGCCAAAGCTGCAAAGATAAACTCACATTCAGAATCCATCACACCATACACAAAGAAAATACATAAATTGAACGAGATAAAAAAGGGACATAGGGAAGTTGTCATCTGAAGTGTGTGCAATATCCACTGTGGTGACTCATGCACTTTGGTTCCCAAGCTTAGAATACTAACCTTGCATTTTCACACGACCCTCCACAACATAACCCTCATTATTACTGCATGCTACAACCACCCCACACCACATTAGCATGTCCTAACAACTCCTTGATCAGGCAGTAATCAGAGCCACAAAATACTGTTTCAAATTCACCTGTCCTGCTGTCACGAAGCCCTGGAAAACATATATCCTGAGCATACCCAGACTAGGATAAATCATAGAGGATCCACGCCCAAACTTATGAGTCCTTTGTCCCAAAAACCTATTATGCTTGTTCTGAAGTCCTTAGTCTCAGGGAAAGGACATTGGAAAGAGAGGGCAGGAAGGCCACCTGGTTGGAGGTGATGACTGCAAGCAGGAGACAGGCGGTAGGCAAATGGATAGTATGAGGAAGGAGAATAGCATGCAAAGCAAGATGATAGAAGCGAGGTTCGCCATTGCCATAAAAACACCAACGTCCGCTGCAAGGTCCTTTCTGTCCAGACCCTGATTGATATTCACAAAGGCACTTGAAGAAAGAGAGAAAGAAGCACTTGAAGAACAAAACAACCAACAGCCTGTGCACGAACAGAAGAAGACGGCAAAAAGCAAAAGATTACGGACTACCGTCGCCTGCCAAACAGCAACTGCATGGAAAGACAAAGCAAGAAAGAAAGGATCGTCAAGGTTAGAGACGGGGAGAACCCAGGGAGAGACGAACTCTTCGGCAGGAAAACAACCCCTTCGAATTCAAACCCTAAACAACCGAACCTTCCCAATGAAAACCCTAACCGCTGCTCATGCGGTCACGAACAGGTGTTGGGCGGTTGTTCGGTTTTTAATCAAGAACCGCCGGTTCCGGTTCTTTGCAAAGAGATTTTCCAATCATTCTGGTTTTGGTTTTGAAAATGAGAACTGGTTCCCAAGTCTGATTCGTCTTACTAATCTGGATCAGAACTTACTTGTGGTTAACCTCTAGTTAAACCTCTGGTAACCTCGATTCTAGTCTCTTCTTTTTCCCAAAAACATGTTTCTCAGTTCTTGTTCCCATTCCAACACATAACTAGAATTTGGAGCCCATTTCATATATGGTTCTTGAAACAAAAATCCAATTTGCATTGTGAAAATTAGACCTGGTTTTGATTTGGTTCTTATAACTAACCAAAATTTGAATTGCTAGTTTTTATATCCCAAAGTGGATATTTGCTCTCAACATTAGTTAGGAATTCACCCTATTGCCCAAATATTTGTTCATCTACCAAATGAGATTGTGTATCAAATTTGATGAATGAGGTTATAATATGTGCCCTCAGGTTTGTCAAATGGTATTGGGTTAAGAGTTCTTGGAATGCAAATTCAAAGCATGTTCCTTAGCTTTCACAAGGTTTAGAAGGCATGGGAGTTTTGGGATGGCATATGGACAAACTTAAATGAGTGAGCTCATTGTGAAGTCAATATGCACATTTTTTTAATAAATACAATTAATGCAAAATGGAGTTAAATTGGTGCATGAATTAATCACTAGAGATACATTCATACAACTCCCCATAGTTCAAATCTCTCACACAACTCACCATTGCTCAAACTTGGGACAATTCATAATTTTTTTCCCTATAGTAGGCCATAGTGAACTAAGCACACACAAGTGCATCTAGATGGATGGTGCATTGATGAGTATATATTTTTTGTTTGTGCCTATCCCTATACTAACCAAGGTGGTGAACACATGTTGATTATTTTTTTCTTGAACTTATTTTTTGTCCCACACCTGCTCTAGTCTCACCTACCTACTTACATTTAGACTACTTGCCTATGCACCAAAAAGGCCTACTCTATCCCCTACCTACCTACCCACACTCTTACTTACTCTCCTGCCTACTTACCTATTTGCTCGCCCAACTATTTACCTATGCACTAAATCCTCAACAACACAAGCATGGTGATCACCAATGAGGGTATTGCAATAAACTAAGTAGGTTGTTCCCCACCCTTCCTACCTCCTACCCATCAAGGTAGGTACCTACTAGAACCAACCTACTTGGCTAAACCTACCTCCTTCAACAACACTCCAACCAACCCCACAACTGCTGAAATTGATATTGAAAGGGTGCAAAAAAAAATTTGCAACTACATTAAAAAGTAGTATTTAAATGGCAACAATTAAACTATTTTTCAACACCCATATGTGGGTATTGCAAAATAACCTAGTTTCTTTACTTGAACCAAAGTATTCCACTAAATAAACCATTTTTGCAATACCCTTATGAAGGTAATTCTTATGGACTATATTCTTTTGTTGAATTGCAATACATTTAGGACAACTTGAGGACATTACAAATAACCTAATTAATATTTGCAATACCCTCTTGCCACATTTGAAATATCATATATAGCCTTATTCCCATTCACAATATCCTAATCAATATCTTGCCTTGCCTAAATCACATATGCATTACTCTCAAAAAGGTAATGCATGAACATTGGATGGATATGTTGACATGTAATATCCTCAAGATGCATTGACATTATTTTATCTAGTCCACTACATTCATACAATACCCCTAAGAAATATATCATGTCAAATTCATTTGTGCATTACCTTCATCAAGATAATGCATAAGCATTGGGGATTAATTTGATGATATACAAAACCTTCATGTTAATTTATATTAACGTAATTCACATATACATACCTTTCATCAAGATAATGCAAATGCATTGGAGGGATGCAATGCCTTCTTTAAAAAAGGTGGCAATTATTTTATCTCATATACTTCATCAATGCAATACCACATAAAGGTAACACTTAAAGTTCTACATTATTTTGATGAAATGTAATACCTTTAAAAGGAATTTAACTTATTTGATGTCATTTACAACAATAGTGCAATACTTTAATTATAGTGATATGTAAACATTATAATATTTGAAAACATTTAATATCTTTAGAAAAAATTTTTATCATCTTGATTCATTTGTGCATTACCTTCAATATGGTAATGCATATGAACTAGACACATGCAATACCCTCATGAGGGTAATACCTAAGGATTGCAATACTTTGGGGATGATGCAATGCCCGTGCTTAGGTAGTACTTAAGCATTAGATCATTTTGTTGAAATTCGATACTCAAAGGAAGGGCTTGAATTATTTTATCTCATCAACAACATCATTGCAATACCCCCATTAGGGTAATACTAAAATGCTACAATATTTTTAGAACATACAATACCTTTAGAAGAGAGTTTAATTAATTTGATTCACTTTTGCATTATCATCATCAAGATAATGCATATGTATTGGATTAATTTGGTGAAATATAGTACCCTTAAGATGGTTTGAAATTGTTTGATCTCATCAATGCCATACCCCCATTATGGATTGAAAATATTTTACATTTCCTAATTCATATTTGCAATACCCATGTCAAGCTAATGCAAAATCATTGTGTTTTTTTTTGACATGCCTTCATGGGACATATTAAAAATATCATATATGACTTAATCCATTTGTGCATTACCCTCATTACTGATGTTAAACCATCATGCCTATTATTATTATTTTTCTTATGTGAGTATTGTGAAACAAACATAATAATTCATTAATTTGCAATGAATTATTAGGTTTTTTTTATAACTTGCTTGAAGTTCATTTGTATCAAAATTGTTAAAACTTCACCTAGCACATGAAAGGAAGTTTAATCAATTGGCAATCATAAATGCATGGAACAACATATATTATTTCTTTCAACCTTACAAATGTACAACACTCATATATTCCTAAATCCTTTTTTTGCAGGAATCTACATGTTGCAACATGGTTCATACTAATCTTTTGAGGTAATTAATTGAATTGCCCAAACCATCTTCCATTCAATTGAAAACCATGCCAAGGTGCATTGATTCATTGGTTCAGGTCACATGAAGGGCTTGGATTTCCAATGCAACAATTCATGAACATGATGTTGCATGGTCATAAAATTAGACATTAGCCAATTCCTTGCATTGGGAGTTGATTTTGGCCATTGTATCCCATAGCCGGATAAGGCTCACTCCATGGGGGTAAATGCTCCTTTTGCTTCATCAATGTTAACACCATCACAAGAAAAGGGGCCACTATCATCCATGTCCAAAAACCCACCAATGTTTATTACATTAACCCCTTCAACTATGTCTTCATTGTAAGCTTCATTTTTTGAAGAGTTGTCACAACTTACAAGTATGTCAGGGCTACAAACATTACTTTGAACCCATTATATTTAGTCTCCTACCATGTGTTGCAATAGTCAATGATATTGTTTGGAGTAAAGTTAATACACGTGATGAAAATAACAAGCTAATGCTTACAAGAATCCCCATGTAATGCTCATTCACATGTGCAAAATACATATTCAATGAAGGGGGCATGAAGATTATAAATGACACCATGATGGTGTTGGTTTCACACCATCCATGCACTAACATTGTTTTCACTTACCAAAATCAAATGAATCATATCAATGTGTGAGATTAACAATGCCTTTTCCACACTTGTGGTTGTCAAGTGGTTATGATTAGTTGTATTATTAAGTCTAAATTAATTATGCCTCATTTAGTTTAATTATAGGTTAACTTAATTTAGTGTGTAATGTTGTTGTGAATCAGTTTTAATGTGATTATTCACGCTAATTTATAGATTAAGTATAAACCCAAGTTTTGTGATCTCAAATCCCTCTTTGGTGATTTGAAATTCCATGGCATATTGTTTTATGTTTTGTAGGTTTTTGTGTTTATGCAAGTTCTTTTGCAAGTTTAATGTTATTGTTTTCATACTATGTTTTGGGCTTATATTTTACTTGTTGCAAGTGAATTCATTTTGAATCACCAAAGAGAGTGTAGTTAATTGTTTTTGTGCCCCAATTTGTTTTGTTTTGTTTATGGATGAGGTTCTGTTTGTGTTTTGCATGGGAATGGGTAAGCGGCAAGTGTTGTTTTGTTTTGTTTTGTTTGTGTTGTTAAAAGTTGTTTTTGTAAGAGTTTTAATTGAAGTGGAAGTCATGAGTGTTTGTGTTTCTTGGTATGCTTCTTGAGCTAAAGAAGCTCCAGATGTAAATTTCGTGATTGTGTGGAAGTTTTTGGTTAAGAATTATTTTGGAAATTGAACTCAAAATAAAGTTTGGCCTTGGAGTTGTGAAAAAAAACATACACAAAAGAAGGCCATGGCATTATTGCAAAGGGTCCCCCCCCCATTTTTTTTTTTCAAGAACAACATATCAAGTTGGGCCATTGGGGCTTTGTTGCACAAAGGAAGGCTTGGGGGGGGGGGGGGTGGGCGGGGGTAACTTTCTTCCTCTTCATTGGTGCCATTGTGAACAAGTGGTTGTAATAGTAGGAACACCGCCATGACCATTGCCATTGCCTAAATTTGGGTTCAATTTCAACATTCAAGAGAGGGGGCAACACAAGGCCTTCCGCATTACCATCGCCATTTAACATGTGCATTGCATAGGAAGGAACATAATAGTTAAAGAAGTGATTACAAGAGGTTAGGTGCATGATGCATGATGGTTATTACAAAATTTCATTGGATGTTTTGCCTTCAATTTGAAAGAATTGGGTTAGTTAAAAGGACAAAAGGTTCAAATCGTACTGGAAGATAATAATTTAATCTTTAAACAATCTTATAGGTTTAGTGAGGTGGAAAGAACCTTGGTTCAAGCTCAACAATAAAGTTGTTAAATGTAGGTTTGGTGGAACTATCAAAGGGTGAATATGCCTCAACAATAGTGATGTTAACCAAGAAGGACATTTTTGGTAATTAAATCGAATGCCAAATATGTGGGGATTATTGTTCGGTGAATAAATGGACCTATTCAAAGAAATATGCCATGTCCTTACTAGATGAGATCTTTGATGCCCTTGGTCAGGCCAAGGTTTTTAATACCTTGGACTTGAGGTTCACTA
>Ga0116229_10014528_pt1 | contig 10920 bp, 6 predicted proteins | sample S1TSphgellanicum_3_FD_87313 | JGI IMG/M metagenome (GOLD analysis project Ga0116229, IMG submission 87313) | Host-associated microbial communities from peat moss isolated from Minnesota, USA - S1T2_Fc - Sphagnum magellanicum MG | ecosystem: Host-associated > Plants > Peat moss > Unclassified...
CTCTCTCTCTCTCTCTCTCTTTACCTGACACCAGAATTCCTTTTGTTTGGCTCTTGGGTTTTAGGGTTTTAGCTCCCACCCTATTATTGGTTTTACCACCCATTGCAATCTCACAACTAATTAACAAGGGGTGTGTCACACTGGGGGCCTTGGCCATTTTACATTTAAAAATTACCTTAAGGCAAAAGAAGAATTATGGAAACTCAAATATTTCACCATAGCAAAAATATACCTAATCTTCCCCCAAAAAAAAAATCCTCTCAAAGAAATCAAAAATCCTTCAAGACATTATAAATCTATAACTAATCTCTCAAGTTTCACACTAGGGCCTTGCCATTTTACATTTAAAAAGTATCTTAAGACAAAAGAAGAATTATGGAAACTCAAATATTTCACCATAGCAAAAAATATAATCTTCCAAAAAACAAAAAAATCCTCTCAAAGAAATCAAAATCCTTCAAGACATTATAAATCTATAACTAATCTCTCAAGTTTCACACTGGGTCCTTGCCATTTTTACATTAAAAAAAAATCTAAAGGCAAAAAAGAAGAATTACATAAACTCAAATATATTTCACCATAGCAAAAATATACCTAATCTTCCAAAAAAAAAAATCCTCTAAAAGAAACCAAAATAAATCCTTCAAGATATTATTATAACTCTATTATAACTAATCTCAAGTTTCAACACAAGCCAAAATATGATCTTTTAAAAATCCTCATATAAAAATAAATAGACCTATTATTATTATTATTATTATTATTATTACCTAGTAGGGGCCAATAAAAATCCCTTAAGCTACTACTATACTCTATAATGAATCTAAACACAATAAAACTCCTTGCCTTGGTAGCCAAGGCCAACAAATGCTAGCAACCAAATACTCAACTTTGTCCTTTCACTCGCTCTTACACAATAATGTGCAATGTTTGCTACAAGAAGAAGAAGAAGCACTACTACTACTACTACAACATGCTATAAATTTTCTTCAGACTTACGACTACGGAACAACCTTCCACCGAAAAATCAATCACTTTCTATGTACTAGTGTTAGAGGTGCGGAAGACATTAAACCCTAAACCCTAAATGCACGCAGTACAAAAGTACCATTGTTTTTTTTTGTTTTTCCCTTGTCTGCCCAATTAAGTGTGTGTTTGGTGAAGATTGGGCACATCTTGAGGCTGCCCAGACACATTTGGGCATGTAGTTATGCATGTTTCAATTGCCCCCCATTAACCCTATTGCACGTCTCTGTGGCCCAAAATGGTCCCTTGTCCTAGGGTTTCTCCTACCTACAATTAAAATCTCAAGCTCAAAGTTGATAACACTATAAGGGACATGTCATAGCATCATCCTTCTCGCCCTTGCAATGTCTCGTTTCCATTTCTCAAGCCATGTTGGGCAGTTTAGGGTTTTGGGTTTAGGTAGGGCAGTTTTTTTTTTTTCCAATCTTGGGCAGCATCTAATAAACTCCAACTCTCGAAATTTTGACATATGCTCATGTTACAAAACACAGAAACGTGAGAGAGAGGGGGTGAGTTTATACAAGGTGCCCAAAACTTAACATGAGCTAGGAAAAGTCCCAAACAATTGTGAATTTCTGTTTTTGCCCCAAAATACTTGAATTTCTATGATTTTGTGGAAGAGTTGCATCTGATGACCAACTTTTTTTTACCATCCATTTCTCCTTCATCTTAACTTTGTTTTGCATTTTTTTTTTTTGCCTCACATCATCATTCATATGGATGCCTTCTATTTACCCTAGTTTTTTTGGGGGGCCCAATGAAAGTATGATATCTTGGTCCAACTCTCCAAAGAAAATTTAATCTTGAAAGCTGCCCGAAACTAAAAGGATTAAACTTTCAACAATGGCGATTTTCCATTTTTGTACCAAATTTCATTTCTAAAAAATTGAAATATTTAGCTTCAAGTCCTCTACAACTCTACCAAGTCGAAATTTTAAAACTCTAGCATAATCCATGAATTTTTTTGATGCATTTGTGGGTTGGAACTATTTAGGTCAAATGTCGATTAAAAGTTAAGATATGTTTGGTGAAGTGCATACACATCATCTTGGGGTAAGTGGTTTACTATTTAGGTAGGTAACTTGGTAAGGCATTTGGTGACTACTATGGTAGGTAGGTAGATGCATGTGTAAGATGGTTAACACATAGCTAATCATTATGATTAACACATAGTTAACCATTGTGGTTAGCTATTGGGGCAAGAGTATAACATAGGAAATGTTTCCTATTCATATACCATCCATCCTTCCTGCATGGAAGGCTGGTGGGGGTGGTTCAGTCTAGCCCTTGAAGGTCCATTATGCTCTCTTTCTTACCTTACTTGTTTGTTGTTGTTGGACCTTTAGATTGTTGAAACAAGGGTATCAACTCTGCACCGTGATGAAGAGAAGATGATGTAAACCTGCCAAACTTTTTGCTAGAGGAGAGCAACAATCATGAACAAAGACGAAGAAGGTAGAAATGGGGGGGAATATGAGACTTTGAAGGGAGTTATGGGTTCAAACCCAATGGTGTGCAAGCGAAAGCTTGATCGACCTTGTGTCACTAAGCTTGACTTGGGGGGTGCCAACAACTTGTCATGTTGGGTTTGCTATTGTGATCAAGAATTACTTTTTTTCTGAAAAAAAAGCATTCACCCAAATAGGTACAAATCTCATATATATATATATATATAATCATTATATTTTTATTCAGCTACTAATATATTTAAGTAAATAACTTGCCCCCAAAATTAATCCACACCCCTTGAAAGCATTGTGAAGAGAAGAAGACACAAGTACAAGCATGTAGGCTATGTGAAAGTCAATAACCTAGTAGTATTTGTTTGAGGTGCTCACACCTTTAATGAGAAATCAAACTCAAGGTTGGAATATGGTGTATCTTATCAAGCCTCTATATATCTATTTTGTCAAGAGTTAGATTGTTTTAACCAAGGCATGAACTCAAGTATAAGCTACCCTACCTTACCTTTACAAGGTATTAAATTTCTAAGTAACCTGTAATATTCATATGCTCAAGTATTGTATTCCCAAGAAGGTCCTCAAAATGTTATGAACTAGGGGTTGGGTTTCATCTTTCTTGTGTCATACTATACTTCTCTTGGCATGGTTCTCAACATGTAATAGCAAAACATATATCAAGGATTTAGTACGGGTGTTAAATTTTAACAAGCCCTTCCAATGTGACATATTTTCTTGTATTGTACTTCAAATTTCAAAATCATCAAGGATTAGAAGATTGTTACACAATTCTTTGAATAGTGAATATGCATGTAAAGGTGAACAAAATTTGGGTTTTTTTGATAATGCATTTGTTGCTTCCCAATGTAGTTGGGACTTGTGAGTTGCTTCAAACAACCTACAAGACTTAGATTATTTAAAGAAGACTTTGAAATTTTTTTAGTGTTTGTTGATGGGCAATCCAAGGAGGTGAAATCTCAATTAGGTGTTGTAGAGAGTTGATGTTGACAAATAGGAGAACTAAAGAATATGTGATAAAGGGAATTGATGATCAATGGTGTTAATCAACAACCATAGATTTTGGGTTCCCCATCATTAAGGTTTTTAGGCATGGGCATTTTTTATGGGTTGAATGATGTTAATGACACCATGAACATGTAAGCAACCCAATTAATGAGGTGCATCATGTGTCATTCCAAAAGCAACATAAAAAAACTCATGGCTTGACCAAATCACATAAGCATTTCCAAAATCATTTATGACCCTAAGCATGGTGCCACAACCATGAAGAATCATGCTTCGATAAACACAGTGTGAATTTGACCAAATACAAGGCACATAGGAAACCCTAGAAAATATAAATAATAACAAGTGCCAAAAATGTAAGAAAAGGCATATTGTTGTCCCTTTTGCGATTATTAACTACTTTGGAATTTTGCCAGACAATACAAGAAAAATAAACCTTTTTTAGGTATGGTTGGTTGAAAATTTCGTGTTGGTGATTGCCAAGGGCTATGTACATGCCCTTGTCTACTATGGAGAACACATAGCTTAGGTAGCTTGTCATGCATCTCCATGGCACTACGGTTTTTGCTTCCCAAAAATAATTGGTGCATGATCATCTCTTAGTTCTGTTTTTTGGGTGAAACCCATTAAATTATGTACCCTCCCTATCATGATAGAGTGGTTATTAGAGTGCACAAGTGTAAGATTGCATGTACCAAAGTTGGCAATTGTGACATTTGCAAGTGGGTTTTAAATTGCATCCAATATGGAAGTGGCTCTAGCTATGAATGTGGAATAACAAGGGCACAAAAAGAAAACTAGAATGGATGGAAGGCACATGCACACATGTCATACCCCAAGATCATTTTCAACAACTTTGTGTTAATAATCAATGTTAGTATATTCATAACTTTGTCAATAATGATTCAGTGGTCTTACTTTGAAGCTCATTTTGTTTCTCCACAAGTGCAATAAGAAGGCTCGCATCAAAATGGAATTTTATTTTAATTATATATATAATTCATGTATGCATATGTGAATATGTTAGGTGTTCACAAGGTTAAAATCTCATCATATGTAATTTTTATTTCAAGCCAATCTAGACAATGATAATAAAAAAAAATTGTTATTAGAAATTCTTTTCAATTTTTAGATTTTTATGCCAATTTGTGAATTTCCATAAATATTGAACATTTGAGTCTTCTCAAAATAATAATAATATGGAAACGACTATAACCTTCCTTCTCAATGTTCTTAAACATATGTTTCATTATCGCAAATGTTTCAAGGAATTTCAAAACAGTAAAAAAAACACTTGAACTTATGATCTCATTATTTATAATGAGAAAAATATTCAACAAAAAAATAAGTCTAATAATATCACCCATAGGTAAATAACACAATACATTTTTTTGAATTTATGCTATTGACGTCAAACGAAAATACTTTTGTTCTCTCTTTCAGTAAACTAATAGCTTTGTAGATCATAAAACTAATCTGGTGCAATTTATTGCACTTTTATCATTCTTGTGACAAGACGATGCATGAAATTTCTGAATGGAATGAAAATTGGAATGAATGGAAAAGAAAATTTCATATAAAATGCACTCATGATGATATTGAAGTTTCGAAGAAAGAATTACCAAAACAATGGCTTTAGGGATGGTCTTCAAAGGGGCTTTGGGATAGGTTTTCTCAAAACAAAATTATGTTGTGAATTTGCTATCACAAATCGAAGGTTCATCTTCAAAAGTTCAAAGATACAATGAAAACATTTATTTTCATATCCTCATGTTTTACACATTGTCCCATGTATAAATTTTGCCATAAACATAGAGGTACAGATCACAAAAATTCACCATTAAATTGTTAAATTTGGTCTTAAATACAATTAATGGCTTACATGCCATTTTGGTCAATGGCACCTACTTATGCCCAACTCAAAGTGCCATGGTCAAACCTCCTTTGTCTCCTATATCTCTAGATGTGGGTATGATATTTACCTTGTTGATTAAACACATCAATGAAATGTGACTACTTTGGCAAATCACTATTGGAATTGGAATGTTTGAAGCTTTGAATGAATACAAGTGGTGGGATGCATCTTTGGTTGAGCAAGTGGGGACTTTCTAGCCAAACACAAGTTAACTAAAAAAGGTTGGGACTCTCCTAAAACATGGACTTGATCTTGGCACTTTCACAAGTGCCCTTACATTTGTTATAAATTCTTATGAACAAACTATGGGTTTCATGGACATAGCATGGTTCCTATTTTGATCATGTCTTTATCCCTTTTTTAATAATGAATTAATTTTGAAGATTCTATTTTGGAATTTGATTATTCTCAAATATTCCAAAAGATTCTCCATTTTGCTTCCAAAACAAATTGTTCTTTGAGAACAATAGTTTTTGAAAATTTTAGCATTTTAAAACATAATACAATTTGTGCCAAAAGCCACTAAGGTACCAAGGTATTTGAGTAGCACATGCATTACAATTGACATACAATTGTCGATATCTAGTTTGCAAACTCACATAGACCACATATTGATACCAAATTGGTACCAAAAATATTTTGATTTTCAACATTCAAAAACCCTCCCGACATTGTTAGTAATTTTCTTTTACTACCAAGAACCTTCTAGTATTTCGAAAACACCATGCAAAACCAACATGGGTTGTAACCTAAAAAATTCTCCTTTGGGCTATTTCTAGTGATTGATGCGGGGACACATCCAAGAACCCCAATCAGAGCTTTATTCATAGATGTCTTTCCCAAATACTTATAGTTCCAAAACATTGAAGATACACAAAAAAAAAAGTTAATAATTTATTGGACAATGATTCAATTTTGGGATCATGTCTTCTTCCTTCGCCGTCGCCTCCTTCCTCTAGACTTTACTCTTGTATTGTAAACAAGATCACCCACTTTCTTGAGTTGTGGGACTATGGCCTTTGAGCCCTTTCTCTTCCTGTGTGTTGTTCCATTTCTCTTTCTCTTCACAATAGTCAAATTATCTTTGTGTTTTGTTATGTCCACAAGACAAGGCTCCAATTCATTCCAGCTCAATGCCTTCTCCTCGTCCTCCTCGTCCTCCTCCTTTCCATTGTCATATTTTACCTATAACAACAAAGCCCCGAAACCATGCAATGACAATGGGTTTATGCATGCTACAAATAATGAAGTTCGGGAAGTAGGAAAGGATTGAACTTTGATGTTTTTGTTTTACCATATTTAATGAATGAATAATTTTTTTTCCTAATGTCACAGATTTCAAAGGCAGCTTGACACGAGATGGATCAATGGATGATGTCCAGTGGAGAGGATATTTTAAGAAAAGAAAAACATGCCTGGTATGGTGAGGAATTGTTGTTGTAGGCAGCAGAGGAGGAGGAGATATGTCCAGGCTTGTTGTAAGAGATATGATCCCGAATAGCTTTCTCAATGTAAATGTCCATCATTGCTGCAGTAGTGCCCATTCCCAACTTGGTCCACAATTTAACTTCCTCACTGCTTTTACTACCCGATGGGAAAAAGAAGACCAGAAGGAAATCAACATCAGCTTGCTACCTCTCATCACACTTCTTTTCCATCCCCACGGGGGTTAATTTTAAGTTTAGCATAGATAGATAGTCTAACTTCAGAATGCCATTTTCTCCACCCAAACCTTCTCAAGCTCAAGCTTTTTACTTCTTGTAATCCATTTAATTCATTTGCAAAGATCGACGGGCAAATCCATCAATAGAACTCTCACTTTTCAATTGTAATCCTTCACAAATATATCACCACCCATGTGCACCCCATGTGCACCCCATGTGTGCCCATGTGCAGAGTGGTATTGCAATTTTGTATAAGTGGTTTTGCAACTTTTCTTTCTCATCTCAATGTGTAAATTAATTCATTTAGTGAAAGGAAGAGAAAGAGACCAGGGATTCAATCTTTCCAATGAAGATGATGTGTGAGGAGGAGGAGGAGGAGGATTCTTCAGCTCGTTTGTGGAAGCAGCTCCCCAGTAATCACCAACAAGGCTAACCAAGCTTTGGGTAGCTGCTAATTTGCGCTTGCGCTTGCGGTTGAGGTCAAACAAGAGTAGTTTCTGTGCAGATGTGAATGGCTGTTGACTGAAATTCCCAAAACTTGATTCCATACTGCTTCCAATCTTCATTCCTTCGGGCAGCGCTGAAGATTTGATTACTGGTGGTAGTGCATTAAGCTGGGGGTTATTATTAGGATCAGTGGTAGGCTCAAAGGGATCCAAGAACTGGAACCTTGTTGATGAGGATGGGTGGTTGTTGTTGTCATTGTTCTGCTCTTGTTGGGTGGTGCTGCTGGTCTTTTCATGAGTGAGATTGAGCTCAAACCTTGGAAGTGGTAGTAGAGACAGTTGAGAAGATGACTGCAAGCACACTCCTGGCAATAATAAAAATTCTTGCAACACTTGTTCCTTATGTCCCAACTTGCTTTCTTCCAAGTTGGCTGTGAAAGCTCGACTTTTTGCCCCTGCCATAGGTGATAATACCTGATGAGGCTTTGAAGACCGTAAGGATACGGTTTCTGGATGACGTCTTCTGCTCTTATTCAGTTGCTCTATCTCTTGCAGTTTAAGGAAGGCTTTAATTGGTGGTGATGTTGGGTCCAACATTGTCAAACTATGCGGCTTGCTTACTGGGTCATCAAACCCATCATCATCATGCTCCTCCAGCTCTCCTCCACCTTCAAGTTCTGATAACTGCACCCCCAAAAATTGTCAATCCAACTAACTTTATTGGAATATTTTTGGAGGCAGAAAGCCTTGAGCTAGCTAGTTTCTCAACCCCATTTTCTTTTGGTGTTTTTTGTTTCCCGGGTCTTCTGTCTTGCTACACTAATCAGCTGCCACTTTTATACCACAACAAATTGACCCATTGATTCCAGCTAACCCAAAAAACTAGCCATGAATTTGTGAGTGCCACGAGTGTTGGATCTGCACCAATCAATCTGCGTAGATGCTTGACTACGTATCTGGATACCATAGTACCTTGGCAGCTTCAACACTAATTAAATTATTTTGTAGAAATGTTGAAATTTTTCTAAAATTTCTTTTTTCAAAGAACAAAGTTCTGTGAAGGAGAATAGAGAATCTGTAGGAATATTGCAGAATATTTCTCTTTTTCAACATGCAATCTTCAGATTTTACTTAATTATTCGACAAACATGTGTTGAAGCTGCCCTTGTTGTACTACTACTGTAGTCATTCATACTAACAATTCTTTCAGCAGAATGAAATTCATAGTGTGACAAAATGAATGCCTTTTTTTTTTGGTTTTTTCTTGTGGCTCTCACAAGAAAAGAAATTGTACCTCAATTTCACCCCCTACAGCAATACCATATTCATCAACTGTTTGAAACATGTGAATGCTGCTTGATGATGCCTTGGTTGTTGTGGCTTCTTCACTTGTTTGAGTGGATTGGTCTGCTGATACACTAACCTCAGCGAATCCACTACTGAAGTAGTCTGCATCTCCTGAATGTATCCAAGGTTTCCATTTTATTCTTCACTCTCAGATTCTTCAAAGTCAAGGTGTAGTAGATAAGCACACTCAAAATACAAAGGAAATTGATTTTCCACAAAAAAAGAAAATGTGTTAGAGAATCAATCATACCCAGTGTCTGTTTGCCACCTGGTTCTTGTTCACTACAAACATCGATTTCTTCAACTGATAATTTGCTCCATCCTGTCCCCATTTTGCTTTAATAATATCCTTCTTCCAAACCCCGAAAAATTCTCGGTCTCTCTCTTCTTGTGAAAAAAAGTTTCCTGAGTTTTGGGTGTCTCAGCTTCTTGTTAGAAAACTTTGCTAACAAGTCTAACATCCAGACAAAAACTGCACTCGATGATAGATCACACCACCCAACTAAGATGAATTTTGATTCTAATCACTAGTTTGAATGTGCAAAATGTACAACTCTAATGGGGTGTTTCATAACCATGTTGGTCACTTGAAAGTCCCAAAAATAAAACAAACAAACAAACAAACAAACAAACAATGGGCAATGTGCAAACAATTGAATTTCCATCTCTCTTTGTTTCTTGCATCATTGTAAAATGATGCTTGTAAAGTCCAAAAGATTCCAAACTCTGAAATTTCTTGAGCTGCTACAGAATCCCTAGATTTTGTAGACAGTAGAAAAGTCCTCCTCATCAACAAATTAAAACTGGAAACATTTCTGATTCATGCAGGCTCCAAAATCAATCTTCATGATCTGATTTCATGCCCAAACAACTCCCATTCTTTAACTGAAATGGAGTGCACTATGAGGATTTTGTAACAACATTGAACAAAGGCATCTGATTTGTGAAGTCCAAAAACAGTTTTGTTAGATTTGAAGCACTGAAAATTTTAACTGCTGGATTTTTCATTGTCTGAGGTTTTGTGAAATTTTGTCATGAAACTTGCAATAAATATATGATTTGTGAGGGAAAAATTATTAGACTTCCGAGGGAAAAAAAAATTGTAGTTTCTTTTGGTTTGGGGGATGCTTTCTTTCACTCTGTGGACTGGTACAATGGTTTTTTTAGTAGTGACATGAAAGCTCACAAATTGCAAAATGGGTTCATTTTTTCTGGCATCATGCACTGCAGGCGAAATCTCTTTGCCAAAATGAGTGTTTCTTTATGTTGAATTGCAGTATTTTAGCAGCAGAGGCTTCCAAACAGCAAATCACCTCTTTGGTTGTGTTGAGTTCGAGATTGACAACCCGACACAAAGTTCAACCCAGGAACAAAACTTTTGAACATCACCCAATCTTTGCTCCACCCAAAGTGCAATGCAACATTGCAATTTGGTACTTGGAGGCAGAGGATTGGATCGTGAATCTTCCTCCTCCTAAATTCAGAAAATACATGTTGCAAAACAACAGATTTTAAAAACCCATCTTGAGCATTACCTTGAATTGAAAAACAAACCCATACTAGTGAATTTTTTTTCCTCATAAAAGATTGTGGTCATGAACCTTTAATAGACCCAAAGATGATGATACATGAAACTCTCTCTTGAAGAATCAGGAGCTTCAGTTTGCAGAATCTGGAGTGTGTGTTTTTTTGAGGGGGCTTGGAGATGAATTCCAGTTTTTCTGTTGGAGGGCAGATCTAAAGGTGATATGCAAATTACAGTTCCAAGAGGAGAAAGCTTCTTGTCCTGAAGGGAGAGATCTGGACAGATTTGCTGACATGCCAGCCACTTCAGACTTCCTTTTTCACATGCCCGCTCTAATTTGAAGCTTGAGTTGCACTGCGTGGCCAGCCACCTCAGCATTTGCACCCCGTCTTTTGGGCTAAATTGCATATGTGGCAATTAGGGTTAAGCCATTCATACATACGTAATTGGTGTTTGCATCCTATTGACACACTTTTACAAGCATTTTACAAGCATTTTCCGAGGGGGAAAC
>Ga0116229_10014529_pt1 | contig 10919 bp, 7 predicted proteins | sample S1TSphgellanicum_3_FD_87313 | JGI IMG/M metagenome (GOLD analysis project Ga0116229, IMG submission 87313) | Host-associated microbial communities from peat moss isolated from Minnesota, USA - S1T2_Fc - Sphagnum magellanicum MG | ecosystem: Host-associated > Plants > Peat moss > Unclassified...
TATATATATAAATTTTCAAACCCTTCCTTTTTTTTGAATGAATAAATTTAAGTTTTTCATAAATTCATTCAAGCAAAACATCTTACAATGTCATGATGCGCCCATTCTCATGGTAATTCCTTTAATTTTTTTAGCTTTTGGAAGTATTTTTGTAGGATACTTGGCCAAAATGTGACTTATTAGCTTGTCCTAGTACTATTTCAACTGATGAAATACTCTTCAACTTGATAAGGGGAGCCTTATGATGGGCAATCTCTCATGATGTTGGTAATCTCTCAAAGTAAGATTAAAATTTTGTATAATTATAACAATGAGGTTCTTTAACGCTATCAACTTGCGCACTTTGGTATGCAGAATGGCCATATTTTGTTTTGTGGGCTAGGTAGGATTGTGATATGGTAACGATTTATGTTCAACAACATGTTGTTGAACTTGGAGCGAAGCTAATAATTTGAATATCCTTAATCCTAAAAGACCTTGCTGAATACTACCTTGGTTTTGGCCTCCTTGAAACCAAGATCGCATTTTTGTTAAAATTTTGCAACTACCAATTTGATTACTTTTGTCAAGAAGGTTAGCAAGTCAACCTCAGTGATGACAAAGTTGTATGTATATTTTTTCATGTTTCCAACCATTTCATTTATGCCATTCAGCCAATCAATCAGGATTAGGCTGCAAAATTATGACTAGGCTCTGAAAGGGAATATAACAAAATATTATGATTCAATTGACCACCAAATTTTGATAAATAGAAGAAAAGATAAAAAACAAGGAATACGACTCATTTGGAAGGTGCTACGAGTGAGATACATGAAGACTACAAAAAAGAGTTGGACCCTCAAAAGTGTTTATGTACTATTAAGGTTCCAAATGTTCGGAAAGGTGTAAAGGTTGAAGACAACATGCCTACTACTAATTCAAATAATGATTTTTGGGAAACCCCAATTGAATTGAAGATGATGAATGATATGGTGGAGAAGCATGAAAAAAAATTAGCAAAAGGCATTTGAAAAAAACAATAAGCATATGAAAAAAAGGTGTTGATCAATACATGTAATAAGTCTCATCCGGGCTTTACTAATCAAAGTGGGCATCAATTTCGTAGTTGTTAGAATGTCAATGTGATGGTGATGGATCCAACTATGTTGGTTGGTCTTCTTAGAAATGGTAAGGTTCTTGATATTTCCTCCATGATGCCAAAGTTGCTAAACACCAACATTTATGATCCAAAGTGAAATTTTCACAAAACTTACAAGCCAATGAAGGTACATGAGAATTTGAATTGAAGCTAGTGAAATATTCTACAAGGCGTGATTCATTTTGATTTGGAAACATTGGAAATAAAAATCAGCCAATCTAACTCTAAAATATGAGTTCATTGAGCATGGGTGAAAATTGTTTCAAATATGCTAAATATTTTTTTAAAATAAAATAAAACAAATGTTCATTTTTTTCTATGGAACCTTTATTGCATATTTTATCATGATGTTAATTAATGGTCTGAATTTATAGTAATCTAATTGGATTTTTAAAAATAGTCATCATAATTTATGTTTGGACTCCGATTATGGTTTTTAATTAATCGAAAATGTATAGTTTAAAAAGAGGTTTAAAGAAATTTATTAAAAAACAGTTGTAAGGAAAAGAAATGGAAATCTTCCCAAAAAAAACCCTCATGAGACCCTAAGGCAATCCACCATAATGGTCAAATTCCCATATTTGATGTGCCTTACAAATACACTATTCATTTCATTGGAGTGCTTTATGGGTTGATAACTTACTTGATGAAATTCCAATCATCTCTGCAGGTTAATAATTATTGAAAACTCAACACCGAGTTCATAAGAGTCTTGTTCATTCTTTGGATGCTACCCACTAAGCAAGTAGGCTTTTTGCCATTTAAAAAACAATCCATAACCACTAAGTAAGAGTTATTAATAACCATATTCATAACTAGGTGTTTCTCAATAATTGACCAACACTGATTCAAATCACTTTTTTTTTATGGTTTATTTATTTATTTATATATATTTTTGGTGTTCCCTAAATACATTTAGGGTTTTTCAGAGTGATAATGGAATCCCAATCATCTAGGGAAGTTTTTATGGAAATTATTAAACACTGAAAATTCAATGCTTCGATTCATGAGGGTCTAGTTAGTTCATTGGGTGTTACCCATAAAGTGGATAAATTCTTTACTTGGTTTATTAAAAATCATAAATCATTAATAAATAAATTATTAATAGCCATATTGATAACCATGTGTATTTTCAATAACTTGTCAACACTGGTGTTTAGGTATAAGAACTTGACTTGACCAGATCTAAATATTAGGAACTTGATGTAGATTTTTATTAGTGAACCATTGATATTGAGGTAAAACTCGAAATTTTTTATTCGCTTATTTTTATTGGAGGAAATTGTTGGGGACCTCCTTAGGTTTTGGTGTTTTAGATAGGAACTATTAAGGTTTAGGGTTTCTCTTATCACTTTGATTAAAAAATCATTTTCATGAGTGATCATAGGATGGTAAAATTTAGAGCATAAATCATAGCTTCCATATCATTTTTCAGTTACAAACATATTTTCAATATGCAAATATGTGATATGTACTTTGATGTTTTTTTTTTGGGTTATTTATGTAAAGTTTTGTGACAATCTATGATGCATAGGAAAATTGAACGATAGAATCAATCAATTTGAAACAAATGAATACTTTTGAAATCATAACCCTAAAGCTTAACCATATCCAAAATTGCATTCACTTCAACAACCCTAAATCCTATACTTGATATAACCAACATAAGTTTTTTTTAAAAAAAAACCTGTACTCACATGTTCTGAAATATATTTTTTAAAATTCAAAACTCTACCCAAAAGGATAACCAAAATTACAAAATTCAAAACTCTACCCCAAAGGATAACCAAAATTACAAAATTCAAAACTCTACCCAAAAGGACAACCAAAATTTATAAAATTCAAAACCTTACCCAAAAGGGTAACCAAAATTATAAAATTCAAAACTCTATCCAAAAGGGTAACCAAAATTATAAAATTCAAAAAACCTTTCCCAAAAGGGTAACCAAAATTGTAGAATTCAAAACCTCACCCAAAAGGGTAACCAAAATTATAAAATATGAAAGTGGAGAGATAGCTATGTGCCACCTCGTGTTTTTATGACTACACATCTCATGTGCGTGGCAGAAAGCATGAGCACTTCACGCAATGTTGGCTTAACCCGCATCTCAACATCGGATGTGTGATGTGATTCCATCCATTCAAGCTCTCTCTACGACCTGATCGATCGATCCCCAGTGGGCTTTGCTGCTGTGATCCGGTTGATGTTTTCATCCATCCAGCCATCCATCCATCCACACTCTCTTCGACCTGATCGAGTGTGGGCTTGCTTGCCTGCTGTGAGACGAAGACGTGGGCCGGAAGAGGACAGAACGAACACCCCGGAGCTTGAGTGCATAGGCGATGGCAACATCGAAATCGGTATTGGTGATCAACTCCGGCAGCTCATCTCTCAAGTACTCTCCTTTCCCTCTTTATTGTGCATATCTTTTTTTTTAAAGGTTTTTCTGTTTGTTTGGGGACCTCTTTTGCAACTTTCTCCCGAGCTTTCTTTGATTTGCTCTCCTTTTCTGCTGTTTCTCTGTCTCCGTTTCTCAATTTCCAGGGGGTTGTTTCTATCATGATAGCAATTAAAAGTTCAGAGTCATGCACATGTCTTTGGATTTTTTCTTCTTTCTTTAGGAATTCTTTTCTCTTGCTCCGCTTGACTGCTCGAACTGATGATTGCTTTCGACTCCTGCTCTCATTCCGCTGTTTAGCGAGTACATCATTTATTTTTAGGTCTCTTTTTCAACTTTCTCCCGAGATTCTTTGATTTGCTCGAGGATCGGATTTCGGAAGCTTCTCTCAGTTCAATTCCGTTCAGAGTATCGTTCAGAGTCGTTTGTTCCAACTTTCTATTCTTTTCTTACTTGGAACCCTCTCTCTCTATGTCAGGGTTTTTGGGACGCAATTTTGGAATGCGTGTCTCATGCATATCTTGCCTTCTACAATTTCTTTTCATACCTGCAGTCTGTCTGTCGGTGTGAAAATAGTTCCCTATCGTCTGTTTGTATTGTTGTTTGAAAATTTTTAATCTTATCTTTTCAAGTGTTGGTGAATCTTTGTAGGATTGTGCATGCTCAAGCAGTCCTATGAAAATGTCTGTCCTGTGACACTTGGATTGAATTCTGTTTTCTTCAGTTCTGTCAAGAATTATATGCTATAGGCTGGGGGTTTAGTGCCATAATCACAGCTAGAGCTAAATGCAATTTCTAAGTGTCAATCAGCTCCTGCGCATGTGAAGATGTTGAAGGCTGGGTGCTTGTTTATGATAATATCCGAAGCAAAATAAGAATGGGAGCAATTAATGTCAAACTTTGGTTTTCAAACTTTTGATTTTCAGGTATGCATTGTTTGACCTTGGCAAGACAGCAACATGCATTTATCAAGGCTTGGTTGATGGAATTGGTACCTCCAAAAGCTTCATTTCACACAGGAATGTCCCAGCTTCCCATGACATCAAATTGCAGGTGGGCATTGCATCACCAGCCTTTGATTTTGCAATCAAATCAGGAATGAACTTTTACATACATGGTCTCTCTATTGCCATTTGCTCACAAAAACTTCCCATTGCAACTGCTTGTCTTCTGGGACCTTGTATGGCGAGGTGAAACCTCAAAGGCTCAATTTTCAGCTCATCATGAGGAACATAATGTATGGAATCATTTGTGTAAACATTTTTTTTTATGTTCCAATCTCTTCTACTGTTGCTTGGAAGAGAAAAACTGGTGGAGAGTTTTTATTCTCGACCCATCCAAACAAATCATGAACATTTTTTACAGGCAGCAGACTGTACAGACCATAAACAAGGGCTGAAGAAGGTGCTGGAGCTACTTAATTTTGGCAAAGGCTACAGTGGAATTGCAGCTGTCGGGCACCGAGTTGTGCATGGAGGGGAGACTCTTACAGAGCCCACTATTATCACAGATAGAGTGAAACGGGCTATTGAGAAAGCCATCCCACTTGCACCCCTTCATAACCCTCCAAACCTCCAGGTATGAAAGCCTGTGATTGATAAAAGAGCTTGCTTCATTCATATTCTAACTTAATAAGTGTTGCAGAGGAGATATGTGGCAGTAGCAATCAAGCCTTCAGTTTCTCTGCAGGCCCAAAACAGGTTTAACAATCATATACTCTTCCTGTCAGACTTTGAACCGATAGTACAGTTGTATCCTTGTGCCGAGTGTAGATTTGAGATGAGAATGTAGGGTCTAGTAGCCAACAAGCACAGTTGAAAGCGTGAATGGTGGAATGTCCAAAACAACTAGAGATGAAACCTTTATTGTGTTGTATACCAAGAGTGATAGAGAGGTGGCATATGTATTAAAAGATGTCAGCACACATTCAAGGGTCCATTGAGGAAGGTGGCTCTTGTTGTCTTCTCAAGTATTCAATCAGGATGACTTTCACAAAAAGTGAAACTCAGAAACACACATTTGTATCTATGCTAAGAAAAGTCATGTGCATCCAGGGAATAAGGGATGCTGAGGAGATTTTTGATTGTCCACAAGTGGCTGTATTTGACACAGCATTCCATGGAACAATGCCCCCCAAAGCATACCTGTATGCAATCCCATTCCAATTCTACAAAGAGCTGGGTGTTCGGCGCTATGGATTCCATGGAACAAGTTATGAATACCTTCTGGGACAGACAGAAAATGTTCTCAATAAGCCCAAGGATGACTTAAACTTGATCATTTTCCATCTTGGAGCAGGGGCAAGCATGGCAGCAATTAAGCAGGGGAAATGCATAGACACCACTATGGGGTTAACTCCACTACAAGGCTTGGTAATGGCCACCCGGTCTGGTGATATTGATCCTGCTATTTGGCAAATGCTAGCAACAGAGAAGGGGCTAAGTAATGAAGAAATAAGCACTATGTTAAATAAGGAGAGTGGCATGTTTGGGCTTTGCGGAGAAAAAGACATGCGAGCTGTATGGGATGCAATTGAAGAAGGAAGCAAGCAACACTTATTAGCCCTTGATGTTTTCATACACCGCATAAGGACATATTTGGGTGCATATTTGGTGCACTTGCAAGGGCAGGTTGATGCCTTAGTTTTTAGTGCAGGAATAGGTGAGGCATCAGCCCGAACAAGGACATGCATTTGTGAAGGGCTTGAAGGGTTTGGAATTGAAATTGATCCAGGAAAAAATACAGAAGGCAAGAGCAAGAAGCCAATGCAGATTCACAAGGAAAGTTCTAAAATCAAAATTCTGGTCATTCAAACAGATGAGGAGCTGCATATTGCACAGCAGACATTACAGGTTATAAATAGTCATCATCAAACAACTTCCAGGGGAGCATAGGTATTCAAAGCTGGAATGCACCTGAGCAATAAGTAGTTGATGGCAGTGTGCATTTCATCTCATCTTTGGTGGGCAGCCAGTTTCAAATCAATATCTTGTTGGGAAGCAAACTACAGTTTGGTAACTCATCTTGACAAATTTCTTTCCTGGCATTAAATTATGTGAATGATAAATCTATCTTGGTACATATGTTGTTTACAATGTAATTTTAGGGGAAAGATATTGAGAATCTGTGTACCAGGTGCCATGTACTAGGTTTGATTTCTGTACCAATTTGCTAATCTAGCCTGCACATTATGATGTGAAAGTATGGAGTTTGCAATTTGAACATGGAACTTGAGATGGATTTGCATGTATAAGGTCAGTACTGTGAGTAAGATAGCTTTTGTGGTCTTCAAGTCAGATCAGTTGGAGTTTCTGAAGACAACTCAGGAAATGTGGACTTGGAAACTGAAAGAGGCAGCAGCCTAGGAGACTTCTCTCACAACTGAGCTAAAATGCAAGGTTGGACAAGAATGACTGTTAGATGAAAGTTGATGAATGCATACAGATGGATGGATGAAGCAACGATGGAATAATATTGGCCTTATAACTCCTTTCATTCTGCTCCCATTAAACTGTAGTCACTTTCATTGCAGTTGACCCGAGTATTCCTTATATGCATTGGCCTGAAGACTGAAAGTGGATACAGGAATTTGAACAAAAAGACCTCACCTTTTGGATTTCCAACTGTATTTTTCTTTCAAGTTTTCTAGTGGTATGATAGGTACATCGTCAATGTCTGGGCTCAAGTGAAGTAGTACATTGGATTTGTCACTCAAATAATCTTATAATTGGGCTCAATACAGTAAAAAGAAGACAAGAAAACTAAACTAAATGCTCAAAATCCAAAGCCTTAATATTCAATGCTACAATTATGATGGACAAAAGCTCAACAAGCAAAAGCTCAAAATTTCCAAGTAAAAATTAAAAGAACATGTTCTCCAATTGTGAATTATGAAATTGATGGAAGTTGCAATTTGCATTTTTGTGAGAAGTTGGATCATCATTGTCATCATTGCCATTAGTAACGTGAACATGTAGTGCAAATAAATTTTTTGGTCAAAGCTCCACATCACCTTCCAAACCAAAAACATGTTGACTTTAGTAGATCATGAAAAACACACAACAAGAGGGTTTGAAAAAGCACAATTTTTTGGGTAAAAAAATCGTTGTGTTAACAATTGGAACTAAGTTCTTAAAACATGTTGCATGTTACTTGAGTCACAATGTAACATGTATACCTATCTACCAATTGAAAACATTCAACACATGTTCCCCGATTAATATGCAGCATGGTATAATAGGATTTAATGTGTTATAATATGTTACATTAGTTTTTTTTTGGTTGCAAATTTACTACATAAAAAATTGTGTACATTATATGTGATATAACAACTAGGATTATATTCTTATAACACATGTAACATGTAAACCATTGTTATACAAGTGTCATAGCCTAAAATAATGATTCAAAAAAATTGTGCTATAAGAGATGACATCGTCTAACTCATCCATTTGTTGGCACATTTTATGTATTCAAATCCATGTTACATTATGGTCATTATAATTGTGATGGTGATGTTAGTATCATCTCAATAGTCATTAGTACCCATCAAGGCAACTTTTGAATAAGCCATTGTTCACCTTAGTAGATCTTAGGGCATTATGGTCTATAAAGCAAATCATTTTCCCATATGCTATCCCCCACCATTGTAAATCACACTCACATTTGAGTGCATTCTTTCTATAATCTCTTAGAATTTGAATACTTAAAAGACCCAACTTCTTGCAATAGGTCTATTTGCTCAAACTCACAAATGTGTTACATGGTTTCCTTTTGGTCTAAAAGTAGACTTTGTCACCTAACCCTTATTTAACATTAGTTAAAACAATATTAGACTATTAGGAGTTCCATTGAGTTTTCATTCATTCATGTCATTTTAAAAGATGTCTATTAACATGCATATATGTTTCCTAGTTAGGGAGTGTTTTGATGGCCTTTGTCTTATCAAATCACCCATCACATGTGTTATGTTATTTACCTTCTTCTTTCACATTCTTAGACCTTTTTTTTATACTTTGGCTACTTTACAAGTTTTGAGGTGCCTTTTAGGTCCAAAATCCTTTGATAATTTGAGTGAACTTTTAGTCTATAACAAGTCTAGCACATTAGTGAAAGGATTCATTTATATAGAATGTGTCAAACAATGCATTTCTTTTGAAAAGTGATGGGACCAAGTGATGTTATTGGAAGATTTGAAGCAATCAATTCTCATTGTTTGGAATGGATACCAACACCCATGGAATTAGTTGAGAAAGGAGGAAATGTCATTTTTAGTGTAACTTGTGAATTTGCCAAGGAGCTTATATGGGAAGGACATAGAAAAAGGATATGGTAAAAATAGGATTGCAAGAGGGACAAATAGTTGAGGTTGATGGTGCTCATCAAGATCAAGTCACTATGAACTCAAGAGAATGGGTATAATTGGGTTCTTTCAAGAGTGTAAACTTCTATTTGGAGTTGTACTTGACTAATCAAAGTGATCAAGAAAGGATTTTGAAAGGAAATGTATCATTGAGTTCTTTTCACAATAGCTAGTTCCACACATTGTACTTTTCATAATGGAAGATGTTGGTTTCAAACAAACATTAATCACAAAGTTGGTTCCACGAATGAAGGTTCTTCAATTTCATCTATTTTGTGAATATAAGGGATGGGAACACATAATTAAAGGACAACTTGGTTGTCAAATGATTGTCGAAAGCAAAAATTAGAAAAAAATTCATGAATTGGTTATCTAAGGATTGAAATGGGTTTCTCTAGTTGTCAAAATGGGGGCACGTATTGCAATGGAGCTAGGGGATATTGTTCCAAGTCCTAATTTGGAATACAAAGGTGTTATCTTTATGTTTAGTGAAGGTGTTGGAAAAGACCCACCAAGGAATGGGCCATTGTTATTCTTGAAGAACTCGTGACATATCATGCATTTGCCATTATAATTGCAATGCAATTTCTAGATGATTGATTTGGGGAGTTTTTGAAGGATAAAGTCATTTTTTTAAAATCAAGTTATAAAGGGTAGTCTACAAGGACGTGCAAGGGAGAAAAACAAGAGAGTTGAAATGTATTTGTAGAAAACATTTCAATGACAACATGCAAATCGAGGAGTTAGAAAGATTTCCTTGTACACCAAAATGATTGACATCTTTGTTGGTCTTGCCTTAGTAGGCAAGGATATTGTGTTTGGATTCATTATAGAGTATAGTAGCTTAAGGGATTTTGGGCCCCAAGGTAGTAGGTCTATTTTTATGTGAGGATTTTTGAAATATGATATTTTGGCTTGTGTTGAAACTGGAGGTTAGTTATAGAGTTATAATATCTTGAAGGATTTTGGTTTCTTTTAGAGGATTTTTTTGAAGATTATATTTTGGCATGGTGAAATATTTGAATTTTCATAATTCTTCTTTTGGCTTAAGATACTTTTTAATGTAAATTTGGCAAGGCCACAATGTGACACAACCCTTGTTTAACTTGAGAGTTCCTCATTTTGGATCAGTTAGTTGGTTCTTGGGCTCTTTTGTTGTTTGGACATAGTATCCCACTATAAGTTTTCAGCAACTATGTTTTTTGGGTGCTTTTCAACATCATGACTAAGACTTCATGTTACTTCTAGAAAGGTGACAAATGTTTTGCACTCGTTGATGTGTTCTTTTCAAAGTGTTTGTTGTGGAGTTTTCAATAGTTGAAAAGTCATCAAAGTGTATAAAAGTCACCTACAAGGAAACTAGTGATGGTCGATATTTGTAAATCATTGCCAAGAATGCATGTTTTTCCAACCAGGGATTAGGCTTGCAAAAACTTAGTTTACTTGCAAATTTAAGTTGATTAATTTGCCCTAAGAAGTTCAAAATTCCACATTCCTAAGTTTTTCCGGGGAAGAGTTAATGCCTCCCCGGTGAATCCCAACAAATCTAGTTGTTAGTCTTGAAAAATGTTGAGTAGATTGACCAACTAGTTTGATAAACTAGTTACATACCTACTTTGCAATGGTGGACTGGTCTAAAGAAATCTCCTCGATTTCCACCAATTTTTGTATTTTACCCTACTTTGTAATTTCCTTAAACTTCGACAATTCAAACAAATAATTTCTAGAAAATTCAACATTTTCAAAAATTGTTTAATTACTGTTGAACCTGAAAAGGTGCTATGGGGACTGTGATCATTTTGCCTTTCCAAAATACATCAAGGAATACAAAAAAGGAATAACTTTGTGATCAAAGAAGAGTGGCAAATTACTTGCTCCTTCCTTCACATTGTGCAATCCCCAATCATATGGGGCTTGCAAAATCTCTTTTCGGTGTTGTCATCCTCTTCCACAATCAAGCTCCATGTGGCCCTCCAGTACAGCCAATGCATGTGATATTTTACACATTTGTCACATGAGA
>Ga0116229_10014530_pt1 | contig 10919 bp, 10 predicted proteins | sample S1TSphgellanicum_3_FD_87313 | JGI IMG/M metagenome (GOLD analysis project Ga0116229, IMG submission 87313) | Host-associated microbial communities from peat moss isolated from Minnesota, USA - S1T2_Fc - Sphagnum magellanicum MG | ecosystem: Host-associated > Plants > Peat moss > Unclassified...
ATACATGCCCAACATTAGTTGTAATTCCCCCAAACCATGGGGCCCACTAGACTTTGGTACTATTGAAAGGCTCTTGACAAGGAGGTGTGTTGCTTTCAATTTTTTGAACCAATGAAGCAAAAGTTATGGAATTTATGCAACAATTTCTCCAAGCTTGAAATTTCATGAAGAATTTTGACAATTATTTCATAATTGATAATCCAATAAATGGTTCTTTGGGAGGATATGATTATGAATTGAAGGATTAAAATGAAACAAAATGTTTTGTATTTGATCTTTTTTTTGTCATTTTGAAAAAAACATGATGTAGAAAGGATGCATGATGTGTTATTAGAGATATTGATTCTTCTATTACAAAAAATTAATTGATTGGCTTTTTTCATTCATTAATTATAACATTGTGACCATGCTATTGGAATTGTGGAAAACATTGATTATTATTTTTTTTAAAATTAGGTTGCATATCCTCCTAAAGTGTCATGCACATTTGCACCTTTTGTGAAGTTAATTGGCAGATCATCTTAAAGAATGACTGATGAAAAATTTAGCTTGAATATTTTTGAAATGACACACAACACTAATGAACTTATGAAAAATATTGTCAACTTAGAATTGTGGATATTCCAACGACTCAAAAAGGGGATATAAAAAACAAATTGTGTTCATTCCATCCATGGAATAAGCATGAGATTATGTTTCCCAAAGTAAGTCATTAACTTAACAATTTTTTGGCATTTCATGATCATAGATTGAAACATAAAATATTTGCTCATGTTTTGGTAATTCTCATTAGTTTACGAAGATGTGAATGTTAAACTTTTTAAAGAAATTAAGTTAATTTGTCTAACAAGAATTGGCTTAAGGACCCTAGACGTGGTTCTAAAGCTACAATGAACTTCATTGGACCCATTGAAGTTGGAGTTTATTTTAAACCAAAGTTTCAAAGTTTTAAAAAATGAAATGAAACGATTTATGGATGTCAGCTATATACATTAGTGAAGGTGTGGAACATGTTTTTTTGGGTTAAAAACATTACTATATTTCTTTGAAAAATAAAATTGAATAATATTTGGAAATTTCTTAATTTCATGTATGCTATTTTTACGGTCCTTTCACCTTTGATTGACCATTATAAACATAGAGAAAATTGTATTTGTGCGGAATTGATATATCAAATTTTGCTTAATAAAAACCATGAAAATTTTCAAATATAAATATAAATATATATATATATATACAATTTTGTTTGAGGATGGTTTCGAACGATTTTTTGAAAAACAATTAGATAACCATTTAATGCTAGAATATGTTTGAGGTTTACCTTTACTTAACTTAGGCATGGGATAATTGTTGTGTGGAGGGGAAAAAAATTAGATATGCAAAAGTTGTTATTTCTCAGTTGTTATTTAGTCGATTTTTGAATTTTTATTCATTTAAAAAAATACAAATATCCCGTATTTCTATTTATTTCACAATTTAATTTCGATATTTGATTTTGATTTAACTAACGAGTATATTAAGTTTTGACATCGGAAATTATTTTACTAGTTTAAAGTTGAATTTTTTTTTGTGTGTTTTTTTTTGAAATTGTAAGAACAATTGTTTGTGTTCAAAATTCAAAATTCACTTAGCAAATGCCCCATCATTGAGATGGGACATTTTTTTACTATTGGACTTTTTACAACTACCTACCCATTGGAGTTACTGCACCTAAAAATGGATTTGAACTCCCAACCTCGTCACCAAGGCCTAAAGCTTCAAGTCACAGGTTCGGTAACAGGTTTGGATTCTAGGGTTCACAGTTTGGGGTCGATGAGCCCTGGAAAATGAAGTCACAGGTTCGGTAACAGGTTCAAATTCGAGGTTTCGGAGTTTGTTTGTGGTCGATGAGCCCTAAAACTTGAAGTCATAGGTTCAGTAACTGGCTCCAATTCTAGGGCTCAGAGTTTACGGTCAGTAATGAGCCCTAAATCTCCAGGTCACAGGTTCGGTACTAGGTTCGAATTTTAAGGTTCAGAGTTTTTGGGTCGATAATGAGCCCGAAAATTCGAAGTCACGGGTTCGGTGGCAAGTTCGTACTTTAGGGCTCGAAATTCGGGGGTCCGGAATGAGCCCTAAATTTCGAGGTCACAGGTTCGGATTTTAGGTTCGGAATTTGGGGGTCAGGAATGAGCCCTAAATCTCGAGGTCACAGGTTCGGATTTTCCGGTTCGGAATTTGGGGTCAGGAATGAGCCCTAAATCTCGAGATCACAGGTTCGGGTTTTAGGGTTCGGAGATTCTAGGATTTGGGGTTTAGGGTTCCTCGAGGGAAAGACAAGGACAAAGCGCCGCAGTAGTGACACTGGGCGTTCTCCATTCTCGCCATCGCCCTCGGAAATTTTGGCGAGCTTGAAGGACTTTGGGGCCATGGCGGAGCGTGGTGGAGGTGAAAGAGGAGGGGATAGAGGCGGATTTGGCCGTGGCTTCGGCCGTGGGGACAGAGGGGGACGAGGAGATAGAGGGCGTGGTGACCGCAGAGGCGGGCGTCGAGGTCCGAAGCGTGAAGAGGAGGAGAAATGGGTGCCAGTGACGAAGCTTGGAAGACTGGTGAAGGATGGAAAGATCAAGTCCTTGGAACAGATATATCTGTTCTCGCTCCCTATCAAGGAACATCAGATCGTGGAGTTCTTCTTGGGTTCAGCTCTGAAGGATGAGGTCATGAAGATCATGCCTGTGCAAAAACAGACTCGTGCGGGGCAGAGAACAAGGTTCAAAGCCTTCGTTGTGGTCGGGGACAGCAACGGCCACGTCGGTCTCGGAGTCAAGTGCAGCAAGGAAGTTGCGACTGCCATTCGAGGCGCCATAATCATGGCTAAGCTTTCCGTCATTCCTGTGCGACGAGGGTACTGGGGAAACAAAATCGGCAAGCCCCATACTGTGCCGTGCAAGGTCACTGGGAAGTGCGGCTCCGTGACTGTGCGGCTAGTGCCTGCTCCAAGGGGTTCTGGTATTGTGGCTGCTCGTGTTCCAAAGAAGGTACTGCAGTTTGCTGGTATCGAGGACGTTTTTACTTCCTCCCGTGGTTCCACTAAGACACTCGGCAACTTCGTGAAGGTTGGTTCTCTCTTTGGTTCTCTTTTTCCTCTTGCCTTTTTCCTTTTCTTTCTATCAGAAAACTCAATCAATCTCAGGTTTTCTTGCAATTGAAGCGATGTAAGACGGGATTTTTGCTTGACTCTACTTGTGTGATAAAAAATTGTGTCCTTGTGATTTCGCACAGGCGACATTCGAATGTCTGTTGAAGACTTATGGATTCTTGACTCCCGATTTGTGGAGGGAGACACGCTTCACTCGTTCTCCATTCCAGGAATTCACAGACTTCTTGGCGAAGCCCCATAAGATCAGTGTGTTGGAGGATGTGGAGAAAACTCCTGTCTATTAGGGCAGCATCTTTCCACAGTGTTACTATTTTTTTGGAACCATTTTTTTGCTCCGAAAGACAGACACTGCCCCCCAGCAGCATCAGGATGTGGTGGCTGATTTGATCATAAAGTTGCTACTGCTAGCCCCCTTATCATAGTTTTTTTTTTTTTTTCTTGCAGTAATGTTGTAGGTTCTACAATGTATTGAGGTTTTTCCCATTTACCTGTACAACAGGGCTTTTGATCCTGAGTCTTTTCATATCTTGTCACTCTGCTTGTGTGAGTTAATTGTGCATAGGTATTGTTTGTTGGAACTCTTTATGACTGCATTGTGCTTGCATAAACAGGGTCAATCAAGTAGAACTTCTTATGAATTTCCTTAGCTCTCGTGCATTGGTATTCACAGAGTTATTTGTGATAGCATGCGCTTTCACAAAGAGGGTCAATCAAGTTGAATTTCTTTCTGCATTTCCTTACTCTGCAAGTAATGTGCGCTTTCTGTGATGGAGTTACAATATTGTATAGGGGTGTGCAATTTTCACTTGCAGCCAAGTATGATGCAGAGTTCGTGAGAGACATTATGGGTGATGTTGAAGGAGACTGGCTCTGTATTTGACCGTGCTGCACAATGGTGTTACTGCTCACAACTTGTAGGCTGTGGGCTTGTGCACTTCTGTAATGTTAGCTTTTGTTGATTGGCAATGTGGGTTGTGAAGAGAGTATAGTGAAGGTGGGAGAAAGGAAATGTGTGTATTCCACTAAGCTGGGGTATACATTTCAGGATTCTCTCATACTGAAGCTATGATTTTACCAACTAGATTATAGTAGATGCAAGATTTAGTACCCATTAGTTGCCAAGGCCTGCACACTTTTTCAAGGTAATATGCTTGTGACTGAAATCTTCAGTTCATGATTAACAGACCCTTCACATTGAATTGAATGCCCTTCATAAAGTTATTAACCACATTGTCATTTCAAACAGCTAACCATGGGACAAAACAGATTCAGTAGTTGGTGCATGTACATTATTATGTTTCAAATAGAGCTGGTACATGACAACCTGCAGATTGCATCATGCCTTAAACAAAAATTCGAAAGACAGTTCTGCCTGCATTCACAAGTGACTTTTACAGGCATGTAATGTTTTGAGTTGGTTTACAACAAAATCATTTGTATTAAATTACGTGGTGTTATGGATCTCATTACAACTTACAAATCTTCAGTTTGGTTGAATTCAGTTTACTTCATAAATCTTGCCGTGCAGCATTTTCGTTCTTCCTTTTGGTTCTCGCCAAATCTGGTGGGTGTATTGTTAGTAATTATTGCGACCATTTATCCTATATTACCTTCTGCATCCAGTTTCTTTCTTGGAATGTCAAATACCAAGTTCAATTACCTTCAGGCATGCAAGCTTGAAAAACTCTGATACATTCACAAGCTTTCAATTCAGTGGGGAATAACATCAATATTTGGCATATACTAGATGCTGTTTTAGATCCACCAGTTGCGTATACAACATTTGGCAGGAGAGCAATGGCATGTAACAGGTTTTGTAACAATCTTATTTGCTTGTTACGTGGCCCAGGTAGCTTTGGTACAGTGTGTGCTCGTAAGTGATATTTACAGTTCGTGCTTCTGATCTACAACCTTATTGCATCACCCATGTTGGGACCAGCATGAATCATTATATCCACTTATATCAGTCACATGGAAACATTGAAATGCAAAAGAGCTATGCTATACAAAAGAAGTTCCTCCAGAAGAAGACAGTCCATCATGGGTCTTGTCACCAAGCCCTAGCATTTTCAGTGTCTTTTGACTGCACAAATGACATAATTGCAGGTATTGTGATTTCACAGGTACATGCTCAAATGAATGTCATGACATGGAAACACCATGGCTTCTTCTTTGAAGGGTTGTTATCTCAATGGACCAGGCAAATACCATAAAATATAGGATTAAAGTAAGCAGAATATGCAAAATCTGGATGGCATGTCTAGACACCACACTTGCATTGCATACTATTGCTCCAAAATTGTCATTCTTTTGCAACAGAAAAGGTTCTAGTTTCCCTGCAAAATAAAACCATATGTTTGTCCTGCAAGAAGCATCAAAGGGACAAAAGCTCAATTCTTCACCTATATTGGTCAGGTTGCTTGGGCTTGTTGTGCACAACACTGTCAATCCGCTTCAATACATCAGGTGTAAGCTTTGGTAATATCTCAATTGCCTTCATATTCTCAACTACCTGCCATCCCCAACCAAAAACAAAACATTGCAACAAGATAGCTTTTAGCTTCAATATTTGTGTGAGACAAGCATAGAATAATTTGACCAAGTTTTGCGTGGACCATTGGACAAAATCTGCATCCTAAGTTTCTGTCACACTTCTGGAAGCAACAGCAAGACTCACTCAAGAGACACAGCTTACTAAAGAACTTAATAGTATCCTCATTCACACAACAAGCTTCTGAGATTGCAGAGCAATCTCCACAAAATGTTGAAGGTCACATGATAATGGAGGTGTCACTCACTCTAGTCTCCTGCAATCCTCAATGTGGAGGCAGTGTTTTAACCCTAATTTGGAAGTAAGAGGGCAGAAAATGTGGCGATGGGCACATGAAGTCAAGGACTACGGTATAGGAGTTAGTGTTACCTGATATTCCTTGGTAGCCCCAGTAATGACAGAGCTCACATTTGGATTCTTAGCACACCAGGCAATAGCCAGCTGTGACATGGGCACATTGAGCTCCGCAGCAATTGGCCTTAGTTTCTCCACTTTGCTCAAAACATCATCCACAAGTGACCGGTTTGCAAGACTCTGTAAACAGAAAAATAGAACCTGTTTGATTAGCCCCAATGTAATAATATCATCTCATTTATGCAGGAGATTTCATCCCTGACTTCTTTGGTAATCACTGTCCAGAGCGCCCTTCCCATCTCAATATCACATTCAGAAAACGGCCACCCAACAAAGAAGAAATCACAGTTTTTCACCACCCATGAAATCCTTCAATGATGCATGAAAACATACACCCACCCACCTACCTTGTAATTCTCAAGGGCAAAACGGCTGCCTTCAGGGATATTGCCTTTACTGTATTTTCCAGAGAGCACACCAGAGGCTAAAGGACTCCAAGTGGTGAGTCCCAGACCATAATTCTTGTAAAGAGGTGCATATTCCACTTCCACCTTCCAAACAGTCACAAACAGAATCCAATTCTTTCAGTGACACTTCATCCAACCCACTGCTGTTTGTGTAAACCAATCCTGCATCTTGAGTTTCTGCCGTTGCAAAGGAAATCCAATGCACAATTGAAAAAAATTTGTTTTTTTCCCGGAATCAACAAGAAGACTTAGTCCTGATGATGATTTTGGTTTAGCACTCAAGAGACATGGTGTGTGAGTTTCGGATACATTTACAACAAATTCTTCATGGGAGGAGAGGCAAGTAGTAGAGAAGCTGGCTAGATAGCTAGCTTGCAGATGGCATTTACCTTATCACGAGCAAGAAGATTGTACTCTGGTTGTTCCATAGCTGGTCCTATGAGATCAAGGCGATTTGCAATTTCCCAAGCTTGTGTGATTTGTTGTGCACTCCATTCACTGGTTCCCCAATAGAAAGCCCATCCTTGATCTATGACCCAGTTCATGGCTCGTACTGTTTCCTCAATCGGGGTTGACACATCCGGTCGATGGCAATACAGAAGGTCCACATACTCCATGTCAAGACGCTTGAGAGAAGCCTTTCACAGTACAAAAGTCTGAATGAGTTATATTAGAGCATCACCACCAGCGCTCAGTATATCTCCCTGCACTGGAAATCCTGGATGAGGTACATCAGTCATATCCAGTGGATCCACTGGAAGACTACTGCGACTGAGAGAAAGAGAGAGAGTGTGTACCTTGATCCCTTCGATGATGTGTTTGCGAGAAAGGCCCTTGTCATTAGGACCTTGACCGCCCCAGAAGAGTTTTGTGGAGATGACGATGTCGGACCGCTTCCATCCGAGCTCCTTGATGGCTGCACCCATAATCTCCTCAGCCCGGCCGTTGGCGTACACCTCGGCATTGTCAAAAAAGTTGACACCAGCTTCTCGACATCTATGGAGGAGAAGCTTGGCGTCCTTGACATCCAGCTGGTTGCCGAAGCTCACCCATGCGCCATAGCTCAAAGCACTCACCTTCAGTCCAGTTCGCCCCAAATGACGGTACTCCATTCCTGGCTGCTCCCCGATCCAAGAATCAAACAGCTCGCACCTTTATCTCCTCCCTAGCTACTCCCCAAATACAGTAAACCAAGATCTACAGACACACGGACATCAAACACACACTCGAACGAGACTCGAACAAGACTCTTCCTCACCTCTTTTCACTGCACAAAACCGCCGAAGAACAGCTCTCTCACTACCTCAATGCTGGTGGTATATTGGAGCAATCACTTCCCTGAGAAAAAATTCCTGCAAACTGGACTCTTAAAACAAAATCCCGTCAAGAGATTTCGAGAATAAAAACTGTTTTCCGACTTCCAATGCGCACCCAAAATCGATTCTTTTCCCGCACTCCCTCGCGGCGTCGGCCTCTCACCAGCGCGCGCGGTCGTTCAGCTTCCTCCTCTTGAACGCTGCTGGCTGGGGCCGTCAAGGTCCCCATTCCAGATCCCTAAATGAGGTCTGCAAACACGACTTCCGAGCAAGCGTGCTTTGTCACGTCAGGTTAACTTGGGTCAGATTCAGGTCCCCATTCCAGATCCCTAAATGAGGTCTGCAAAGACGGCTTCAGAGCAAGTGGGTTTTGTCACGTCAGTTCAGGTTACGCTAGGTCACATTCAGGTCCCCATTCCAGATCCTGAAAACGGGTTTAATGTTTAATCGCATTTTCCAAACTCCCACTTGCATCCCTCCCTCCCTCCCCCCTCCTTGGAAATTTCAGGTCCTGAAACATTCCCCCAAAATCCAGATGCCATGATGAAGCCTGGGGTTTCTCTAAATTTCAAAATCCATTAAAATTATTGACAAATTTAGAAAAAACCCCAGGTTTAAAAAATTATTATTAAATTAAATAATTTAAAAATAATTAAGGTTAATTAATGACTTAAACCTCATTTGTCAATTGAGGTTTGGTAATTAATAATTCCCAAAGACATGGGTTGAATTTTTATTTGGAAAAATCAATATACCTAATACATGGACTATGTGTCTAAATTTTTTTTTAAAAAAATAGAATGGTGATTTTATTGGCTTCTCCAATCATTTATTAGATAATCCCATACTTGATTGGTGAAGCCATTTTTGTTGGCTCTTGTGTTGATAGGGGTTGGTGAGTTGTGTGGTGCATTTTGGTTGCCCTTTTAGGGTATTCACTTTTAGGGTTATTTATTTAGGGTACTTATTCAATGGCTAAAGTGATAGCTTTAAGTCTCACCCTCCAGATGGAGATTCAGAAGATCTAATCTTCCTTGGGAAAATGAGCACAGCCAATGAAGAAATTGAGTGGGCATTTTGGGCCAACAAAGTTTTCCACATTAAAAGTATGAGCACACTCAGTGTTTAGGGGTTGTAAATTGTACCTAATATCACCCTATTAAGAGCATCTCCACTGGTGCTCAGTATGTCACTCTGGATAAAAAAATTAAATGTCTAAGTTTAGCTTCTTCTTTTTTTTGGGCAACCCCACCAATAAAAATGTAACCGGAACTGCATGTACGTGGGAACAACTAAGAGCAAACAACCTGGACCAATCATTATGATCGACCAATCAGAAATACTGAGCCGCATCCAAGTCCAATTTATTACACTCTTTTTTGGAGGTGCACAACTGTGTTGCGCCATTTACCAGCCACAGCAAGCTGCACGAATTTGGTGGAGAAAAACCAATTTCCTGAGCACATTTTGACTTTTTTACAATACATTTTACTGTCTGGAGTCAGATACTGAGCACCAATGGAGATGCTCTAACACCAACAAAGTGCCACTTCACAACAATTTTTAACGCTATAAATTACCATCAAATCTCTTTAGCATTATTTTAGCATGCATGTCCACACCAGTGTGGGGGAGCAGGTATTTAATTTTTGTAATACCCACCAGTTAAGGGTATTTTTAAAAATTCAGAAGGAATGAACTACCAGGTCCAGGTATTTGAAACAAAAAAGGGTTCAGGTTCAAAGAATTGCCAATTCCAGGTATTTCAAAAAGCTCAAAGAACCATCGAGTTTCATGAAAGAATTGACAAAGACCCAGCAATATTTGATTTTTGATAATCAGTGTCATGCCCATATGCATGGCCTCATACATGATGGTCAATTACGGGCATGTCAATCGTGCCTTTTAGGGTTAATGTATGTTTTTAAATTATTGTACGCTATTAGGTGTTTTAGGGTTATGGCTTGTTTAGGGTTTCAACTTGTTGACAATTCTATAAAAGGCCAAGCTCTTCCCTTCTCTCATTAATTTTTCTAAAATTCCTTTGTCAGGGAGAGTTTCCTCCATAGTCAAACTGGATTTCTAGATGCTCACAACAGTTATTACACAGCCATCGTTTACATACATTACGTTTTCTTTCCTTCTTTGCAATTTAATTCTAAAAAACCTATTTTCTGTCACTTAATGTTGAAAGTGGCAAATTTTTCTTGGCTTTGAGTTCTTGGGTTTTTTTTGCTGCTAGTGTTATTGCTTTCAAGCTTTTAATTATTGTGTCTTAATGTATGAGGTTGCCATTTCTGAAAAGAAGATGGGACAAACTCTTGTTATTCAATTACATGTTCCTTTGTTGCCTTCCTTTGACCCAGCTACCTATGATTTGGACTTTTTTAATTTTTCAACATCACCATCATCCTCCTCATCGTCATCCTTCTTTTGTTTATATACTACCAGGGTCTTCACATATCCGGACTTCTTCTATGTAGCCTTGTTAATGAGCTCCATTTTTGCCCTTTGTGTCCATCCTAACAAAACCTAAAGAACTACAAGTCGTAAAGTAATCAATTTGAGGAGAACAAAGGCCATGTACTGGGGTCGAAGCAACAGCAGGAACAAAACAACAACATAGTGAGCGAGGGTTTGCTAACGCAAGCGCTCAAGTGTATGTGGGAGCTTGCATCCAGTGCCGTGGCTGTTGCATGGCCGTCCGCCATCACTACAGAGCTTATGTCCAGCACTGTGGTCGTCACTGCAAAGCTTACGTCTAGCGATATGGCCGTCGCGTCATAATAGTCATTAGTTGCCATAGTCGTCGGCTATCACATTGTCGGTTGTTACATTGCCGGTTATTACATTGTAAGGCATCATAGTCACTAGCCATTGCAGTTGACATCCGTTCGTCCGACGTCCGTCCAACCTTGGTCCAACGTCCATTCGACCTCCAACCGACATCCATCCGACCTCCAATCAACGTCCGTCCATAGATGTCCATCTACCAATGTTCGTCCATTGCCGTTCATCCCCGTTAACGCACCGTATTCTTCAAACCATACATTGTGTTAGAACTTTATAACTAATGCTTTGTATTGCTACAA
>Ga0116229_10014531_pt1 | contig 10919 bp, 13 predicted proteins | sample S1TSphgellanicum_3_FD_87313 | JGI IMG/M metagenome (GOLD analysis project Ga0116229, IMG submission 87313) | Host-associated microbial communities from peat moss isolated from Minnesota, USA - S1T2_Fc - Sphagnum magellanicum MG | ecosystem: Host-associated > Plants > Peat moss > Unclassified...
CGAGAAGCGTTCGATAGTCCGCACCCGATTGCAGACCCGCCGTGTGCGCGAGCAGCATGCGCGCCGTGATCGGTTCGTGCGCCGTTCCACGCCACTCCGTCAGCATGCGCGAAGCGGATTCGTCGAGGGCGAAGAGGCCCGCACCGACTCCCGCGAGCGCCAAGGTCGCGACGAACACTTTCGTGAGCGATGCGAGATCGAACCGCGTGGTCACGTCGACCGGCGCGCCTCCTTCGGCGTCGACCGCGCCGTACGCGCGCTCGAAGAGAGGCCGTCCGTTTCGCTCGACGCGCAGCACCGCGCCCGTGTAGCGCGAGCCCAGGCCGGCGCGCACGATCGCATCCGCGGTCACCCGCGTTACGCCCCGCCCGCTTCGGCATCGTCGCCCGGTGCGTCGAACGCACGGTTCTTGCCGCGACCCGGGAGGCGCGCATCGATCTCCGCTTCCGTGAGCATCCGGCGCGACGGATCGCTCGCGATCGCAACGGGGAACGATCCGCGTGCGTGCCGCTCGCCGGCGAGCACGTCGGCGAGTGCATCCATGCTCGCTTCGCCGTCGCCGAACGTACAGAGCAACGTCGATGCCGACGCGAGCACGGGTACGTCGAACGGTTCGAGCGCGGAGACGACGACCGCGTGGCGCGCGAGGGCCACGAGCGCATCGATCGCGGCGCGCTGGCGCTCGTGAAGATGTGCGCGCCGCGCGACGATCACGAGCCCGCGATCGCCCTGCGCGTGCAGAACTTCGATCAAAAGGCCGAGCGCTTCGGCGTCGGGCTCGAAGGGAACGCGCATGACTTCGCTTCGATAGCGCCGCCTTCGCAGAGCCGCGCTGAGCGACGGACGCTCCGCGCGCGTTGCCGCAACGCCGTCCGACGCATCGCCTTCGAACGACACGACGGTTACCGGGCGCTCCTTATCGAGGACGGGATTGCCGCGCACGAGCGCGATCGACGCCCGCGCGATCGCGAACGGGATATCGTCGTCCGCCGGCTCGATGCCCGAGAACGCATCGGCTTCGCGCGCCATCACCGCGCGCAAGGTCGCCATACGCCACGCGGCTTGTTCGAGTCGCGCGAGCGGGATTTCGGCGGCGCCGACCGCGCGCACGATCTCATCGCGAAGCGCGCGCGCCATCGAAAGATCGTGACTGACGAGCAATGCGTCCGCACCCGCGGCGAGCGCGGCAACCCCTCCACGAACGCTCCCGATGCCGCCCGCGATCGCTTCCATCTGCAAACAGTCGGTGAAGCAGACGCCGTCGAAGCGCAGTTCCTCGCGCAAGAGCTGCGTGAGCACGCGCGCGGACATCGTGGCCGGCGACGTGTCGTCGAGCCCCGCGACGACGATATGCGCGGTCATGACCGCGCGCACGCCCGCTTCGATCGCACGCGCGAACGGTCGCAGTTCGCGCGCGCGCAGCACGTCGGCCGTTACCTCGATCGTCGGCAGATCGCGATGCGAATCGTGCGCGGTCGCACCGTGGCCCGGAAAGTGTTTGGCCGTCGCGGCCACGCCGCCGCGTTGCATGCCGCGAACGAGCGCGGCTCCGAGCCGTGCGACGCGCTCGGGATCGTCGCCGAGCGCACGCGTTCCGATCACCGTGCTGCGCGCCTCGATCGCGAGATCGAGAACCGGTGCGAAGTCGACGTTCGCGCCGATGCTGCGTACGTCTGCCGACAGCGCGGCACCGCAGCGTTCCGCCAGCTCCACGTCGTCGGATGCGCCGAGCGCCATCATTGCAGGCATACCGAATTCACGAAAACGGAGTCGCGCGACGCGACCGCCCTCTTGATCGACGCATGCGAGTGCGGGCGCATCGCCGCCGATCGTGCTACGCACCCGATCGACGAGCGCGCGCGTTTCCTCGAGTGTGGAAACGTTGCGATCGAAGAGGACGATGCCGCCGGGCCCGAGCGCGCGCAGCGCTTCGAGCGTCTCCGCATCGGCTGCGGGTCCGGGAACGCCTGCGACGATCACGCTTCCGGCGAGACGCTCCACGTCAGACACGCGCGAACTCCACGACCCGCAGACCCTCGGCGTCAAACGGATGCGCGCCCGCGCGATCGAGCGCGAGTCCGACGCGTGCGTCGATGGCCGGCAGCTCCGTAGCCACGCGCGCGACGATCGTTCCGTGCGGCGTCTCAACGTACGCATAGGCATCCGCGCCGAAATCTTCAACGGCACGAACCACGCCCGCGATATCGCCGGCGTCAGAAAGTCCCACGGCGTCCGGCCGAAACCCGAACGTTACCGCTCCCGGCGTGTCCGCGCGAAACGGCACCGCGCCGGCGGCAACGAACGACATCGCGGGCGAACCCACGAAGCCCGCGACGAATTGCGTCGCGGGCGCGTCGTAGAGTTCGCGCGGCGAACCAACCTGTTCCACGCGACCCGCGCGCACCACCGCGATGCGGTCGGCGAGGGCCATCGCTTCGGATTGATCGTGCGTAACGAAAATCGTCGTCGCACGCGTTTCGCGAAGCGCCGACTTCAGCTCGACCCGCAAGGCACTCCGCAGCGGTGCATCGAGCCGCGAGAACGGCTCATCGAGGAGCACGACGTGGGGCGACGGCGCGAGCGCTCGCGCCACGGCCACGCGCTGCCGTTCGCCACCGGAGAGCCCGCGCGCCGAGCGATCGAGGAGCTCGGCAACGTGCATCCGTCGCGCCGCATCACGTACGCGTGCGTCGCGCTCGCTACGTTCGACGTGAGCGAGGCCATACGCCACGTTCTCGTACGCGGTGAGGTGCGGAAAGAGCGCGTCGTTCTGAAACACCATGCCGACGCCACGCCGCTCGACGGGTTCGTGCGTCACGTCGCGGTCGTCGAACGACACACGTCCGGCATCCGGTTTCTCGAGCCCCGCGATCGTACGCAGGAGCGTCGTTTTTCCGCATCCGGATGGCCCGAGGATCGCCGTGCTCGTTCCGTCTTCGACATCGAGAGATAATCCACAAAGCGCATCGACACGCCGACCGCCCGCTACGAAACGCTTCTCGATGCCCTCGATCCGAACGCGCGCCACGTCAGGCGCCTACCGCAGCCGCCGCGCCTAGCGCAAGCGGATGATCTGCGCGCTGTACGTTCCGCCGCGCTGGCTGAGGATCACGACGACACGGGATCCCTTTTGAATGTCGGCGATCGTATGGAACTTGTCGCTCCCCACGATGTTCGTGCTCGGAAGCACCACGATCTCGAGGCGTCGCGAACCCGATTGCACCGCGATCGTGCCCGTGCGATAGTCGACCGCGACCACGTCGCCCTCGATCGTCCCGGCGTTCTTCGCGCGCACTTGGCCACGATCGACCGCGGCATCCGTATCGCCGGGTGCCGGCGACGGGTCCCCGGCGGACGCGGCAAGCGACGCCCCGGCGAAGGACGCGACGAAGGCGAGAACGACCAGGTACCGAGGCATGTCCTCTCTCTAACGTAGGAAAACGAAGCGGGCGTTCCGTCTCACGACTCCTCGATCGGCTCGAGTTCGCGGCGGTACGCCGCTTTCGCAGCCTCCGCGAGCGCGGGACCCTCGACGTCCGGGAGGCCCGTCAGCTGAGCGCGCTCGCGTTTGCGTAGCGCTGCGAGGCCGGCGGCGTCTCCCGTGCGCGCCGCACGGGCGACGCCCGCGAGCGCCCGCAGGCGCTTCACGGCCGCGTCATCGACCGTGCGGCCGGCCAATACGAGCCGAAGCGCGAGAAACGCTTCGTCGGCGGCACGTGCACCGACCGCTTCGAGCGCCCGATAGAATGGCGCCGCGGCCGGCGCGTCGGCCCGATCCGCAAGGAGGGCCGCGACCACGTCCGGCTTGGAGACGGCCTCGCCGAGAAGATAGCCGTCGACGATCTCCAACCCCATTTCCCGACGTTTCGCCGACACCGGCGCGAATCTTCGGACGTCTATGAGTGCGTGAACGATCGCCGCTTCTTCGCCCGGGTCGACGAGAGCCCGGACGATCTCTTCTATCGGGACGCGCGGCTCGTCGAGCACATCGACGCGCGCGCGATCGCGGCAGTCGAGGACGTCTACCGCACCTGGATTCCGTCACAATCGCGCGTGCTCGACCTCATGAGCAGTTGGGTGAGCCATCTCCCGCCCGACGCGCGCTACGCGTCGGTGACCGGCCTCGGGATGAACGCGAGAGAACTCGCGAATAACCCGCGCCTGGATCACCGCGTCGTCCACGACCTCAACGCCGAGCCGAGCCTTCCGTTCGACGACTCCGCCTTCGACGTCGCGCTCGTCTGCGTTTCGGTGCAATACCTCACGCGCCCGGTCGAGGTGATGCGCGAGCTCGCGCGGGTCGTTCGCGTGGGCGGACGTGCGATCGTGACGTTCTCGAATCGTTGCTTTCCGACGAAGGCCGTCGCGATCTGGCAGGCGACGGACGACGCCGGCCACACACAACTCGTCGAAGGCTATCTCCACGAAGCCGGCTGGAGCGACATTCGCGCGTTCGCACATGTCGGACGCGGCGATCCGCTTTACGCCGTCGTTGCAGAGCGCGCGTCGTGAGCTCGAGATTTCATCGTGGTTGGGAACGGGCTTGGAAACACACAGAAAACGACGCTTTGTTTCGAGCTTAATCGCTCTGGGAAACACCGAGGCGCTATGAAAAATTATCTCGCGACTCTTCTCGCACTCGGCACGCTCGCGATGAGCTCCGCCGCATTTGCCGACAATCACAATCACAATCACAATCAAAATCGCGGCCGTCAGATGGCTCGCGGACACATGAACCACGCGAACTATCGTGAAGGCCAAATGTACCACGGGCATCGTCTTCACAACTACAACGGGCGCTGGGGCTACTACCAGCCGCGCAACGGCGCGAACGTCTTCATCAGCATCCCGCTGTAAGCGAGATGGACGCGCACGAGCCGGGCCATCCCGACGTCTCATCCGTCGTCCTCACGGGAGAAACGCGCGTGCGCGACGTGCGTTCCCGTGAGGTCCAGTTAGCAGACGACTGGATCGTTCGGAGCATGGACCGCGAGGGCCGCGAGCGGCAAGAGTGCGTCGACGAACTCATGAACGCGATCGCGCGCGGCGATCTCGTCGTCGAACCGTAAACCGTACGGCCGAAAAGATAAGACCCGCTATCGCGGGTCTTATTTCTGTTTTCGTCCTTCGACATCGAAACGGACGGCAGCATACTAGATAGGTACCGTAATATCTTACATACTATTTCGTAGCGCGTACGTAAGTTTGAGTATTTACGAGCTTTTTGGCATCGATGCGGCAGCCCGCGACCTGCAAATCGTAACCCATGGGTATGCGCGAAAAACAGAGCACGCTCGCAGGTCAAGGAAGCGAGCGATAGAAGCGCGGCCTGACGGAACTTGATCTTCTGCCAAAAGGAGCTGATATGCATTTTCCGTCAGGGTTCTCGCTCGATCCAAAGCGCGGCGCGGGCCGCGTCGCGCTCAGTGTGGTCGCGCTCATGGCGCTCGTCATGATTCCGGCGGCGGCGGTGACTCACTTGACCGGCGAATACACGTTCACGTCGGCCCACGACCCACTCCGATTTCCGCTTCCAACCTGAACAGAAAGTCGGGCTCCGCCGGCATCCAGGGAACCAGCGGCGTCGGCATCGGAATCGTGGGCGACGGCGGTACGTACGGGGTCCAGGGTCAGACCAAAGCAACCGCAACGCAATCGACAGGCTACCCTCCGGCCGGTGTATTCGGTATCGGCTCTACCGCCGGAACGGGAAAAGACGCCGGAGTCTTGGGCGTCGCTTCTGGTGGCGACGCAGGCGTTGTCGGGATCAGCAACGCAGGTCCGGCGCTCGAAGGCTTCTCAGGGCCGGGACCTGCGATTGTGGGAGACGGCAATGGATTTCACGGCGGCGTTGGGTACGTCGGCCTCGGTGGCGGAGAAGGCGGGGTTTTTTGGGGGTATCCCAGCGGGGCCGCCAACTCCGGGGCGTTACACCCGGCCCTCGTCGCGCGCGCCGGGGGTTTCGGCGAAGACCTCATCGCTTCGTACAGCGTGAATTCAAACGGTACCGCTACCCCGGAGACGTTCATCGTTCAGGCCGGAACTCAGGATCGCAGCCGCGACACCCTCGATAACGGATCCGACGTGCAAGTAAGTGGAGACCTCTACGTATACGGTCGCGTCTACACCGACTGCGACGCTTTCCCAACCATAAGCACGACGACATGCTCCGGTGGCCCGCTCGTGTCCCAGCAGGCTACCTCGACGGGCGCGAAGGTCAGTACGTATTCTCCTCAGCAGAGTATGAAGACGGTCGAAGACTTCGGCGAGGCGCAAATCGTCGGCGGCCACGCATACGTGCCGCTCGATCGCACGTTTGCATCGTCGATCGACGGCTCACGGTCGTACCTCGTCTTCATCACCCCGGAAGGCGACAGCAGGGGGCTCTACGTGACGGGCAAATCGACGAGCGGGTTTACCGTTCGCGAGTCCATGGGTGGAAGTAGCTCCCTCGGGTTCCAATACCGCATCGTCGCGCACCCTTATGGGGACACGACGGCACGCATGGCGGTCATTCGCGAAAAGAATCGTCTGCCGACGGTGTTCGCTTCGAACGAAAACGATCCGAAAGTCATCCGATCCAGGCTACTGACGCCGGCAATCCTTCAATCGCTACAGCGGTGAACTAACGTCCCGCATGCGGGAATTCGATGCAGATGTCAGGCTCGATCGTTCGAGGCTGCTACTTCGTCGAGCAGAGGGCGACCCGTTCGGCGTTCGTCGATCGCCGAACGGGGTCGCGGCAGCGACTAACCCGACGCCGGGACGAGCGTAAATGTCGCGGGGTCGACCTGATAGTTGCTCGGCGCGACGTCGGCGTCCGGCAGCGCGCAGATCACGCTGTTGTTGGGACCCCATATGACGACGAGGTTCGGCGGCCCGCACTGGGTTTGCTCGAGGCCGTAGTCGGCGAGCAATTGCTGGCCCGGGGTGTCGGCCTGCACTTGATATGAGGGATAGTCGACTTGGTCTTGATCGTCGACGATCGATCCGTATGCGAGGTTTTCGCCAAGGTCGCCGAGCGCGAAGGCTCCCCAGAAGCCACCACCCCAATAGATGCTTGAGGGATCCCAACGGCGACCGTGATTCCATCCCCATTGCCCGCCTTGGTCGCGCGGATCCCGAATTCCGCGGCCGTTAAAGCGACCGCCGTACGGTCCGCCGCCCGCGTTCGCGGTAAACGACGGGCGACGGTAACCCGCGGACGCGCCGTTCCCGCGACTCAGGCCCTGTTGCCCATAACGCTGCGAACTCGCCGGCCGCTGTATGGTACCGGGACGCTGCGCGTCGTCTGGCCGCTGCATGGAAGCCGGGCCCCGCGTGATCGGCGCCGGGCGATTGATGTCCTGGTTGAAGTTGAAGCCGCCGGCCGGAGCCGCGCTCCGCTCTTGGGGGGCAGACGGACGTGCGCCACCGCCGCCGCCGCCACCACCGCCGCGCGGTCCGCCACCGCCACCGCCGCCACCGCGCGGTCCGCCACCGCCGCCACCACCGCCGCCACGCGGTCCGCCACCGCCACCGCCGCCACCGGGAGGCCCGCCCGCCGCTACAGCCGGTATCGTGAGAATGAATGTCAGCGCGATCGCGAGCGCTCCAACGAGGTTACTCATCGTGAGCTTCATTTTGCGCCGTCCAACGTTCCCTTGACCGACACGATCGTGCCCCGCGTCGTGTGCAACAGCAGCAGCACCTCATGCGGCCCGAGCGTTTGTGAGGTGTGCCGCATGGGCTGCGTTTCGCCTGAGAGGTTCATGTATACCGTTCCACGTTCGAGTCCGATGGTATGGGTCGCGCCGTGCTGGGTCAGCGTCGTCGCGTACGGGAGGCAGCGTTGCACTTCGCCCATCAACGAGCAGGCGCTACTCGCGACTTCGAGCGTCGCCTTCCGATCCGAGCTGCGCAGGCGCAGGGTCGCGCCGGACATCTGCATCTCCACGTTTGTGTAGGTCTGGACCGAGCCGTCCGCTTGCTGGACGCGCGTCGTGCCGCGAGCGCTCGCGGGAGCGGCGATGAGGCCGAATGCGAGCAGCGTTGCGAGCGTCGTAGCCGACGAGCGCGATGCGAACAAGCGCGCCGTCCTTGTCGATTCTTCAACGACTCGCGTCGCGAGGTGAATAGCGCCGTTAGGCACACGAGGATCGAGCGAACGGAACCCGCTCGCTTGCGCGTCTTGACGATCGACTCTGCTCGCGCTCTCCAGCAAGCCGATCTCTCGCGGATGCTCGGATCGGTCGATCAAAGAGCTTGCCGATGTGTACCTGGTCTTCATCCCTCTAGGATACGGTACGCGAACTCATGTGACTATCGTGCACTTGTAGGGTTGCGGATCGAGCGGTCTATGGCTCCCGTAGGGTAGTTCCACCCATGACAGCGAGCCTATCGCGAACGTACGATACGTCGAGCGCATCGTCCGGAAGACGATCGCGGTCGACGCTGCAGACTGCTCCTCTCGGGGGCGCATTTTTCTGCCGCGATTCCTCCACTCATTAAGGAGTCATCTTTGACATTGTCCTCCGGGCCCAACCGTCTTTCCCCACATGTTCGCCCCGCGAGTCGGCGCGTTACCACCCTCGGCGCAATCTTTGCATTACTGATCGCAGCCGCCGGCGCCGCCGACGCAGCCATGAAACCGGTTTCGACGTGGGACCTCGGCGGCATCAAGCTCGGGATGACGCCGGACCAGGTTCAAAAGGTCTTCGCGGAACGCGGATTCGCTTTGACGGGCCCGCCAGGTATGATGATGTGCGCCGCGGCACAGGCGAAGCACGAATTGACGAATGATAGCAATCCGCCGTTTTCGTGCGTGCAGCGCATGGATGCCACGTCGCCCAAAGCCTCGTATACCGTCTACTATTATGAGGACTATCCTCATCACCCCGGCACCTCGCGCGTATACAGCGTCGTATACACGCCGAAGACCCAGTCGGGCAACGTCGATGATGCCGACCGTCAAGCATTTCTCGCGGACGTGACCAAGAAATTCGGCATGTATTCAGCGAGAATGGGTCTCGGGGTGCAGTGGTGCCCGGCAGGCGCCGCCTATCCGATGGGGCCCTGCGCGGGCGTGAGCCTCTCCGTCGGCATGGGCGACTTGACCACCACGCTTGCAGATACGGATCTCGATCATCGATCCGAAAATGCGATCAACGCATACGTGCAAAGCCGGAGGCACAACCTCAACCCCGGCATATAGTTGCGGCAACGAAGATCTGGCTGCTTTTGGTTCGCTGCGGTGAATCAACGCAGACACAGCGCGACGTACGCATCTCAGTACCTGTAGTGTGTCTGGGTGCGTATTCGCGCGAGTGCGAGATCGCTAAGGGATCGATCCAACCGGATACTGGATCCGCACGGCGCGTCCCGCCTTAAACGTGACCGCGGCGTATTGGCGTGCCATGCTCGGGGCGTAGATCCAGCTGTTCATCGCGAGCATCGCTTCTTTCGTGCCGTACCCGCTCGGATAACCCCACGCCGCAGCCACCATCGGTTTCGTCATTCCAAGCACGGGCCGCCCCCGCGCGACCGCAGACCGAACGGCAAAAGGCCACGACGGATCGACGAGAGGCTTGAGGAAAAGACTGCGATTGAAATCCCATGCGCCGGAAAATTTAACGGAGTACTCGGGACACCGCGGCGTATCGTCGTAGGGAGGCACGGACCTGCCACTCGTTAAGATGCGGGTGACGTCAGCCTTTGGCACGGCGTCCGCAAACGTGACTTCGATCGGATCGAGGCTGTCGATCTCCTCCGGATCCATCCCGGTACCGTCGAGCGAAATCTCGATCATCTGGCTCAAACGGCGAATATCGATGATACGGGCGCGCTCGGCGCCGACGATTTCGAACTCGTTCCCGGTACCGTCGTTGCACGAGCCACCGACTTGCCCTCGGGCGTAAACCATCTTTCCAAGAAACCGATCGCGTAGTCCGTCGAGCTCTGCTGTCGACGCCGCCGGCACGAAGACCCGTATTTTAAAATCGATATCGAGCGGGGTTCCGTCTTTCGCGACTGCGGCGTCCGTCGACGATATTTTGAGATCGTACAAGTCGGCCGGCAGCTCGGACGGCAGTTGATATCTCGTCCGCACGGCCTCTGAATCGGGAAAAGGATTTGTAAGCGTCGCTGCGCGCTCGTACCGAGCGAGAAGAGAGCCCAAACTTCGAAGGCGCAGCGTTCGGCCTTTCGAGTCGGTCAGTGAGACGGTGAGGCGCGAGAGGTCGATGCCGAACTCGTTCGATCGATCGAAGCCGGCACGACGGGCGGGCAGAGAACGAACGAACACAACGTCCAGGCCGCGGTCGCGACCGGAAACCAGGACCGTCACATCGCGACTTCCTTCAGCCGGCGAAGGCCCTGCGTTGAGACGCCCGCACGATGCAAGAGTCGCCGAACTGAAGAACGTTAAAAGGAAACATAGCGATCTCTTCATATCCGTTTATCGACGCTTCGCTTCGGGGCGTGACGCGTTCGACGAACGGTTGCGGCGTAGAAAAAAGAAAACCCCGTGGCTACGGGGGTTAACATGGCTCCCGAAGTTGGACTCGAACCAACGACCCGCTGATTAACAGTCAGCTGCTCTACCAACTGAGCTATTCGGGAACGACTGCCGATCGCGCGGTTGATCGCGTGCGATAGGCCGACCCGTCCGTTTCGCGGGGCGTGCTTCTCACCCTCCCCGGATCCGTACAGTTCATGTTCGGCACAAAAGGCGCTCGAGTTGCGCGGAGGACGCGCCCGCTTCGATCCGGTCGAGTTCCTCGACCCAAGCGCCGAGACGCAGCCGCTTATCCCAGCAGCTTCCCCACGTCACGAAGCGCCGGCGAGCCTCGGTGACGACGTTCCGCGCGTTCGGCGAGTCGCCGGATCGCGCGTGGAGATACGCGCGCCACACCAGCGGCTCTGCTACGTAGGTCGGCGCG
>Ga0116229_10014532_pt1 | contig 10919 bp, 10 predicted proteins | sample S1TSphgellanicum_3_FD_87313 | JGI IMG/M metagenome (GOLD analysis project Ga0116229, IMG submission 87313) | Host-associated microbial communities from peat moss isolated from Minnesota, USA - S1T2_Fc - Sphagnum magellanicum MG | ecosystem: Host-associated > Plants > Peat moss > Unclassified...
GCGGGAGACGCCCGACGGTTTCGTCGGCATCGCCATCGACCCGGGGAAAGCTGCAAGCTTGTTCGCCGGTACGGGCCATACCTTCGCCGAACTTTGCGCCCTCGCCGACGACTCGAAGCCGGTGCCGACATTCGCCTTGCCGTATCGCCTGCGGGGCACCATCGCCGTCAAGCGTGAGTCGCTGAGCTCGCCCAATCTGATCGCCGAGTTGCCGGGACACGATCCGAAGCTCGCCCGTCAATTCGTCGTCGTGTCCGCACATCTCGATCACTTGGGTGTAGGCGCACCCATCAACGGCGACAAGATCTACAACGGCGCCATGGATGACGCATCCGGCGTAGCGACCGTGCTGGACATCGCGCATCGCCTGAAGAAAGGCCCGAAGCTGCGCCGCTCCATGCTGTTCGTCATCGTGACCGCCGAGGAGAAAGGCTTGTTGGGATCGCACTACTTTGCTAGGCATCCGACGGTGCCCAAGGACAGCATCGTCGCGGACCTGAATTTCGACATGCCGCTGCCGTTATGGCCGCTCACGAAGGTGTTCGCACCCGGTGAAGGCGAAAGCACGCTTGGGTCGGACGCCCGTGCCGTCGCCGCCGCGCAGGGACTCGAGATGGCGCCTGACCCTCTGCCCGATCGCAATGTCTTCATCCGCACCGACCAGTTCAGCTTCGTGCGCGAGGGTATTCCGGCGTTGGCCTTCAAATTCGGCTTTGCGAAGGACACACCTGAATTTCAAATCGAACATGATTGGCGCGCCAACCGTTATCACGCACCGTCTGATGATCTCGACCAGCCGGTCATGAAGGAAGAGGCGGTCAGACTCGATGATTACGTGGCTGCACTGGCCGCCAGAGTCGCCGATGAGGATGCCCGCCCGCAATGGTTGCCGACCAGCGCCTTCAAACCGGATGCGGCACTCTGAGAGCGGGTGCCGGCGCCCGCCGAATCAGAAAAATTCCGCCTGCGGCGAATAGGCACGCGATGCCTGCGGCATAGAGAGCCGGCGTGTAAGTCAACATGATGGTTCTGGACAGGCCGGCGCCATAGGCGGCGGCCGCGCCGCCGAGCTGATGACCTGCGAACACCCAGCCGAATATCATGGCGCCGCGCTCCTTGCCGAATGCGAAGCTTGCCAGCTTCACCGTCGGCGGTACGGTCGCGACCCAGTCCAAACCATAGAACATCGCGAACAGCGACAACCCGTAAAACGTGAAATCCGAGTGCGGCAACCACAGCAGGGAAACACCGCGCAGACCGTAATACCAGAAAAGCAACTTGCGATTGTCGAAGCGATCGGAAAGCCAGCCGGAGGCGATGGTTCCGATGAAATCGAAGGCGCCGATCATCGCCAGGACCGAGGCCGCCGGGACCGCGGCGAGGCCGTAGTCGCCGCACAGGGAAATGAAATGGGTTTGGATCAACCCGCTGGTGCTCAAACCACAGACAAAAAACGTGCCGAACAGCACCCAGAAAGTCATCGTGCGCGACGCGTCGGCGAGCACGCGCAGCGGTTCGAACAGGCTGCGGCGACGCGCCTGCGCCGCGGGTACCGGAGGCACCGCAGGCTCACGGTCGGCGCCAAAAGCGGCAAGACCCAGCGCCTGCGGCCGGTCCGCAAGCAACAAAAACGCGATGACGGTGACCGCCAGACAGGCCAGAAAAACCGGCGTGATCGCCACGCGCCAGCCGTGGTGAACGATCAAGGAACTGGCCAGCGGTAGAAAGATCAGCTGTCCGGTCGCGGAACTCGCGGTCAGCAGGCCGAGAACCAAGCCGCGGCGTTGTTCGAACCAGCGATTGGCCACGGTCGCCCCCATCACCAATGCGGTCAATCCCGATCCGATACCCAGCGCGATTCCCCACAGCAAAACCAGTTGCCAAAGCGCCGTCATCCTAGTCACCAGAATCACGCCGCCGGCGACGCAGCATAAGGCCAGGCAAACGATGCGTCGCAATCCATAGCGTTCCAGCAGCACGGCCGCGAAGGGTCCCATCAGGCCGTACAACATGAAGCGCACCGCCAGCGCCGAAGACACCTGCGCCGTGGTCCAACCGAATTCACCGCTGATGGGCTTGAGGAAGGCTCCCGGCAGACCCAGTGCCGCCGACGACACCAGCATGGTCAGAAAGACAATGCCCATCACGATCCATGCGTAGTGAATGCCGCGTCGTTCGAGCCACTCGGAAAGCCTTCCAGCCAACATGTCAGTATCCCCGCATATCAGTATCCGCACTTATACATTGAGATCTGGAACCCAGCTGCCGTGAAAACCCACGGGTATGCGGCAGGGTAGTTCGAGCACCGCTTCCGGCGCGCCGCCTATGTCCTGGGCATTCAAAATCACGAGGTCACTGCGATTCTCGGCGGCGCGAAACAGGAGCACGATCAACCAGCCTTCACCTTCCGGCGCATCCGCGCTGCGCGGCACGAACACCGGTTCACCAAACGAATCGCCTCCTGTGAGCCGCCGCAGGCTGCGCGCGCCGCTGTGCAAATCGATGTGTGCCAGCGAGTCGAACCCCAGCGTCTCGTCCAAGTCGATGTTGGCGGCGAACCAACCATGGCGATACGGCTGACCCATGAGGCGATCGTCGCATCTCGGGAACTCCCCCTCGAGGTCATCGAGTTGGGTACGTTTCACGCGGGCGCCGGGGTCGGCGAGATTCACGGACCAACGGACGGGGTGGGCGCTTGCATCCCGGGCGTCCGTGCCATCCGCATTGGGAAACAGCGGCGCGCGCGGATATTCCATCATGTCGCAGTGAATTTGCCCGCCCTCCTCGTAAGCGTTGAGCGTGTGGAAGGCATACACCGGGTCCATCTCGATCCAACGCACCGTCTCGACACCGGCGTCGCGACGCATGACGCCGAGATATGCCCCGCCCTCCGGCTCCCAGGCAAACGCGGCCTGGCCTCGCTTTGCACGCTCGAAATTGCCGGTCAACGGCAACACGGGGAAAAGCACATGGTTTTTCGTCACCATGAAGTCGTGCACCATCGAACAGAATGGCGCGCGGAAGCGATCCCTGCGCAAGATCCTGCCTGCCGCGTCCGTGATTCCAAAATCCAAGAATGCGTTCAGCGGCTCGGCTCCAGCCGAATAGGCAAACCACAGCATCTCGCCGCTGTGCGCATCTATCTTGGGATGTGCGGTGAACCGTCCGCCCGTCTCGATCCAGCCCATCGATGCCAAGGTCGCCGCATCCATCTGGAAGGGGTTCGATGATTCCTGCAGTGCCAACAGCTTGCCGGCGTGGAACAACACGTGGGTGTTCGCGGCCCCGGAGGCAATACCCTCGACCGACGGATCGTTGGGTCGGCCCAGACCACCGAACAGCGGCCGTCCCGCCGCCTGTTCGGCAAGCCATCGCGGCGTACGAACGTAACGGTTGCGATACTGCGCACCATCACGGTTGAGCCAGAAGCCGTGAATCATGCCGTCGCCCAGGAACGGGTGATAGTCCGCGCCGGGACCGAACTGTGGATTCGGGCCGTTGCGATAAAAGGCACCGCACAGGCCGTCAGGAATCTTGCCGCGCACCTGCAGCTGCAGGTCGACTTCCTCGCGTACCGGGGCTAAGTTGCCGAGCGCGTAACGAATCACTGATCGTTGCGGATTCGACGCCGCCAGGGGATTCGCAGCCATGGCTCGCTCCTTATGGTTACTTGGCAAAATTCATGGTCTTCGCAACGGCCGTTGCCCTTGAGCTCGGAGACCCAGTGCCCGCCTCCACTGCGCAACGGATGTAGGCTACTCTTGGCGCATACGACTCGATAGGGGTTATCGGGCGGGAGACACCATTGGATAATCTCAAGCCCTTCGATGTCCGCGAAATCGACGAATCGTTGAGCCGCATCGTCAACCACGGAGGCGTTACCTACCTGATGTTTCCCTACGTGAATGGGCTCGGGGCGGTTCCGCACTACGATTCGTTCAGTGTCACGATAACGGGCACGACGGCGACGGTCGAGGATTTCTCGAGGCTGACCGCGCTGCTGCAAAAATCGGCGGTCAACAATGCGGAATGGTTCATCTCCTTCAGCACCCCGTGGCTCATTTCCGCCGCGGAGGTGCAGAATCTGCGCGCCCGCGGATCGCTGCGCAAGCGTCAGTAGCGGACCTTTCGGATCATGAAAGCCATTCTGATTACCGGCGCGAGCCGTGGAATCGGCCGCGCCACCGCCATCCTCTGCGGCGCCAGAGGCTGGTCCGTCGCGATCAACTATCAAAGCAATGAAGATGCCGCGGAGCAGACTGCGCTCGCGGTCAGGCAGGCCGGTGGAAAGGCAATCACCGTTCGCGGCGACGTGACGAACGAGGCCGATGTAATCGCGATGTTTGATGGCGCCGCAAGTGCGCTTGGCACGCTGTCCGGAGTCGTCGTAAATGCGGGTATCGTGGCGCCGGCTTTGCCGCTGGCAGACATGGCGGTGGATCGTCTCAGGCGGATATTCGAGGTCAACATTTTGGGCGCCTACCTTTGCGCGCGCGAAGGCGCAAGGCGCCTGGCAACGAATCGCGGCGGGCTTGGCGGTTCGATCGTGCTCATGTCGTCCGCGGCGAGCCGCCTGGGCTCACCCTTTGAATACGTCGATTATGCTGGATCCAAGGCAGCACTCGATACGCTGGCAATCGGCTTGGCCAAGGAGCTGGCGCAACACGAGGTTCGCGTCAACGCCGTGCGTCCGGGTTTGATCGAAACTGATATCCATGCGAGCGGCGGACAGCCCGATCGCGCACGACGCATCGGCGCAACGACGCCGCTCGGTCGTCCGGGACGCGCGGAAGAAGTGGGCGAGGCGGTTGTCTGGCTGCTGAGCGATGCCGCCTCTTACACGACGGGAGCGCTACTAGACGTCGCCGGCGGGCGCTGACGCTGCCGGGCGAGGCACCGCTGCCGGGCGAGGCACCGCCGCCAGAGGGCGATGAAGCCTCACTCGCTGTCTCCGGTGATGGCGACGAACGTCGCGTTGCCGTCTCTGACGACCCTGACCAACAATGGTGCTTGAGAGCTTGGGGTTGCCACGCCCTTCACGTCCCCTACCTCGACCAGCTGCTTGTTGCCGACGTTCGTGATGAGATCGCCGACCTTGAGGCCTGCCAAGGCGCCGGGCCCCGCCGGCCTTAACTGTGTCACGATCAGACCGCTCGGCTCGTCCCCGGCTTTGACGGCTTTGCGAATTGCTTCGGTGGTATTGGCGACGGCCAAATGCAGTGCTGGCACCCAGGTGTCCTGGTCGCCGTTCAGGGACGGATCGGAAGGCGGTTCGGGCAGGCGTCCGATTTTCATGGCGACCGATATCATTTTTCCGTCCCGACGCAGCGTCATGGTGACGAGCGTATCGGCCGCCAGGCGCGCCGTAATTTTGCTCAAGTTTCTGAAAGTGACATGGCTGGCACCTATGGTCAGGAGCACATCGCCCGGCACCAGCGTTCGCATCGCCGGTCCTTCCGCGTCCACCGCGGAGATCAGTGCGCCCGCCGGACTTTTCATCCCCAGCGCTCTCGCCAGCACCGGCGTCACCTCCTGGGCCGAAATTCCGAGATAGCCGCGCTCGACATGCCCCTTTGTCTCGAGCTGACCGATGACCGAAGTTACTGTCTCCGCGGGAATGGCAAACCCCAGTCCTACGGAACCCCCGCTGGGCGAAAAAATGGCCGATGTCACTCCGACGACCGCTCCGTCCGGCGTCATCAACGGCCCCCCGGAGTTGCCGTGGTTGATGGCGGCATCGGTTTGCAAGAAATCGATGTAGGGATCGTCTTCGAGCGTGCGGGAACGCGCCGAGATGATGCCGGCGCTGACCGACTGGCCCAGCCCATAGGGGTTGCCGATGGCTATTACCGCATCTCCGACCGACACGGACTGCGAAGAGCCGAGCCGCAGGGCGGGAAGTTTGATGCCGTCCACTTTCAGCAGCGCAATGTCGGTCACCGCATCGGCGCCGAGAATCCTTGCCGGCAGCTCGCGGCCATCCGGCAACTTAACCTTCACCTTGAGTGCACCGGTCACGACGTGCCGATTCGTGACGATGAGCCCGTCGGCGCGGATGACGAATCCGGATCCCAACGCGGCGGTTGGACGGTCATCATCGGGACTGGCGAGATTTCCCGAAAGAAGGCGTCGAATCACGGAGTTGACGTCGCTGGTGTTGACGGAAGTGGCCGATTCAGCCGCCCGTTGGCCGGCGCTCACGCGCCTCTCCTCCACCATCACCGTGACGACGCTCGGCGCGACTTCCCGCACCAGCTCCGCGTACCCTTCGGTGGAACCGCTGGCGGCGCCGCCTGTCAGCGGGAGCAAAGTGCCGAACACCAAGGCCGCAACCCAGTTCTTGCAATTCATTGGGGAAACTCTTGAGTTAACGATCGACGAGTGTTGCACCGATCGATTGCAAACTGAAGCGCAAGTGTCCATCTTCAAGATGCACCCGCAGCTGACGATACCTCACCAGATAGTAGATTCCGACCGCGGCCGCTGCGAAACCCGAGGCTGCGCCAACCATCAGCGCCCAGCGAGGCCCGAAGGCATCGGCCACGCGGCCGACGATCGGCGCGCCGATCGGAGTGCCACCCAACGCCACCGCAAGAAAAATTGCCACGACCCGACCGCGCAGTGCCGGATCGGTCGAGATCTGCACCAAACTCAGTGACGATGTGGTGAAGGTCTGCGCGGATATTCCGATCACGACCAGCGCAGCGCCGAAAAGCCAGTAGTTCGGCATGATCGCGGCAAGCGAGAAGCCGCACCCAAAAATGACGGCAGCCAACAGCAGCAGTCTCAAACGAGGTCGGACCCTGCGGGCCGACAGCAGCGCGCCTGCAATCGACCCGATCGCCATCATGGAGGTCAATAGGCCATACTGGCTGGCACCTTGGTGAAAGACCGTCACCGACATGGTCGAAATAAAGATCGGGAAGTTGATGCCGAAGGTCCCGACCAGAAACAACATAAACAGGACCACCTTCAGTTCTGGGCGTCCCCATACGTAGCGAAAGCCGCCCATGACGCTTGCGGCTTTCGCCGCAGTCCTGCCGTTCGAATGAAGTTCATTCACCCTGAGCATCAACAGCGAGCCGATGACAGCCGCAAATGACACCGCGTTGATCAGGAATACCCAGCCCGATCCTACAACCGCGATCAGCATACCGGCGACGGCAGGCCCGATCATTCGCGCCGCATTGAAAGAGGTGGAGTTGAGCGCCACCGCATTGGACAAATCCTCCTCGCCCACGAGTTCGGAGACGAATGTCTGCCGGGCCGGAGCGTCGAATGCCGCGACGCAACCTTGCAGGAGGGCAAGCACGTAGACATGCCATAGCTGCACCAGCCCGGTGATGCAAAGTATGCCGAGAACCAGTGCCAGCGCGCCCAAGCTGGCCTGAGTGCCCAGCAACAACTTGCGCCTGTCGAGATTATCGGCGGCGTAGCCGGTCAAAGGCAGCAACACAGCCTGCGGACCGAATTGCAGGGCCATGACCACGCCAACCGCTGTCCCGTTATTGTGGGTCAGCTGCGTCAGAACGATCCAATCCTGCGCGGTGCGCTGCATCCAGGTTCCGACATTGGAAACGATGGCGCCGCCCGCCCACATCCGATAATTGAAGCCCTGCAGCGATCGGAAAATGCCTTTATGCAGATCGCTCACGTGTTCTCTCGAGCAGGTCGATCACGATCAAGGCGACTTTTTCATCGAGCGTCGAGAGGGACATACTTCTCCTTTGCCGCTACCCGGCCGCCAGCCGCTTGATGATTTCGCCAGCCGCGAACAACAGCTTGCGTTCTTCATCGTCGAGCTGCGCCATGGCCTGCGCCAGCCAGGTGCGCCTCGCATCCTTGGCACTCCTACGAACGGCCTCGCCTTTGGCAGTCAGTTGAATGGTCAACTGGCGGCCATCCGTAGGATGAGGCTTACGCTCCACGAAACCCTGCTCCTCGAGGTTGGATATGACGGTTCCCATCGATTGCGGTTTCACACCTTCGGCGCGCGCCAGCTCAGCCGTGGTGGCAGGTCCGTCCTTCGACAAGCGCGCCATGACCGCCGATTCCGTCCACGACAGATCGTGCAGGCTGCCGGCGGCACGCATCCGCCGCACCAAGAGACCCACCGCCTGGGCAAAATCGTTGACGGCACCTTCAGTGATTCGCGGCATGGCGGCGCCACATTAATTTATAACAGGTAATCTTGCAAGTTAAACTGGCCAGTTCCACTTCTAGTCCCGGACCGTCACGTTGCGGTTGCCATCGGCAAGGCGTCGTCGCAAGATGCGGTCGCAACACAAGCCCCGGCCCTGGCGCCGGCGAGAAATCGTATGGACCGCCAAACCGAGCTGCAGATCATTCGGCGCGCGTACGCCAAGCAAATCATGGCGACCTTCAATGTCTCCGATCCGCGGGTCGAAGCAGCTTTCGCCGCCGTGCCGCGCGAGAATTTCCTCGGCCCAGGGCCGTGGCTCGTTTGTCGAGCAATGAATGCCTATGTGCCGACCCCGACGGCAGATCCTGTGTATCTGTACTCGGACAATCTGGTCGGGATATCGCCCGAACGGAACCTCAACAATGGCCAACCTTCGTTGCACGCTCTACTGCTCGATCAAGCGCAAATCCGCGCGGGCGAGCATGTCGTGCATATCGGTGCGGGGCTTGGCTATTATTCCGCCATCATGGCTCATCTGGCCGGTGCAGCGGGCAGGGTCACGGCCATTGAGATCGACGCGGAATTGGCGCGCCGGGCCACGTCGCATCTTGCGCCGCTGCCGACCGTCAGCGTCGTTCATGGCGACGGCGCGCAATTCGCATTCGACAAAGCCGACGTCATCTACGTGAATGCTGGAGCCACCCGCCCGGCGGATCTCTGGCTGGATCGGCTGAGGAAAGGCGGCCGCCTGATATTGCCCCTGACCGTCAACGAGGGGCTGAATCTTGGGCCATCCCCGCCGGCCAGGCGTGGCGCCGTGTTTCGCATCGAGCGGCAGGACGGCAGTTTTTCGGCACGCTGCATCGCGCCGGTCGCCATTTATCCTTGCGAAGGAGCACGTGACGAATCCTCCGAGGCGGCGTTATCCGCGGCTTTCGATAAGGGATCGCCGCTGAAAGTCGCAAAGCTGTACCGCAGCGGCAAAATTCCCGCGGATCGTTGCTGGGTGCGGGGCGATCGTTGGTGTCTCGCCTATGACTGACGTGCCCGCTCGTCAGCGGCGACGCGGGATTGCCTTCGCTTTTGCCTTGGGGCCGCGGGCAGTTTTTTTCGTGGAGACGAAGCTCCACGCCATGCCGAGCAGTTCGCGCAGCTCGTTCCGCCCGATGTTCGAGAGACGCACCAGCACGGTGGGGTAGGCGGCGTAATGATCGGTGATGTAATAAATGTCGGGCTTGGATCTGAGCAGCGTCGCGCGCAAGCCCAGGTCGATGCTGAAGACCGCCGAGTTGGGCTCCGCGGATCTGTTCACAGGCACGCAAGCCAGCAAGTTGCCATGAATCTTCAGTGCCGGCGACCCGTAAGACGTCGCTTCCACCACATCGGTGAGCGACAGTGCCATTTCCCGGACGGTCTCGAAACTGAGTGCGGCTTTCGGCATGCGTCATGCTCTCCTTTCCGGGTAGCATAATCCTCATTCGAAGCCCATGACCATTCCGTGTTCCATCTCATTCTGCGGCATGGTTCTTCTCGTGGCTCTCTGCCCCACCTGCCGGAGCGACGTTCCACCGGCGGCACCGGCCTCCGCCGCCTCCGCTACCACCGCCGGCGACTCACTGAGCGAAGTACTCGTCACGGGCGAGCGACCGGGGCCGGGCATGTGGCGCGTTTCGAAGGGCGGACATGACCTTTGGATTTTGGCGACCCTGCAGCCGCTGCCGAAGAACATGACTTGGCGCTCCGAGTCGGTCGAGCAGCGCATTGCCAGTTCACAAGTCGTGATATCACCGCCGCGCGCCGACGCGGACATCGGGTTCTTTCGCGGTCTCACACTAATCCCTTCGCTGCTGCGCGCGCGCAAGAGTCCAGACGGGAAGACCCTCGAGCAGCTCCTGCCGCATGATCTCTATATTCGCTGGCTGGCGCTTCGCGTCAAATACCTTGGGTCGGGGGACGATGAGCACAAGCGCCCGATGCTGGCGGCACTGGACTTGTACCAGCGCGCGCTTGATCAATCCGGCCTAACCTCCAACGAAACGGTCTGGGACACGGTCGAGAAGACCGCGCGCAGGGATCGTGTTCCATTGCAGCTCGTCGTTCTGAACTTGAAGGTGGATGACGCCAAAGGTGCGATTCGCGACCTGGACAAGATTCCGCAGGATGCCGAGATCGCCTGTTTTGCCAAGACCATCGAGCGGCTCGAGACGGACCTGCAACCCATGCGGCAGCGCGCGAATTTCTGGTCGCTTGGCGATATCGACGCTCTGCGAAGCCTGCCGTATCCCGACGAGGAAGTCGCCTGCCTGAACGCGTTTCTTGCGGTACCCGAGTTGCGGGACCAATTTGAGCGCGCCCGACGCCAAATCGAGGATTTATGGCTGTCTACCGCCGATGGTGCGCTCGACAAGAACGCCAGCAGCTTCGCGGTGCTGCCGATCACCGTGTTTCTGAAGGAAGGCGGTTTGCTCGACCGCTTGCGTGCCAGGGGCTATACGGTTCAGGACCCGAATTGAAGCTACCGTCAAGCCTTCAGGTCGTCGAAGTTCACCGGCAGCTTTCGCACTCGCTTGCCGCAGGCGGCGAAAATTGCATTGCACAGCGCCGGAGCTACCGATGGATAGGCGGGCTCGCCGAGCCCCGTCGGAGCATGGTCGCTCTTCAGGAACTCCGACTCGATCTCTGGGATGTTCACGTTGCGCAGCAAACGGTAGTCGTTCAAATTGCTTTGCACCGCACGCCCCTTGTCCAGGGTGATTTGCTGTCCGAGCGCGGCGGA
>Ga0116229_10014533_pt1 | contig 10919 bp, 10 predicted proteins | sample S1TSphgellanicum_3_FD_87313 | JGI IMG/M metagenome (GOLD analysis project Ga0116229, IMG submission 87313) | Host-associated microbial communities from peat moss isolated from Minnesota, USA - S1T2_Fc - Sphagnum magellanicum MG | ecosystem: Host-associated > Plants > Peat moss > Unclassified...
CACAAGCTCTGACCTTGCTAGAATTTGTGTGTTATCAAGGGCACCATCCCTGGACTGGGGATTGTTCACACAAAACTCATGATGTTTTCAATAATTATGGTAAATTGTGTTTTCAATACTGTAGAAACCCTCTCTGGAACCCAACCTTTTTTTTTTGGACTAAACTTAGCGAATTGGGTTTTTTTATTTTTATTTTTTAGAATTTTGGCAAAGTTCGTTTTCTAGTTGCCAAATTTTTACAGTTATTTTTTTGTGAAATGTTGCCAGATTTCTCTATTGGGTTCTAGCATAGAGCCAAAAATGTGAAGGAACCTTAACCTTTTTTACTTTAATGTTATCCTGTTTATCACGTAATTTGGCTAAAATTGTATTATGGATGACTACCATTTCAGCGACATCACAAATATGAAACACAAAAGCTCTGCTGGAACCCTATCAAGGACACAAAGATAGTAGTAGCTGTGGACATGACTTGGGAACTGAGTCAAGGCAGCCCGCCTTGCAATTGATTTCTGATTTCTGGATTTCAAAATTATGCAGATTTGTATATTGATTTTTCTTTCTTTTGTTTGGCATTAAATGAAACTCTATGTATTGGTTATTAAACTTGACAACAATGGTGTTCATAAAAATATAATAGAAAATCGTGATAGGCTGCAGTTACTAGTCCACCTTGGGACAATTACCATACTTGAAGTTGAAAATTAAATTACTTTTACATGCATTTATGTGAAGGATTGGGAACAAGCTGTAGAGTTAAAGTTTCCTTGAATAGATGGGCAGTTCTTGAGATTATTAATTGCGGGTATGCTTGTTGCTATTTTTTCCACACTTCATAGGAATTTAATACCACCTTCATGAAGATGTAACATGGTACAATTGCACATAATTTAAAATACTTTGCCTCCAACTAAAATTCGATGTTCGAAATTGGGTTAAGTGAAGACTAAGGTTCCTAAAGTCATGCTTGAAATACTTGCTTCCTTGCAACATTTGGCATTGTTTAACAATTCAACAATGCTAAATTAAAGTGGGTTCAAACTTCAACATGGTTTACTTTGAACTATAATAATCCATGTAATGTTTTGACTAGAAATTGGTTACACAAATGGTTTATTTTTGGTGGAAATGGTGACCATAAAATTGGGAAAAGGCCAAAATGAAACTTAATTTTCAACATGTTATGAACGAATATTCTACATAATCAAGTGGTTCCAAACTTGGAATGTGAATTAACCATAAAGATGTACCCTTATAAAGACCACATGACCCATCATTTGAAGGTCAAAATAATTAAATGTTAAGCAGGTTCATTAAGTTACATCTAAATATGTGGCATTATTCAAGGTAGTTACTCAAAATCCAACTCTAATCCCTTATTTGACAAATTTGTTGTGATGGTGTGCATTGTGGCCATGAATCAATTATGAATTTAATACAAGCAGACCAAACATCATTGTAACATGGAAAACATCACACCTAAGATTGAGTTGTATTGTCCAACAAAAGAATGAATATTTAAATTTTGCAACTAATAGTTGAACTAATCCTTAATGCACCTTTGTTTTTCTTTTTGTTGAATGAGTCAAGGGCACTTTACACTCGACTGAATACCCATGATCATGAAATTTTTGAAAGCCCTTGAAGTTCATCCAAACATTGTCCCATGGAAATCCCAAAAAGACTTTATGTGGACCTGGGTTGTCAAGTGTAATGTAAAGTGAGAATGGAAACTCTTGAGGGAACTCAAAATAAGTTACTCAAGAGTTGTGCCGTGTATTAATTTTAGAGTTGGATTATGTGATGCATAATATATTTTATGAACATCTTAATTAAAGTTAGTATTATATTATATTATTTATTTTCCTCCTTTTTTTGGTGAGGGGACCGGGGGGCAGACCGAGACATGGCCTGGATTCCTATGAAAAGAAAATATTTTTGGTTGGGCTAAATAACTTGATCAAACCCTTAAATAGATAAATTATTTCTAAAGAAAAAAAACTAATCACAGGTTTCAGAGCCCATGATCTAACGAACTGAGCTCTCAAGTCAAACATTACATCAACCAAGGGTCCTAAATGTAGGCAGCATAGAAGTACTGCTGTATTTCCTTTTTAATTGTCTACTCTTAACCTGGTTCATATTTTCCCTGAAAAATATGGATGCTGTCCAGACACATTTGTGCTTGAGATTATGCACATTTTGGGAATGTAATGAACTCTAGGAAACATAAGAAAGTTACACTTCCAAGTGTCCATTACACACCCCCCAAAACACGCATGATCATGGCCGCAAATGCAATTGGACAGTATAGGAAAAGAAATAAATGCAGCAATATGGAAAATCCTAATTCGGCAGCTTTCCAAGCACCAACCACACCCTACCTATTGTGACCTGATTTAGTTAGATGGGGATGCATATTATCTTTTTTTTAAAAATAATTACAATCATTCATTTTGGTTGGCCCACCACACAAAAATAGAAACTATGGAAACCTACCCAAATAAAAAGTTATATTCTAATTGGCACATCTCAAATACAAAAAGCCATCAAACTTTGAAGCCCTCACCTAATATAGACATTTCTATTATGATAGTGGCAAGCCGCTAAGAGTAAATTGTTTTACTGAACCTTTTGCACATATACAACATGTACAAATGATCAACTTAAAAGACTTGGTCCTTTTCACATGTGAAAAAATGCACATACTCCTCTAAAACTTTTGTTTCCATACTTGAATGAATTTGCAAATGATATAAAGTTCCTTGACCATGATTCCCCACGGTACATTCAAAGAAAAATTTGCAAGTATCATCCATAGAAACTTGAGAAGGCATTACCATGCATTTCCAAATTGAACGTGCCAGTGAAATCCATGCCTCCTTGCCTTGAAGGCACAACCTATGCAGCTACGAGATAAAATTGGTTGGATTGACTCATGTCCAATAACATAGGTGGAACATGTTTTTTTACTCAGTACTTGCACCCATGCAAAAGCCTTGTCAATTATGTTGACACTAAACAACACCACATGATTTTAAAGTAGAAATTGCACTAAATTTATTATATTCATCAATGTTAGCATTCTTCTTTGCATCAAAAACATTAACATCAACAACTTTGAAGTGCTCTTCTTTTGCATCCTTCAAACCATATCCTACCATCCCAACAAAAGTTTGCCATGAACGACATGACCAAAAATTCTTCCATAAAAAAAATCCATTATGAATCAATATTTGAACCTCCCACTCCAATTATGATAAAAGCTTCAATTTTTTTTTATAAATTTGGCAGAAATTTCATGTCTTTTTACTTAACTTTTGCTGTCATGGAAAGAGCCATCTTTTGTACAAAAGTAATATGAAAAACCAAAGCTAGATAAAATATGGCAAGATTTCACGAGCCTAAGGCAAAATCAAACATCAGTTTACTCTTGCATGTGTTAGTAATGCAGTCTTATTAAAAAAACTAAATCCACACACCCCTGAGCGATGGTGCATTGTTGCAAAAGGAGGGGGAAAAAATCCCCACATCCCTCCCCAAAGGGAAAAAAACAAAGCCATCTAGGGTGCATGTTCAACCATTCCATTGGCTGCATGTAAATTCTATTCCTAAAAATATTTGTCATAATTTTTGGCCTGAACTATTAGTGCTGCAAACTTCAAAGAGCTGGGGTACCTATTTTGCATAAACTAATCTTGTCATTTTCTAGACTATTAGATGGATAGCTACAGAGAAGAAGAAGTACCTGACAAGTCCGGATCCCCCATCTCTTTTCATCAGGCATGCCATCTTTAGTAGAATCTTCGGACAGCAGCTTCTCCCTGGCCATCCCTCCCTCGACAGTCGAGCTTTCAGAAAAAGCCAGATTGCTGTTCTGTTTGAACAACAATTCTGGAGAAGAATCTAGTGCAAGCCTCAAAGCTGGGATAAACTAGATCATTCAGATCTAGATTGCAGATCTAGCAAGTTCCAGTGTTTTTTTTTCCAATTTTTTCATGTTGTGTCATTAACTAGCATCCAAAGAGAGATTTAGCATCAAATGATGACAGGTTTTTAAAATCATTTTCGTCACATTTGGACTCTCAAGTCCCATCTGAAGTTATCCTGTAACAAGCATACGACCAATAACCTGTTTAGCAGGGCGCAAGTGAAAAGCATGGGCAAAAAGAGAATGTCATTATGGGCTTACCTGTATGGTCAATGGGGAGTTTTGTTGTGAGGGTTTTTTCTTGTTGGAGTCTATTAATCTACTAGGCTCATTATTTCTTGTTTTTTATGCGACTTGGTTTCTTAAAATTGATGAGGCAACCCTCCAAAACTTTATTTATAAACACATCATAGATTTGAAAAATGTGCAAAGGAATAAGAAAAAGGAAAAGGGGACAATTACAGGACGTCAATTTATTTCAAACTAGATGTCAAAATCTCTTCATGTCAAAAACTGACCACCTGTAATAGGTCAACCTAATTTCTCCATGTTGGGTTTTTGTTTTGGAAGTGAACTCTTCTGTTCTGGAAGTAAACCCTTTGGGATTACAAGGGCCCACCACCACGAATTCAATGCAACTAGTGTGACCTGTGCCATTGGCCCAAGTGTGAACCCATTACAACATAAGGAAACTCAACATGTGAACATTGTTTTGCAATGTATATATTGATTTTTTGAACAGTCAAATATGAAATGACATCATACCTGAATTGAATGATGAGCCTTCAAGTGTTACCATGTTCTCAACTGATTTTTCCTTCCAAAACCTGGTTTTTTAGAATTTATTTGAATTTTTAGCAGTAGAAATCACTTAAAAATCAAGATCTCCCACATTCTGAATCCACATCTTGCCAAAAAAATTTCATTAAATCCTGCTCATCAAGATCTTTCCAACAATGCCAAAGGCACATTCCAAATCCTGTGAAATTTTTAGCTGCGATTTACTTTAATTTTCAGTGAAAAAATCATTCAATATTCAAAAACTTTTGCATTGCAAGTCCAAACGTCATGGAACCAAACCCATGAACGCCTCCCCCTCGAGAGCTTTCCAAAGAGACCAAGAACACAATCTGAAGCATCCTGGTTCAGTGGATCTCTTTGGTACAAACAAAACAAAACAAACAAACTACCTTCCTTCATAGATAGATGACGAGCTGCTTTTGAAAAATGGGAAATCTAATGCTTAGACTAGGGTTAATTTTTGCGCCTGCCAATGCCTGTCACCTGTCAATTTGTATAAATTTTTTTGTGACGCAATCTTGGGTCATTTCACCTTGGGTGAAACTTGAATCCTATATGGTTATCATGTCCAATTCTAGTGGGAGTAATTCACTAGGATTAAACTGTTTTATTATTGAGATATTAAATTTGATATAATATGTATAGAATATATTATTATTGATATACTACACATACATTAATATATGTAATAACTTATATATGAAAATAATATAATTGTAATTCTTTTTGGTTGACATAGTATGTTATCAACCTCTAAATATCTTAAGTAGTTCAAATTTTATTATTAATTAAAACAGGTGGTTAAAATATGAAGAATTACAATACTTAAATTTTATTTGTATTAGCCTTTTTTTTGCATAAACAAAGTTAATTTTTTCTTAAAGTTCATTTTTGAATGACCTTTCATCATGTCATGAAAGATTTGGTGAAGAAAACATTTTGTTTGTTGTTATTACACAATAAAATGTAAACACATTTTCTTTCAAATGACTTGAAATTGTGTATGTTTTGTATCACACATGTGTAGAACTTTGAATAATATCCAATCTATGAATTTTCATGTGTTTCATTTGAGCAAAGCATGACAAGGAAAATAAAATTATAAATTTGAAAACATAAAACATTTTAATATAAACATGATATATACAATCTTTGACATTCTTTTATGATTTCATGTGGTAGGTTATTGACAAAGGCATTAAGGTCTTTGCTTGGAAACAAAGGTTCAAACTTTGCTACCAACAACTGTACATTTGGATTGTATGCTGATCATTAATTTAATATATGATTAATAATAATGATATCATTAAAATATATATAATTAAAATACCACTTGATTCCATTGCCATGTGTAAATTTTGTATTTGATCAAATGTTAGTGAAATCATTATGTCTTTAATAACCAATATGCATTTAGTATGAGGCATAATGAATTCACTAAATTTCTAATCTACTGAACTTGTCCCAATTTCATCAAAATGTTGGTGAAATTTCAAGTGAACTAGGCCACATTCCTTACTAGTGATTGTATACTCTAGGGTCACATTATCAAACGAGTTGCAGACCAAGCCCTAAGGTTGAATCTATGGCACACATGAGTGACCTATACAAGACCGTAATCAAAGAAAATTGAAAAGTATTTTTACATAGCTTTATATACATATATAATGTGATAAGCTCTATTTATAAGATACTACATATGGTTATTTGTGGGTCACCAAATTAAAATATATAATTTGACTAGTAAACACTATTTCAAAAAGCTCTACAACAGGATCACTATAATCATATTGTACACAATTAGTAATAACCTACCACATATTTTTAGAAAAACTCTCGTACCACATATTATACCCTAGAGTCAGTTTTGTCATTAATTAATTCTTAAAATAGTGAACTGAATTTTTGTGAAAATATGAATTCAAGTTTAATAATTAAATAAATATCACAATGTGCGATCTGAATAATTTCACCTACTCATATGACAATATCATGGTAGATCATGAAATAATAATAATTTCAAATTTCTCAAAAATTATTTTATTTTGAAAAAAAAATTCACTTTTGTCAATGTGGAAGCTAACCCTAGGGTATGATATCAATAAAGAGATGTACATACACTATGAAGGTTATATAATTTACCTATATTTTTTATGATATAAATTGTGCTATGTAGGTGATATTTTCATCCCTCATTTCATCCAACAACAGGGGTTATGTGAAAAAAAATTCACATAGGTTACGAGGGATACCTGGAATTAGTGCAACAATACTTCACACTCTCATATTGGATGGTGAGCTTGATTGCTTACTCTCTAGTTCAACAAGGGGTGTGTCACACTGTGGCCTTGAAAAAGTAAGGGCAAAAGAAGAATTATGGAAATTCAAATATTTCACCTTGCAAAAATATAGTCTTTAAAAAATCCTCTAAGAGAAACTAAAATCTTTTGAGATATCATAATTCTATAACTGATCTCAAGTTTCAATACAAGCCAAAATATCATCTTTCAAAAATCCTCGTATAAAAATAGACCTACTACCTAGGGGCCAAAAGTCCCTTAAGCTACTATACCCTATAATGAATCTAAAAACAATATCCTTTCCTTGGTAGGCATGGCCAACAAAAATCCTCTAGAGTCACCCACATCAAGCTATTATACAAGGAGATTGGGAACCATAAATTGGTGGATAGAAAAGTCTTCATCTTGATCACAAAATTTTGATCGTCTCACAATTCATTTGGGCCATAATAATGCTATTGGTTTGATCAATTCTGGAATTTATGGAGTTGCAATTGTTTGAGGATTTTGAGTGGGAGTTCAGCTCACTAGTTTTATGCATTATGAGCTGCTTATGCCTAATTCATATCACTGAAATCTATGTTATCTGAAAGTGCAAATAGCTAGTCAAAGAGCTGAATTAAGGAGAAATACTTGATTTTTCTCTGCACCCAAGATACTATCTACAATTGACACAAGAGGAGAAAAAGATTTTGGAGCACATGAACACAACCCATCTTTGTCTCCTCGGTTTTGCAAAATGTTGAAAGAAAAGAGCATCCAAGCACAGGTTAGTATAGTGCCATCATGGCTTGAAACATCTGCCATGTGATGATGCTCCAAATAGTTAGAGTTATTGAGTTCAATAACAACACAACCGCCGTTATTGAAGAGATTGAGGTTTGCTAGGTTGCCAATGGCATTATTGGATTCCCCCTAGCAAAGTGATGACCAAGCACCCACCTTGTGCAAACCTTTCCACAAATTGGTCCATCTAACACACACATACTAAACATGTGATGAGATAAATCAATAAAAAATGGCAACAAAAGGTTTTACCTCATGGAAAGAACAATCATATTGGATAAAGTTGGAAAAACACTAAAGTTTGTTTGTTTTGTAGAAATAATTTTGGTTTTGAGACTCCATGGAACATCATAGCTTGAAATTTTGTACACAACTCTTATTTGTTCAAATAGAAAGGAGGCAATAAATATGGTGTAGGGAAGGGTGATTCTCAGTCCCACTAGCTTTAGCTATTGGTATAATAACAACTTTAATATTGGGTTTCAATATATACATATGCGAATTTTTGTTCAATGGATAAATTCACATGAGCACCTAGTAACTAATTTACAAAACGATAAACCATAATTCTTAGTATTTGATAACAAACTTCATATAACCTTATGTTACTTTTAGTTTCATTATCATCTATGGGCAACACTTGCATAGGACTACCACACACATGGACAACAACATCATGTAAGAAAAATAACTTGCACATCATGAACATACACACAATTAATTATTCTTGTGTTTTAGGCATTTTCTCAATACCATGAACCTTATAGCTTCCAATTTCCATATATTAATAAATAGATTTGTATGGTACAAAACATCTACATGAATTTGAATAATAAGTAGTAAAGAAATAATGCAAAGTTGGGATTCTAAAGAAAAAAGATATCCTACCTAGTCTTATCATTGCAAACCTTTGTGATCCATTAGCAATTGCTAGAACAAGCAATGTGAAAAAACAAAAATATTTTTTCCTTGAAATTCTCACTAGTAAGGATAATCAAACTAAAAAAATCAAAATACACTTAGTTTTGCAACCCTACCCAAATTGCAATTGAACTAATAATTCGTGGTGTTGGTTTCATATATAACAATTTAGTCCACTCATACATCTAGTTCATCATCTAGTTCATCTAAAATGACACAATACTCATTCAATTAGTATACAATTCTAAATGCCACATGATGTGTTGTTGGATGGGTAGAATGAAAAACATGAATTCACAAATCTAGTTAGGTTTGGCATAAGTTCATGGTGTTTTATTTATCATTCTTCAATGTTATGGTAAATTTAATCTCACTTCTTCCTTTCCATGTCCACCTTTAATAAATCACCAAAATCATGTTTTATTAAAAATCCTTTGGGCATGCTAGCAATGCCTAATGTTAAATAACTTGCCTTGTCATTTTTTGTGTTTTTTTCTTCTTTTCCCCTTCCTCTAAATCATTTTCTAATTTAGAATTATAGTCACCGAAGCCCTCATATTCATGCCATTCATCATAATCAAGTTCGCCTACAATTTCATCAATTGGTCATCCATACTTTGGATAAGTTGCTTGTGGGAAAGGACACCCATCCTTAATAGCCATTCAAAGATAAACTTCACAAAACCTTGAAAATTCACCTTGGCACTTATTTTTTAAAACTATAATTCATGTGATGAGTTAGCCCTCTTTCAAATATGATTCAAAATTTTCAATGCGACAATCACACCACACTCCAATGTATTATGGTCTTTGTAAAGATTTTTAGCACTAATGACATCTATAATTTTTACATTTTGGGGAAAGTTTGATGGAAAGGTAATGGTGTGGTCCACTACCATGTAAACCGAACCATTTTGTAATAGGTTCATCACCATCCCATCCAGAATTTCTTTCAAACTTGGACACCATCCCATCCATAATCCCTTCAATGCTATTAATTGCCAAGTGTCTTTGGTAATTGCTCCAACATCGCACACCCTATTAAATCCAATTGTTGCAAGTTCAATAACTTGCCAATTGAATTTGGTAAACTTGTAACATAGTGGTTGGAACGTAAATTCAAGTGTCACCAAAAGAGAGGGGAGAGAGTCAGAGAGAGAGCGATGCACCAACACAAAGGCAACCGGACATGGCGAGCACCCAGACCCAGATCAGATCCGAACTCCCTGATCCTCTGACCTACACCACAATCCCCACCTTAACAATCTACAGAACTCATCAGTATACAACACCTGACTCTTCAACAAGAATGGCCAGCTCAAAATCAAGATCAACACATCGGAATACAGGGAGCAGATCTCTGTACTCCGAATCAAATTAACAAAACAAGGACTGTCTCATGTCCGATCTATAATGCACACCATCCTGATTGCAACAAGAGCTTCCGGTGATGCGTGCGAGGTCAGATCCCTCAGTGTTCGCTCAGTTCGAATAGCCTCTAAACCACATTCCTTACCCACTACTCTCACTTTCGGCATCTCAGGACCCAGCACCCAGAAACCCAGCAACAACCCTTCGAGATTTCGGACGCGGCCCAACAGCAAACCAAACTCACAACGAATCCTCTCACACAAACAACCCCATCACGCCCTCACAACAGATATGCAGGCATAGACCCCTCCTGCCTCTCATTCTGCATAAAAGCTATGCTCTACTGACCACAACTCGGATGCAAACGAATTCCCACAGAAGAACGTTCAGCTATCAGATCTCTCCTACCTCTCATACATCTAAGGCTCAGACCCCTTAGAGTTCTCATCAGCCCTCAACATCACCTTGCTTGCAAATTGCATCAGGAGATTACACAGCCACTCAGCAAGATGCTGGCGCAGCGGAAGGAAATCAGCAACTAGCTAAGCAGCTCTAGCACACCAGAGAGAACAACACCCCCAAAACTAACATTCCGAATCCCCGGCCCAGATCAGCCAAAACTTCCTCATTCGGAGCGCCACCGCCTCAACATCCCGGCCGTTACGTGCTTGACTTCCCGCTCAAGCTTTCCCATGCACCGTTATAGGTTGCACGTCCCCAAAATCATAAACTTGCCGCCCCGCCCACGTCCCCATTCCGGCGGGCTTAATTCCTTTAATCCTTAAAGCAAAAGATCATATTCACAAACC
>Ga0116229_10014534_pt1 | contig 10918 bp, 8 predicted proteins | sample S1TSphgellanicum_3_FD_87313 | JGI IMG/M metagenome (GOLD analysis project Ga0116229, IMG submission 87313) | Host-associated microbial communities from peat moss isolated from Minnesota, USA - S1T2_Fc - Sphagnum magellanicum MG | ecosystem: Host-associated > Plants > Peat moss > Unclassified...
CAGGGCATAGCCAACATTCTTTGCCCTCTTTTCGGAGGCTTCGCGGCCACAGGCGCCGTCGCTCGCACGGCCACCAACATCAGAAACGGCGGCTCGAGTCCGCTTGCAGGCATCACGCACAGCGTAACGCTGATCCTTGTGATCCTTTTTCTCGCCCCGCTGGCAAGCGACATCCCGCTTTGCTGCCTCGCTGCGATCCTGTTTGTGGTGTCGTATAACATGAGCGATCTGCCGCATTTGTTCCGCATGGTGCGCGAGGCGCCCAGAACCGACCTGACCATTCTTGGCACGACGTTCTTTCTGACCGTGTTTGCCGATCTGGTGGTCGCAGTCAACATCGGCGTGATCCTGTCATCGCTGCTTTTCATGCGGCGCATGGCGCGCGCAGCGGAGGTTCGCCTCGAGGATCACGTCTCCTTGGCGCGTGAACTGAGCGATCTTGGTCTTTCCCATTTGCCCGAGGGCGTATTCGTCTACAGCATCGACGGGCCATTCTTTTTTGGCGCCGCCGAGCGCTTCGAGCAGACCATGGTCCTGACCCAAAGCAGTCCGAAGATCCTCGTCATTCGCCTTGCTCACGTGCCATTCATGGACATCACCGGCCTTGAAACGCTAAAGCGGATCATCGAGCGCTTCATCGCACATGGCACAAGAGTGATGCTCAGCGAGGCCAACGATACCGTGCGCGAGAAAATGGCACGCGCTGGAATCCTGCGCGAACTCGCAGCCGACGATATCGCGCCGACCTTTGCGGCCGCACTTGAGACGATCCTTGCGCTTGCCGCACAGTCCCTTGTGGCGCAGGCGCTCAGGAAGGATTTGGCGCTGACCTCCCACGACCCGCTCTAACAGCGCCCATGCCCTACGCTCATTGCAGCTTGGCCACTTCACGCCTGCGAAAGCATTGTGGGCCGTGGTCGTTGACGATGCCAACCGATTGCATCCAGGCGTAGACGATGACCGGGCCGACAAACTTGAATCCGCGAGCCTTAAGGGCTGCCGAGATTTCTTCGGAGAGGGCCGTCTTAGCCGGCACCTGGGTGGCTTTGGACTGAATCGGCTTGCCGCCTGCGAGGCCCCAGATGAATTCGGAGAAGTCTTCACCGGCTTTTGCCTTGGCGACAAAGATGCGCGCACCGTTAATCGTCGCCTCGATCTTGGAGCGCGAGCGCACGATGCCTTGGTCGGCCAGCAAGCGCTGAATATCGCGCTCGCCAAAGCGCGCGACGCGTTGTGGATCGAAGGCCTTGAAGGCCCGGCGAAACGCCTCCCGTTTGCGCAAGATGGTGACCCATGCAAGGCCCGCCTGGAAGCCTTCAAGCATCAACATTTCCCAAAGCGCCCGGCTGTCGCGAACCGGCACGCCCCACTCGCGGTCATGGTAGCTGGCAAGAAGCGGATCGTTTTGTGCCCAGCCGCATCGCAATTGGTTCGCCATCTCCGAGCTCCCTGAAGTCTTGTTGCCATGGCAATGCCAACAGCTGCCCAACGCCGCCTGGCGCGCGCCACTGCCGATCGTGCATCGTAAACGGCGACGCTCTGATTCAGTTGGCGGTGCCCTCGACGGCGCCCGCTGTACAGCCGTTGGCAGCGCGCACGACACCACGCTGATCGGTGGCGGGACAGCCTTGGCCGATGCCCGCAGCAGGACTTGACAACCCAGGCAAGAGCGTCAGCGTTGGCCCACCGTTGGCAGAAAGTTGCGCGGGCAAGAGCGGGTTGCTAAACAGCGTGCCGGGCGTGCAGGCCGGATCCGGGTTGCTGCACACGAGGTGATCAAGTGGCCATTGCAGATCGTGGCTGCCAACACTATTGCCCGAGGCGCATTGCATCGGCGAGCCACAGTCCTCTGTGGTGTTCTCAGATAAAAGCGTGTTGTTGATCGTAAGCGCGGTGCCACCTGCAATCGATGCCCCGAAATAGCCGCTGCCACCGGGTGCGGTATTGCCAAAAAAGGTCAGATTGGTCAGCGTGCCGCCGTTGCCGGCGAGAAAAATCGCACCGCCAAGACCCACCAGGGCGGAATTCCTAAACAGCGTGTCATTGGTGAATTGCAGCGTACTGCCATCAGAAAAAAGCGCCCCGCCGCTGCCTGCAGCGACGTTGTTGGAAAGTGTCGAGGCGGTCATCACGAGCTGTGAGTTGTGAAAGTACAAGGCACCGCCACCCGGCGCCGAATTGGCATTGAAGGTGCTGCGATCGATCGTCGTCGTCTGCATCGCGCCATCGGGGGTTCGAAACACCGCACCCCCCAGCGCCCCGGATCCGGCCGCATTGGATGCGAAAGTCGAGCCGCAAATGGTGACTGAAAAGGCTTCTGCGCCGTCCATCGAGATGGCACCGCCATTGCCGCCGTTGCCGACTTCACCGCCATTGACCGTGCATTGGCTGGAGATGTTGTTCGCGCCGTTGCCCGTGGCCTGATTCGATGTGAACGTGCTGTTGTAGACCGACAGGTCGCCAAACAGCGCGCCGATCGCACCGCCGTTGGAGGCCTTGTTGGAAATGAAGGTACTGCCAACCACTGTGGTTCCCAATGAGCCCAGCGTATAGATTGCGCCGCCCGCGACGTCAGGACCGGTGGCAGGGCCGGTGTTGTTCTTGAAGACCGTGTTAAAGACGTTGAGGATGCCGTCGCGCACGTAGACGGCAGCGCCACCGCCGTCATTTTCAGTGCCCTGCGAGCACGGCGCAGGCGCAGGCGGAATCGGCGTGCCCGTTGACTTGCCGTTTTGCAAGGTGATGTTCTGGATCGTGACGGTTGTCGTCGTGTGCTGGAAGTTGGGCGAATTGAAAGAAAAGAGCCGCGTCGTACCGCCCGCGTCAAGCGTGATCAGATTGCCGCCATCAATGGTGGTGTCAACATCAGTGCGAAGTGTCTGCTGCGCATTGATTGCAATCGTCGCCGCCCCGCCGCAGTTAAAGTGAATCACCCCGCCTTGTGCCAAGGCGGCGGCAAGCGCCGCCTGGGTGCAACTCGCGGCAGTGCCCGTGCCGACCACCACCGTTGCCGCCTGCGTATTGGCCGATACCGGCGCCAGGCAGATCGCAGCCGGTGCTGGCGCGGGCCCCGGCGCAGGTGCTGGCGAGGGTGCACCGACCGGTGCCGGCGCTGGCGCAGGCGAGGGGCCCGATGCGACGGCAGACGCCGACCCACTGCCACCGCCTCCGCCGCCACACCCCGCCAAAAGCGCAGTGACACAAAGTGCCGCCACGGAATTTGACAACTGCGAACGCGACACGACGTCCCGCACGAAAGCCTCCTTTTGCCTGCAGGCCATTATTGGTCAGGGCGGCCGGAACCACAATCAGCGGCCATTCCGCACAGGTCCTAAGGATTTCCCGCGGCAGCCTTGGGCATGCACAGCGTTTGCGTGGCGCGGTGCCAACGGGTCAAGGGGCGGCGCACAGGACGTGCGGCCCATCACATGCCGTAAGGGGCAGGCTATAAGCGCCGCTCGAGCCTGACCGCAACCAGCGTCGTCGTGCGCCCCTGGCTTAGGACATTTTGCGACTGGCTGCCCTGGATCGTCTCGCCATCGGTCAGGTAGTTGATGCCAGCAAGGTTGGTGACGGAAAAGCGCAGCTTGGTATCGGCGTCAAGCGTCCACAGCGCATAGCCATCGATCTGGCGTCGAAGGCCGGTGTAGGTGCTGGTCGCGTCCGTCATTTGAACGGTATAAGGCGGCGTCCAGCTGACGTTGCCGCCAATCGTCCACGGCGCGCCCTTGATCTTGTAGTCAAAGCCCATGTTGCCAAGTACGCCAGGCTGCTGGTTGAGGCGGTTGTACGGCCCGGCAACATCGTCGACATTGGAGTGATAGATGCTCAGGTTGCCATGCAGCGTGATCGGCCACGCATTGCGCACGAAGTCATCGAGCTGCATCTTGGCGTCCATCTCGATGCCTTCTGTTGATGCATCGCCAAAGTTGATCGGCTCGGTGACCCAGCGCGGCACCTTCGAATAGACGACGTCATCAAGCGTCGTGACGTTGCGGATCAGATCGTGGATGCGCCTTGCAAATGCGCTGATCGACATGATGCCGCCGTCAAGCGTGTAGTGCTCGAGCGCAACGTCAATACCCTTGGCCCGCTCCGGTTTCAAATTGGGATTGCCAGTCGAATCTGGCGCCGATTCGACGTTGGTCCCGGTCACCGGATAAAGCGGGTTCACGGTTGGCAAAGCGATCAGATTGGTCAGCGTCGGCGTGCGGTAACTCTCGGTGAGGCTGAAGCGCACCTGGTCGCGATCGGGCTGATCAAAGCGCCAGACAGCGTGCGCCAAGGGCGTCAAGACGCTACTGGTGTTATCGATTCTCTGGATCAGGTTATCGCTCAGCGTCTGGATGCCTTCCCAGCGCAAGCCGGCATTGGCGGCCCAGTCTTGCGCGGGTTCCCAATCATCCTGGGCGTAGAGGGCTCCGCGCATCACCGAGGCCTTCAGGTCGGTTCCGAACGCCGCCAGAATCGGCACGCCATTTTGCACCGTGTCTTGCGACTGGTTGCGATCGACGCGCTCGAATTCGCCGCCAGCCACAACGCTGTTGCCCAGAGGCGCGGCAACGGTCAGCTTGGCGGTTAGATTCTCGGAGCGATCGTTGATGTCAGTCGAGGTGTATTGCGTCAAGACCCGCGCGGGGCCGGTGAATTCATCCAGTAGCGCCTGTGTATCGGAGACAAAACCGCCCACCGATCCGTGAATTTCAAGCTTGGTGCCAGGACCGAACTGCTTGTTCCATTGCGCCGTGATGCGTCCGAAGTCGGCGTCAGCGGTGCCCTGCGAGGTGCTGCTCGCATACGGCGCTGGCGTGACGCCTGAGAGTTGGTCAAGCGTGCCGAGAATTTCCGTACGCGTGCTTGAGACCGTGAAAAAGGGCTGGATGATCAACTGCTCGCCCGGCGCAAGCTGCCACTGGATGCGCGAGGTGAAATGGACATTGTTGCGCTGGTCGACCTGGTTCGAATTGAGGTCCTGGTCAAGCTGGGTTGCCCCCGTCGGGATGTCGGTGAAAAGGCGCCGCGTCATGGTTTGTGTCAGGAAATCGCTCTGCGCAGCCGAGAGCGTGACGTTGTAGGTGCCATGGTCGCCAAAGATGTCGTTGCGAATCCATGACACGTTTGACTGTGCCCGGCCGGCTTCGTCGCCGAGTTGAACGCGGACCTCGTCGATATGCGTGCGCAAGGCTTCGCGCAGGACGATGTTGATGGTGCCTGCGATCGCCCTGGCCCCGGTCTCGGCCGTCGGCGCCCGGTAGATCTCGATCCTCTCGACCTGATCGGGCACCAGCTGATCGATTGAAAATCCCGGGGGAATTCGCTCACCATTGATCAGGATCTGGGTATAGCCATTGCCAAGGCCGCGCATCACGATGTTGCCGCCGCGGCGGGTCCTGCCCTGAATGGAAACGCCCGGCAACCGCTTTAGGACCTCGTCGAGCGTCGAGTCGCCGTAGCGCTCGATTTCTTCGCGACCCACGACAATCTTGGCTGCCGTCGACAGCCGGCGCTGCTCGTTGTCCGAGCGCGTGCCGTAGATCTCGGTGCGGTCGATCTCTTGATCGGGGCGGCGCCGGCGCGAGGGCGAACTGGGCGGGCCCACGTCCTCGCCCGGCGGCGGCGCGGTGTCGGCAGGCGAAGGCCCAGGCGCTGGCGCAGGTGCTCCAGAAGGCGCGGCTGGATTTGCATCGGACGGACTTGCCTGTGCCGAAAGCATGCCGTTCGCAGGGGCGAGATTGAGCGCATCGGCCTGATCGGCAGCCAACGCTTGCGCAGCCCAAAGGAGCATCGGCGTGACGGCAAAGGGCCAGCGCCTAGCGGCAAACAAGATATGCGCCTGCGAAAACCGTGAAGAGCGCGCCTTGCGCTATCTGCAAAATGTTGACGGCCATGCGATTTCCCGACAATGCCCAAGTCCGGGAAGCATTTTGCACAAGCGATCTGGCCAAACCGTCACGGTTGGCGCGACAGTTGTCAGGAATGTTCACCGCTAAGCTGCAAACGCAGTGCCAGCGCCGCCAGGCCGATTCGGCCCAACGGATGATTAACAGCCGAAGTAGCGGCGCTGGGAGGACGACAAAGACGCGCGTTGCAGGTGAGCGCCACCGCTGGCAAAGCCAGACGGTGACGACACTTCAGGGGTCAGCCTGCGACTGCTCTTAGCCGCAATGAGATCGAAATCGGAAGTCGCGGATTTCGGGAAGTGCGAACGGCCAGCGCCCCTACGATTCGCCCAGAGAGCGCCTGCGACCCGTGCCGCGCCGGCCCTGGTCGTGTCTGCGTCCTTCGCCAGGCCCGTTGGATTGACGGCGGTCTTCACCGTCATAGCTGTGCGAGTCGCTTGGCGTTTGCGTGTCTGACGTCTTTCCCTCTTCCTGTGAGTCGCTCATTTTGCCTCCTGAGTGTGTCGAACAAAGACTATATCGGGATCGTCCTATTACGCAATCCCCAAACAGCGCCGCTTGCCCATCTTCGATGCCACTGTTACAAATCCGAAGGTGTTGAGCACGCGCCGGCGACACGCCATGCGTGCCGAGACGGCCTGATTCGCCACAGGTTTTGACGGCTTCAGATCTTCAACCAGGTCAACACCAGCGGTACAACCAGCGGTGTAAAGACTGCGTTAAGGCCCATGGCAATGCCAGCAAACGTCCCCGCAATCGGATCAACGGTGAAGGCGCGCGCCGTGCCGATGCCGTGCGCGGCAAGGCCCGCCGCAAATCCACGTGCCGCGTAATCGCGCATGCGCAACAGGTTCATCAACGGCGTCACCACGATGGCGCCGGTGATACCGGTCAGAATCACAAGGGCCGCAGTCAAGGAAGGAATGCCGCCCAGGGCTTCGGTGACGGCCATGGCAACGCCTGCCGTTACCGATTTCGGGGCAAGCGAGACCAGCACCTCACGCGGCACGCCCATCGCCCGGGCAATGAGCAGGGCCGACGTGATGGCCACAAGAGCGCCAACGCCAAGCGCAGCCGCCATCGGCAGCAGGTCGCGGGCGACCAGCTGGCGGTGGCGGTAGAGCGGCACGCCAAGCGCGACAGTGGCAGGCCCGAGGAGGAAATGCACAAACTGGGCGCCGTCGAAATACGTCTTGTAGCTCACGCCGCTTGCGGCGAGCAAGGCACCAATGAAAACAATCGAGATCAACACCGGGTTGACGAGCGGGTGGCGCTTGCTCGCAGCAGCCAGCCCGTCGGCAAGCACCCACACGACAAGCGTTGCCGTCAGCCAGAAAAGGGGCGAACTTGCGAGGTAGACCCAAAGCGTCGGACTATTCATCGGCCCTTCCCTGCACCCGTTTCATCAGCCTGAAGACGCCCACCGTGACCACCAGGGTTAGCGTCGTCGAGACGAGAAGCGCAACCGCCAAGGCGCCGCCGTGGGCTGCGACGAGCCCCATGTACTGCACGACACCGACTCCTGCTGGCACGAAAAGCAGCGCCAGATTGGCAAGCAGGCCAAGCGACACCTGACCCACGGGGCCTGCAACTAACGCCTCATCCGAAAAAGGTCGCAGCCGATTCCAGAGTGCAAGGCCGGCGACAAGCAGTGCAAGCCCGAGCACCGGACCTGGCACCGGAAGATGCAAGCCCCTGGCCATGACTTCACCGATCAATTGGCATACGAGAAGGATAGAAAGCCCGCGGACCATCTGATCTACCGTTTCATCCTTTTGAGTGACACGCCTTCGCAAAAACGCGCGTGCCAAGCAGCATGCGCGTGAGTGCCTCGGGCTGGAATCGTGCGGCAAGTCCGATGGCGGTTATCGCCAGCGGGTAGCAGGCACTTGCCGTCTTGAGGCGACGCACTCGGCCACGAGACCCTGAGAACTGCACGAGAACCAGGCCATTTTCAGTCATGAGAAAGCCCTTCATGCGCAGGGTGCCTTCGGGCATGCGCAAGAACATTTCGCGCAGTCTCGCTTCGGCAACAATCTCGTCAAGTTCGAGCGCATAAGATTGAAACAACTCGCCATGCGCGGGCGTTGACGCCTGATGTCGCGCTTGCACCGGCAAGCGCTGGCGTTGGCGTATTGCTTTCCCACCTGCTGATTTCAACGCAGCTCCCTCTGTCCAGCCGATGACTTCGCCTGGAACCTGTGCAAACGCGCATTCGATCAGTGCGGGAGACGGCGCATGACGCATGATTTCTTCGCGCACGCGCGCCAACCCAGCGCGATCGACGAGATCACACTTATTGAGCAGAAGAATATCGGCCGCGCGCAACTGGCGCACGATCGAGTCGGCAAGCAAGGGGTCTGCGCACTGCTCAAGGATGGCGCTGGCATCGACCATGACGATCACCGACTCGAGCAACAGCGCGGCATCGGCAAGTCCGACCGCGGCAATGCGCCACGGATCGGAGACGCCGCTGGCCTCGATGACGATCGCCTGTGGCGGATCGTCGCTGTCGATGATGGCAATCAGCGCGCTCGTCAGGTCACTACCGATCTGGCAGCAGATACAGCCGTTGGTGAGTCTGATGACCGAATCGGCGCGCGCTTTTATCAATGCCGCGTCGATGTTGATTGCACCGAAATCGTTGACGAAAACGGCAACGCGCGCATTCTTGGCGGTTGCGAGCAGCCGATTCAGAAGGGTGGTCTTGCCAGATCCGAGAAAGCCGCCGACGACATACAGCGAAATCGGCGCGCGCACCAGGTTCATGAGGCGCTGTCCGCGTGCGTCATGACTCTACCGCCAAGCACGGTTGCAACGATCGCGATGTCGTCGAGCTTGTCGGCGCCGCACGCCGTCGGATCGCTCTTGAGCACGCAGAAATCGGCGAACTTGCCGACTTCGATCGATCCAATCAAATGGTCCATGCCCAGCGAGAACGCCGCTCCAAGCGTAATCGCGACCAGCGCCTCGTCAACGCTGATGCATTGCGCAGCGCCAAGCACCCTGCCCTGTGAAGTCATGCGATTGACCGCGCACCAGGCGGTAAAAAGCGGGCCAAGCGGCGTGATCGGCGCATCGGAGTGAATCGCCAGCGGCACGCCATGGCGCAGTGCCGTGGCGCAGGCGTTGATGCGCTCTGCCCGATCCGGCCCCAACGTCTGCTCGTAGTGGGCGTCGCCCCAGTAAAAAATATGGTTGGCAAAAAGATTGACGCCAACGCCAAGCGCAGCCATGCGCCGGAACTGTGCATCGTCAGCCATCTGGCAATGCTGCAGGGTATGGCGGTGGTCGTGACGGGGGTGGGCGGCAAGCGCAGCGGCGATGCCGTCAAGTGCGACGTCGACGGCCTCATCGCCATTGGTATGAATGTGCAGCTGGAACCCCTCGGCGTGGAAAAAAGCCATCATCGCCTTCAATTCGTCAGGCGAGCGGATCCAGATGCCATTGGGGGCGCCGTTGAAGTAACCCGGCCAGCGCAGACGGGCCGTAAATCCCTGGATCGAGCCGTCGACGACGATTTTTACGGCGCCGTAGACGAGCTTCTCGGTATTCAAGGCCATGCGCGCGCGGACGCGCTTGGCGCTCGCGGTCGCATCCAGCGATCCCTCAAACGACAGGAACGCCGGCACGAGCCGAACGGGAAAGTCCGCCTCGGCGGTGACTCGGCCAAGCACCTCGACGTTTTCGTCGGAAAGATCGTTGACAAGATCGGTGGCCGTGGTCACGCCTGCGCGCTGCGCAAGTCGACCAAACATGCGCAGGCTTTCTTCCGAGCTGCCGGTCGTGCGGAAGATATTGCCGATTAGGCGCATGATCGGAAACATCGCGGCGAATTCCTGCAATTCACCGCTTGGCTCACCCTCAGGCGTGCGCGCAATGCCTTCGACTTCCGTGTGGCGATCGATGCCGGCACGTAGAAGGGCGGCAGAATTGACGTTCATCAGGTGCTGGCTGGCATGCAGGATGATCACGGCGCGGCTCGTGCTGATGCGATCGAGATGAAGCGTCGTCATCCTCTCGCTACCGAAAAAGATCGGATCGAAGCCCCAGGCCAGCAAAGGGTTGTCGTCATCGCCAAGTGACCGCTCAATCTCTTGCAAGCGTTCGATGACCGCATCAAAACTCTGGCAGCCTTCCCAGCTACGCCCGTTGGGATCGTTGCGCGCATGAAAACCACAATAGGGAAATTTCCACAGGCCGCCCGCCATCAGATGCGAGTGCCCTTCGACCAGTCCTGGCATCAGGACACAGTCGACAAAGCGGCGATCGACGGTAAATGGGCCGTAGGCCTTCATCCGTTCAAGGTTGCCAACGGCAAGCACACGACCTTTGGCGACGGCGACGTGCGTGGCCAAAGGCTGTGCCGGATTCATGGTGAGGATCCTCGCGGCCTCGAAGACAACGATGTCCTTCATCCTGGCTTTCGACTCAAACTCGTTAGACATACTCGTCCTGCAGGTGATACCAGCCATAGAGTGCGGCCTGCCCGAGTCGCCTGAAGGGCGCAGCCCATCGCCCCTGGCTCGGATAGGGCAGTGGACTCGCATAGATTGGCAAGCTGAACGTCGGACTGGCTTTGCCGGCAATGCGCTCGGCCATGCGCCGGCCTGCCTGTGCAGAAAACGACACGCCGTTGCCGCCATAACCCAGCGCATAGAAAACGCTTTGGCTGTCATTGGCCGCAACGATGCGCGGCATCATGTCGTGGCTGACATCGACCCACCCCCACCAGGAATAGTCAACGTCAATGCCCGCAAGCGGCGGAAATTTGCGTGCGAGGCCGTCGGTTAACACGCGCAAATGCGCTGCCCGCGGCGCGTCAGCACCGCGAATTGCACTGCGACTTCCGATTTGCAGGCGATTGTCGGGCAAGAGCCGATAGTAAAAGCGCAGCGTGCGCGTGTCCGTAATCGCTTCATGCGTGAGGAAGTGGGTCGCGCCAAGTTCAGCACGGGTCAAGGGGCGCGTCACCAGGCAGTTCGACAGCACTGGAAAATAGCGATTGGTCAGATACG
>Ga0116229_10014536_pt1 | contig 10917 bp, 5 predicted proteins | sample S1TSphgellanicum_3_FD_87313 | JGI IMG/M metagenome (GOLD analysis project Ga0116229, IMG submission 87313) | Host-associated microbial communities from peat moss isolated from Minnesota, USA - S1T2_Fc - Sphagnum magellanicum MG | ecosystem: Host-associated > Plants > Peat moss > Unclassified...
AACTCGGCCTCGGGATCGCCCGCGGCGATCTTCTCCGCCGAGATGTGGGCCGCGCGGGCCATCTGCCAGCCGCCGGCGATCACGCCCCACAGCTTCAGATACGGCACCGAGCACGCGAGCGCGGTGTTCATGTTGCCCATGCCGGTCATGCCGATCCACTGCGAGACTTCGGTTAGCGACGCGAGGGAGGCCAGCAACGCTTCGCCGATCGATTTGACGTCGGCGTTCTCGCTGGCGGCGCACTCCTTGGCAACCTTCTCCATGCGCTTACCGACGGCCGTGGCGCTGGCACCCATGTCGCCGATCAGCTTGCGTCCGAGCAGGTCCAGCGCCTGGATGCCGGTCGTGCCTTCGTAGATCGTGGTGATGCGGCAGTCGCGGTACTGCTGGGCGATGCCGGTCTCTTCCACGTAGCCCATTCCACCGAAGATCTGCAGCGCGTTCGAGCAGAGGTCGATGGAGTTCTCGGTACACCAGCCCTTGACGACCGGAATCATCAGTTCCACGAACGCCTTGTTCTCTTTGCGAACCTTCTCGTCCGGAGACTTGTGCGCGAAATCGAGCGCGGCGGCGGTGACGTAGGAGAGCGCGCGCATCGCCTCGATGGTCGACTTCTGCCACATCAGCATGCGGCGCACGTCGGGATGGTTGATGATCGCGACCGGGCCCTTGGAACGGGCCGCGACGTCGCGGAACTGGATGCGCTCCTTGGCGTATTCGAGCGAACTCTGGTACGCACGGTCCGCAACCGCAAGACCCTGCACGCCCACCGAGAAACGCGCGGCGTTCATCATGATGAACATGTACTCGAGACCGCGGTTGGGTTCGCCGACCAGATAGCCGATCGCGCCTTTGCCCTTCTCGCCCAAGCTCATGGTGCACGTCGGGTTGCCGTTGATGCCGAGCTTGTGCTCGATGCCGGCGCAGACGATGTCGTTGCGCTCGCCGAGCGAACCGTCGGCGTTGACGACGAACTTCGGCACGATGAACATCGAGATGCCCTTGGTGCCTTCGGGCGCGTCCGGCAGACGGGCCAGAACGAGGTGGATGATGTTCGGCGCCATGTCGTGCTCGCCGAACGTGATGAAAATCTTCTGTCCGCTGATCAGGTAATGATCGCCTTCGGGCACCGCTTTGGAGCGGACCTGCGCGAGGTCGGAGCCGGCCTGCGGCTCGGTGAGGCACATCGTGCCCGTCCACTTGCCTGAGACGAGGTTTGGAATGTACGTCTTCTTCTGATGCTCGTCGCCGCAGAGTTCGATCGCCTCGATCGCGCCCTGATTGAGCAGCGGGCCGTTGGCGAAGCCGATGTTGGACGCGTTCCACATCTCGAGCGTCGGCCCGAGCAGGATCGAGGGCAGCCCCTGGCCGCCGTATTCGGCCGGCACGGGCAAGCCGATCCAGCCCGCATCCGCGAACTTCTTATAGGCTTCCTTGAAGCCTTTGGGCGTGGTGACCTCGCCGTCTTTCCACGTGCAGCCTTCTTTATCGCCGATGCGATTGATCGGGTCGAGCACGCCGGTCGCGAACGCCGCGGCCTCTTCGAGGATCGAATCGAGGACGTCCATGGTGTCCTCGCAACCGGGGAGTTTGGCAACTTCTTCGACGTTGGCGAGTTCGCGCAAGGCAAACTGCATGTCGCGAAGGGGGGCGCGGTACGTGCTCATCGTGTCAGCTCTTTCTCAGTACGGCAAAGAGAGTGGTATGGGGACGTCGGGGCTAAGATGCGCGTTCGATGTCGCTGGGTTCGTAGAGTTCGCGTCGCAGTCTCGCGACCGAACCGGCAAGCATGTCGAGATACGGAAGCATTGTCGACTTGATGCGCGCCAGGCGCGCGCGGCCCTCGGGCGTGATGCGATAGATGCGTCGCGAGCGCTTCGTGGGGTGCTCCCACTCGCCGACGACGAATCCGCGCTCCTCCAAACGGCGTAACAGCGGATAGATGGTATTGGTATTCACGGCGAGCAGGCCGTGGCATAGCGCTTCGATGCGCGCCATCAGGCCCGAACCGTGGTCGGCTTCGTCGGCCAGCAGATGCAGAATCAAGACCGGAAACACGGTCTTCGATTTGATTGGCCCTTTGATGACGTCGCCGACGGCTTCACGCCGCTGGCTCGCCCGGAGCGCTGCTTCTGCCATGTTGATACATGATGCATTATTAAAAATAATATTGCAAGACCCTGACCTGCCTATTTTCCATTCTGCTCCGACCGCACCACCACGACCGGCAGGTGCGTCGAGCGGACGAGCTTGGCCGTGATGCTCCCGACCACCAGGCGGGCCAGCCGGCTGCGGCCGAGCGCGCCGGCGACCAAGATGTCGGCGTGGACCTCCTCGGCGCAGGCCAGAATCGACTCCACGACCTCCCCTTCCACCCGGTGCAGCTCGATCGGCGCACCCGCCGCGCGGGCCGCCTCGGCCGCCGACGCAAGCGCGGCGTCTATTTGATCGCCCAGCAAGTCTGGGGCTCCGGGTGGTTGTTTGCCCAGTAGCTCGGGAACGCCGGCGTAGTGCACGACGCCAACAACGTGCAGCCGGGCATCGGGGCCGAGCGAGATCGCGAGATCGACGGCCGTTCGAACCGCCGCCTCCGCGGCCTCGGATCCGTCGGTTGCCACGAGTACGATTCGAATCATTCGCCCCTAGTTTCTCCCGTAGGCCTGGTGCCGGGCTGAGTTAACGCATATAATGACAGAAATTATGATTTCACTCGAACGAGAGCCGGATCTCTCGAAAAACCATCAACTGGTGTACGACATCGTCCGGGAACAAGGCGTCGGCACGCATCTCCCGATGACCAGAGTGTTCGAGTTGGCGCGCATGCGCCGGCCGGCCATCGGATTCACTACCGTCTATCGCGCTCTGACCCGATTGCGCGACAGCGGCCTCGTCTGCGAGATCAACCTTCCCGGCGCGGAGTGCGCCGTGTACGAACCGGCCGCACCGCCGCACGCCCATTTTCATTGCACGACTTGCAACCGCGTTTCGGACGTCCGGTATGCGCTCTCGGACGCGGTGACGCAGCAGCTCGCCGCGGACCACGGGTTTTCAGTCGACCGGGTCGATCTCTCGATGAGCGGGCGCTGCGCGCACTGCTCGCACTAGCGCTCGCCGCAGGCTAGATCGCCTGGATCTTGGCCATCATGCCGAGATCCTCGTGGTCGAGAATGTGGCAGTGGAACAGAAACGTTCCCCGGATCAGCGGGTTGCGAAAGTCGGCGGTGAGCTCGATCGAGCCGGGCACCCACGTGCCGTCGGCACGCCGGTGACGCGGCGGCACGACCACCGAATCCCGCCAGAACGCGTGCGGGAGCGCGACGCCGTTTTCCATCTCGACGATGAAGTGCACCTGATGCAAGTGGAAGTCGTGGATCTGGTTGGTCTCGTTCTCGATGCGCCAGCGCTCCACCGTACCGACGTGCACCACGAACATCGGCGGCGCGTTCATCGAATAGCGCTTCCCGTTGATGTAGAAATAGCCGACCTGGTCTTCGCTGAAGCGCACGAGGCGCGTCGCAGCGGGCGGTGGTAAGGCCGCCGAGAGCGGACCCGCATCCACCCGCGCTGCGCGCAGCGGCGGCATTGCGGATGCCGTCGCGACGCGCGCGGATGCGCCGGTGGGGCGCAGGTGCGCGAGAATTTCCATCGGATCGGGATCGCCGACCGGCCCCGAATCGTAGCAGAGCGTGCGCAGCTCGCTCGACTTCGTTCCGGTCGCGACGAACTCGACGCGCCCGGCCGGCGGCACGACCACGTGCGAAACGGTCAGCGCCGCCGGATTTTTCGGATTGACGTCGAGCGGATAGCCGTCGAAGGCGACGAGTTGCAGCGGGATGCCGTCGATGCTGAGATCGAGCGTGCGGTGGCCCGTCGCGTTGAGCACGCGAAAGAACTGCGGCTCGCCCGGATTGATCCGGATCGTCGGCTGCACCTGGCTATTGACCGAGACGATGTCCCCGATCGCGAGCGGCGCGCACGGCGTGTTGGCCGCCGGCGGAATCGGCGAGAGCATCGGTTCCATACCGGCCATCGTATCGTTACCGTCGCTCGACGACGGGCTCCCGAACGGCGCGGTGACCACCTCGCCGCCGTGGCGCCCCAGTTCGCGTACGATCAGAATGCGCTCTTGCATCTTGGCGAGCGCCGGTATGCGGTCTTGCATGCCCTCGACCACGATCGCGCCGCTCATCCCGCCTTGGCCCACCTGGTAATCGGTTTCGCCGTGCACGTGCGGATGATACCAGTAGAGACCCGGCGGCTGCGTCACGGGAACCTTGATCTGGTAATAGAGTGCTTGATCCGGCCGCGCGAGCATCGTGAGCACGTCGTCCTGGTGGAGCGTCGGCGCGACGTCCAAGCCGTGGAAGTGCAGATTCATGTCGCTGCCGGCGCCCTTGCCCGGGTTCAGATCGTCGGACATGTTGACGACGATCGTGTCGCCGGGATGCACGCGAATCGTCGGTGCGGTGAGATAGCCTTCGTAAAAGAAGTTCGGAAAGTTGGTCGCGGAGTTGACGATCGTCGACAGGTTGAAGCTCGCGACGCCGTGCGACGAGACGACCTCCGGCGCGGCAACGAGGTCGCCGCCGGCGCGCGCGGATGCGGGCGTTTGAGGCGCGGGCGCATTGCCCGCACCGAGATTGCAGCCGCTCAGCGCGATGGCGAGAGCGAGCGCGACGACCGAACGTTTCACGACTAACGATCCTCCGCGCGCGTGCTTATCCGGGCCGGCCGGGCTCACCCGCATTCCATTAAGCGCGCCTCAACGCGCGCAAAGAGCCCCTTAAGCTCGCACGGGTCGCGAAGCGCTACGGCGAGATCGTGAGCGTCGTCGAAGCGCTGCGCCCGAACTGTTCGGGTGCGTCCTGCATGTACGCCTTGGCGCCGGGCCAGCGGAACGTTCCCGGCGTTACCGAGCGCACCAGGTAGTGCACGTCGTAGACGCCCGCATCCAGATGCTGTGCGAACGCGACGACCTTGTCTCGGTAGATCGTCTGCGAATCGATGTCCCAGCTATCGGCCTGCGCCGAGACCGCGGTGCTCGTCGTTCTAAAGCTCGCATCGACGGCTTCGAAGCCGGCCGGAAGCGGGTCTTCGATCACGAGACGATCCACCGGGTGATCGACGATCACCCGCACGCCGACGTCGAAGACGCGCGATGCTCCCAGCGTTACGGCCGTTGCGGCGGGCAGATCCATCGTCGCCAACGGCGTTGCCAGCGGTCCGGGTTCACTCACGGTGCGCACCACGCGGAAGGCCGAGAGTTCGCCCGCCGCGTTCGCCGGCACGTCGTAGGTGTAGAGCACCGTGTAGTGCACCGTCCCGCCCGTCGCGGTCACGACCGCCGCATCGCCGGAAAGCGACGATACCGGCAGGGTGAAGGTCTGCGAGGAGGCGGTCGAGCCGAACTGCGCCGTCGCCACGCTCTTGCCGCCGACCGTCACGCCGGCGGTCGCCGGGCCGAGATGTTCGGTCGCGGCATAGGCGGCGAGCGCGGTCAATGCGGAGGCGGTATCGTCCAGCGTCGGCCAGCCGCAGCGGCACTGCTGCGCGACCAGCGCGCGCACCGCTCCGTCCTGCAGTTCGGCCGAACTATGCCGGTCGATCAACAGTTGCAGCATCTGGGATTGCGCGTCGGAGAGCGAGCCGAGCCAGCCCCAGCGCGAGTCGACGTTCGCGACGGCGTACCGGCCGGTGACGTACAACGTCTGCTGCAAGTGGTCGGCCATCGCCGCGCCGCGGTCTTGCCAGCCGTTCGTGCGAAGCAGGTATCGCGCTACGCGTATCTGCGTCGCCGAATCGAAGGAATCCGATTGCGACACGATATCCGAGAGGAAGTCGCTGCGCCGGTCGCCGTTCTGCGCGAGCGCCCACAGCATCTCGAAGCGCACCTGCGCTTTGCACGACGGTGAGTCGCACCAGGCGTTGCGGCCCGGATTCGCCAGGAGCTGCGAGGCGTACGAGGCCGCGCGCGCGATGGCGTTCGCGTCGACGGCCGCCCCGTGCGCGCGCGCGTAGAGCAGTGCGTCCAGCGCGAAGGCGCTGGCAAACGGGTCGCTCTCCTTCGCGCCGGCGTAGCTCTGGAAGCCGCCGTCGCCGCGCTGCAGCGAGAGCAGCTTCTGCATGCTGTCGGCGCGCACCGCCGCCGGATCGAAGTCCAGCTTGAGCTTGTACGGCGCCTGCAGCCCGGCGAGCGCGCTCGCGATCGTCAAGCGCGCCGCGGCGCTATCCGAAAGCAGCAGCCAATCGCCGTCGAGCGAACGGTTCGCCGGGACGACGAACTGCGGCACGATCGAGTTGGCCAGCGTCAGGTGTAAGAATCCGCCTTTGTCGAGGCCGAGCGGCACGGACGCCTGCTTATTCGTCGCACCCGTTTCGATGACCGAGTCCGTGGTCGACGCGTCGATCACGGTAAAGGGCACCGAGAACGCATCGTGCTGGCTGCCGAGCGTGCTGGACACTTGGAACGTCGTCGGCGCCGGCGTTCCGGCCACCACCGGGAAGCGGAAGCCCGCGACGGCCGTCGTCGCTTCTTCATTGGCGGTCTGCGTCGTCGGATCGCCCGAGGCGAAGGTCAGCGCGCCGGCGAGCTTGAGGACGAGGCCGAGCGCGCCGTTTGCGCCGGTTTGGTTCGAAACGGAAACGCCCGCGCCGAACGTGTCGGCCGGACGCGCGAACTGCGGCAAGAGCGGATTGGTGATCAGCGGCTGCGTCGAGATGAACGTTGCATCGTTGGTGACGAAGTGCGCGTCGTCGCCGCCGACCGCGACCGCCATCACGCGCCACGTCGTTAAGTCGTCGGGCATCGTGAAGGCGATGCTCGCGTGTCCGTCTCCATCGGTGCGCGCGGTTCCGTAGTAGGCCATCGGCAAGAAGTTGGCGCGCACGCGCGTGCTGCCGGCACCGCCCAGATAGCCACCGCCGAAGCCGAAGCCTTTCTCGACCGGTGGAACCTGCGTCGAGAGGACGATGCCGTCGCGATTATCCGAGAAGATCGTCGAAATCGGCTGGTCGGCGTAGACCGTCTGCACGAGATCGGGCAGGCGATAGCCGGTGAGTTGCAGGATCGCATCGTTAACGACCATCGCGACCACTTCGCCCCGTGCGGGCGCGCCGTTCTTGGTTTTCAGCGTGAAATTGACTCGCTGCGAGCCGCCGGGCGTCACCTTGGCGTTCGCGGGCGCGATGTCGAGGGCAAGATAGCGGTCGGCAACGCTCACGTCGAAACCGGCCATACCGACGGTCGAGAGCGACGAGAGCGAGCCCGGCTTGAGGCCTTGCAAGTTATCGCCGCGCCGCACGACCACCGCTTCGACCGCCGCGTTCGGCAGCATCTCCGGCGTGATTTTGAAGGTGAAGCGCGGCGAACCTTTGACGGCGCGCATCGTGGTGCGGTAGAGCACGTTGTTGCGGACGACCGCGACGTAAACGTCGGACTGCGCGAACGGCGATGCGACCAAGGCGCTCGCGGTGTCGCCGACCTTGTAGCTCTTCTTGTCGAGCTTCAGCGGCGTTTGCGTCAGATCGCTCGCGCCCCAGTCGGCCGCGTTGCCGCCGTACGCGAAGACTTGAATGTCGGTCGCCGTCGCGACGCTCGTCGAGCCGCCGAAGTTGGCGCGCACGCGATAGGGCCCGCCGTCGGGCGGCGTCAGATTCACCGTCACGGGCTGGCTGCCGGACGTCGTATCGACGGTTGCGACCGTATCGTACTTGATCGAATCCTGGGCTTGCTGCCCGCCGTCCACCTGTTGGGTGGCCGATACGTAGGTCATCTTCTGCAGTTCGAGATGCACCGCGCGGCCCGAAAGCACGGCGCCCTTGGTGTCGAGGACGACCACTCGTATGGGCATCGGCGACGCCGCCGGTCCGACGACGTCGGAGTCCAACCCGATGATCGCGTCGCTTGCCAGCGCCGTGAACGTGGAATTGCTCGCGACCGAGAGATTCGAGACGTCGGTCGTTTGCACGTCGACGCTGTAGGTCATCGGGAACGGCAGATCGGCCGGCACCGGCACCGTGAAGGACGCCTTGCCTTGCGCGTCGAGCGTGTAGTCGTTCTGCGAGACGTCGGTGGTGAAGTCCGGCGGTTGATCCGGTTCGAACCACTGCGGGCCGAACGAATACTCGGGGTACTTCTCCGACGAGTAGGCCGCGGTGCTGCGCGTGACGACGGCGTGCGCGACGCCGCCCTGCAGCGGCGCGCCGAAGAGATACGCGCCGTCCAGCGCTGCGGTCACCGACGAACCCGCGGCGACCGCGTTGTCGCCGTTGTCGAGCGTGAGATCGAGCTTAAAGTTCGGAGGCTTGAACTCGGCGACGCGCAGCGTGCCGTTGATGTCGTTTCCGGTGGGGCCCTTCGCGTCGATCGTGTAGTAGCCGAGCGCTTGCGTCTTCGAGAAGGTGATGGGCAGCGAGAAGATTCCGTACGCGTCGGTCGTCGCGGTACCCAGCGAGACGCTGGCGTTGTTCGGATCGGTCAAGGTCACTTTGTAGGTCGCGTTGCGATCCGCCGCGATCGCGCCGTTGGCGGCGTAGTACGCCACGCCGGTGATCTCGCCGCGCTCGCCGGGTTGGTACATCGTGCGGTCGGTGAAGACGGTGCCGCGCGAGAGCGGGCCGCCGCCGGCCCAACCGGCCCACAGCGAATACCGCCCGATGCCGGAGTAGCTCTGGGTCTGCAGGGTCGCCGTGTCGGAGCCTTCGGCGGCGATGACGCCGATGCTCGGCGCGTTATCCTGCGACGATCCTGCGTAGCAGCTCTCGAGCGGCGCCCCGGAGAGCGCGAACGTTCCGTCCGCACCGGTGCTTCCGCTCGCGCATTGCTGTGGCGGCGCCGCGCTATTGTCGCCGGTGCCCAGACGATAGAACGTCAACGCGACGCCGGGGGCGGGCGCGCCGTCGCTGAGGTGCTGCACCATCACGCTCGCACTCTGCGGAAAGTATTGCGCGAAGACGCCGAGATTGGTGAGCTGCGCGATGCCGACCAGCGACGGTGCTTGATCCGCCGCATCGAGCTTGGTTCTGAAGCCGTATGCCAGCGCGCCGTACGGCGCGCCCAGGCGCGATGCGAGCGGAATCTGCACGACGCTCTGCTGATTCGTCTGCGCCCCGTTCAACGTCATCCGCGGCCATACGGTCGAATCGCCCGGCAACGCGGTGATCGGATCGATGCCCTTGAGCATGGAGAGCGCGGAGACCGGCGCGTAGGCAACCTGATACGCGTTGCCCGGCAGGTTGGTCCCATAGAAGTTGAGCTTGACGCCCGCTCCGGCGGCGATCGTGCTGGTGCCCGTCGGCACCCACGCGCCCGGCGCGAAGTTGCTCGTCGAGATCGTAACGGTTTGCGCCGCGCCGAGCGTTTGACCGAACGTGTCCTTCAGCGTCGGCGCGATCGTCACCGTATACGTTTTGTTCGGGTCGAGCGCATACGGGTCGATGGCGATCGTCGACGGGTCGTCGCCGGCGATCGCCAGCGTTTTCACAGCCGCCGGCGCCGGCGAGACCGTTACCGCCGCAGCGATCGTCGCGGGGTCGATCGGATTGGTGAATCCGACGAGCGGGTCGCCGGAGGCGAAGCGCGAGCTCGCCGGCGGGCTCGGCTGCGGCGACGCCAGCGCAAAGCTGCCGTAGGTGCGCACGCTGCCGGAGAACTGCACCTGCGTCGGCACGTTGCCGTACGCGGGTGCCACGCCCGGCGCGATCGCCAGCACGTACGTCGTCGCGGTCTTCAGGTCGGACGCCGGCGTCACGTCGTACGTCCAATCGCCGAGCGACGGATCGAAGAGTTCTTGCGCGCCGCCGCCCGGGTACGGCGTCGGCTGCACTTCGATCTTCACGGTGACCGGCACGCTCTCGCCGTTACCGGCGAGCGAGAGGCGCGAGGCGAGCGTCGCTTCGTCGATCTTGGCGTTCGCGTCGAACTTGATGGTTGGCCGCAAGCTCACCGGAGGCGGCGTCGATCCTTCGGTGGGCTTGATATCGGGAAGGTTCGTAAAGGTGAGCGGTTCGGTTTGGAAGGTCCAGGAGAGGTCGCTTGCCAGCGTGTCGCCGTCGAGGTCCTTCAACCCGGCGGTCAGCGTCACGCGAGCGCGCGTCCCGACCGGCAACGCTTGGTCGGCGACGAAGCCGATCATCCGCGGCGTCAGCACGACGAAATGGCCGGCCAGCGGCGGGGTGATGCCGACGTGCGAGAGCACCTCCTGCGGGCCGTTTCCGGAGAGCGCCTCAACCTTCGTGACCGGCTTATTGAAGATGACGCGGATCTGCGCCAGCGACTGCGCCTTCTCGCCGATGGGCGAAACCGAGGCGATCCAGGGCGGCAGGAGCGGCGTCGGCAGCACGTCGACGCTCGGAAGCGGCGTCCCGGGCTTGACGCTCGGCGAGCAGGCCGCGACGGCCAGCGCGCACCCCGCGATGATCCAGGCTACGATCGAGCGGCGCACTAAGGGCCTCCTGACAACGGTCGGCTGCTACTCTGCGTGAGCATACCAGGCCGTCCTCCTTAACTCATTCTAGTCAAGGGCCCGGCGCTGCATGATAAAATGCGATGAGATGCAGATGCGATGGCTGGGGTTGCTCGTGCCCGCCCTCTGCGCGTGTGTGCTCCTGGGATCGTACGCGGCCGGCGTCGACGCCGGCGCTTCGCATCCACGGCGCGGAGCGGTGACGTTTACCGACCGGACGGGAATGGCGCTCGGCACCGTTTTAGCCTCGGATAGCACGCACGCGATCTCGGTGCCCTTGAACGAGGTCTCCCCGTGGTTTCTTCGCGCGGTGTTGGCCGCCGAGGACGCGCGCTTCGAACGCCACGGCGCGATCGATCTGCGCTCGCTGGCGCGTGCCGCGCGCGAATACGCCGTCTACGGCGAGGCTCGCAGCGGCGCCACGACGGTCGCGATGCAGCTCGCGCGCCTGCTC
>Ga0116229_10014537_pt1 | contig 10917 bp, 9 predicted proteins | sample S1TSphgellanicum_3_FD_87313 | JGI IMG/M metagenome (GOLD analysis project Ga0116229, IMG submission 87313) | Host-associated microbial communities from peat moss isolated from Minnesota, USA - S1T2_Fc - Sphagnum magellanicum MG | ecosystem: Host-associated > Plants > Peat moss > Unclassified...
CAGATCCTGGGCGAGCCGTTCGTGGCCGCCTATACGATCGTCAAGCAGGCTGAACACGAGGTGTTCCTGCAGGTGATCAGCTCCTGGGAGCGCGAGCATCTGCTGCTGAATGTCTAGCGTGCGTCCCGGCGCCGTGGGTTATGATTTCCGCAGTGAGACAGGGGCAAACCAGAACATGACGCGACCCGCGGTGCGACATCCGGTTGGGTGCCAGCCGGTAGCGGCCGCCCTGGTGGCCGGCATCCTGGCCGCTAGCGCACTGATTGCGGGCTGCGGGCAGCAGCCTGCCCCGTCGTCGCCCCAACACAGTGCGGCGAGCGATACCGCCGGCGCGACTTCGAGCGGTGGCTCTGGCGCGCCAGGCGTGGCGGTCGCGTCCGGGGAGGGCGACAAGGTCGTCAACGTCTATAACTGGTCCGACTATATCGATCCGACGGTGGTGCCCGCATTCGAGAAAGAAACCGGCATCAAGGTCAACTACGATGTGTTCGACTCGAACGAAGTGCTCGAGACCAAGCTGCTCGCCGGCCATACCGGATATGACGTCGTGGTGCCGTCGGCATCATTCATGCAGCGCCAGATCCAGGCCGGAGTATTCCAGAAGCTCGACAAGTCGCTGCTGCCCAATCTCAAGAATCTGGATCCCGACATCGTGCGCCGCATCGAGGTGAACGATCCGGGGGGCCAGTATGGCGTCAACTACCTGTGGGTGACTTCCGGCGTCGGCTACAACGAGGCACAGGTGGCCAGCGCGATGCCGAACGCGCCGGTGGACAGTTTTGCGATGTTCTATGATCCAGATGTCATCAGGAATTTCCAGAAGTGCGGAGTCGCGATACTCGACGCGCCCGACGAAATGGTCAGCACCGTGCTGCTGTACCTGGGCCGCGATCCGAACAGCGAGAAGCTGGAGGACCTGCAGGCGGCGGAGAAAAAGCTGCTGGCGATGCGTCCCTACGTACGCTACATCAATTCGTCGAAGTACATCGAGGACCTGGCCAACGGCGAGCTGTGCCTGGCGCTCGGCTGGAGCGGCGACGTCGGACAGGCAAGCCGACGCGCCATCGATGCCGGCAAGAGCTTCAAGATCAAGTACAACCTCGCCAAGGAAGGCGCGATGATGAATTTCGACATGCTGGCGATACCCGCCGACGCGCCGCACCCGAGGAATGGCCACCTGTTCATCGACTACATGCTGCGGCCGGACGTCGCGGCGAAAAATTCGAGCACGCTGCATTATCCCACCGGCAATGCCGCGGCCTACAAGCTGGTCGATCCGGCGGTCTACCACGATCCCGAGGTTTATCCGAGCGAGGCCCAGAAGGCGCACATGTTTCCCAGCGCCGCCCACAGCCTCAGCTATACGCGCGAGCTCAACCGCACCTGGACACGCTTCAAGACCGGGCATTGACAGCTGCGCGGCGTGGCAGGTTCCGGGGTGGCACATTCCATCGATGGCAAAGGATGAGTCCATGTCCGCATCAAGCCAGAGCTACCTGCAGCTCGAGAACGTCAGCAAGCGATTTGGCGATTTCGTTGCGGTCAACAACGTCTCGCTGAACGTCGAGCGCGGGGAGATCTTCTGCCTGCTGGGTGCTTCGGGCTGCGGCAAGACCACGCTGCTGCGGCTGCTGGCAGGTTTCGAGTCGCCGAGCTCCGGGCGCCTGCTGATCGACGGCCAGGACCTGGCGACGATCCCGTCGTACCAGCGGCCGGTGAACATGATGTTCCAGTCGTACGCGCTGTTTCCGCACATGAGCGTGGAGCGCAATGTCGCCTTCGGCCTGGAGCAGGAGCGGCTGTCGAAGAGCGAGATCGTGCGCCGTGTCGGCGAGATCCTGGATATCGTCAAGATGGGACCGTATACGAAGCGCAAGCCGCACCAGCTGTCCGGTGGCCAGCGCCAGCGCGTGGCGTTGGCGCGTGCACTGGTCAAGCGGCCGAAACTGCTGCTGCTCGATGAGCCGCTCGGCGCCCTCGATCGCAAGCTGCGCGAACACACCCAGTTCGAACTCATCAACATCCAGCAGCAGCTGGGCGTTACCTTCGTGGTGGTGACGCACGACCAGGAAGAGGCGATGACGCTGGCGACGCGCATCGGCGTCATGGATCACGGCGAGATCGTCCAGGTAGGCTCGCCACGGCAGATCTATGAATTCCCGCAGACGCGCTTCGTCGCCGATTTCATCGGATCGGTCAACCTGTTTGACGGCCGCCTGGTCGAGGACGAGCCGGACTTCGTGCGGGTGCAGTGCCCGGAGCTGCCGGCGCCGGTGCTGATCGACCACGGTATCAGCGCGCCGCCGAATGCACCGCTGTGGGTAGCGGTGCGGCCGGAGAAGATCAGCCTGTCGGGGGCGGCGCAGCCGCACCCGGACAATTGGGCGCGCGGCGTGATCCGCGAAATCGCCTACCTCGGCGACTGGTCGGTGTTCCTGGTGCGGCTGGAATCGGGCCGCGAGGTGCGGGCGACCATGGCCAACAACAGCCGCAAGCCGGAGGAGGAGTTCGTGCGCGATTCCGCGGTGTACCTGAGCTGGGACGCCTCCAGTCCCGTGGTCGGCAGCGTGTGAGCGCGGCCATGATCCAGCGGCTGCAGCGGTACTTCAGCGTCGACCGGCTCGGCCGGCCGCTGGCCCGCGCGGTGCCGATGCTGTGGCTGACGCTGTTCTTCCTGGTGCCGTTCCTGATCGTGCTGAAGATCTCGTTCTCCGAAGTGCTGATGGCGATGCCGCCATACGCACCGATGATCGAGTGGACCCAGGAGCGCATGCTGGCGATCAGGTTGCACCTGGCGAACTATCATTTCCTGTTCACCGACTCGCTGTACCTGGAATCCTTCCTGTACTCGATCAAGGTGGCCGCGGTGTCGACGCTCATCTGCCTGCTGCTGGGCTATCCGATGGCGCTCGCGATCTCGCGCGCCGAACCGGCGCGGCGCAGCCTGCTGCTGATGCTGGTGATCCTGCCGTTCTGGACCTCGTTCCTGCTGCGCATCTATGCCTGGATCGGCCTGCTGAAGGACGACGGCCTGATCAACTCCGCGCTGCTGTGGCTGCACCTGATATCGAGCCCGATCCAGATGGCCAATACCTCGTTCGCGGTCTACATCGGCATCGTGTATTCGTACCTGCCGTTCATGATATTGCCGCTGTACTCCAATCTGGAGAAGCACGACGCGACGCTGCTGGAGGCTGCTGCGGACCTGGGGGCGGCGCCCTGGAAGGCGTTCGTGCGCATCACCCTGCCGCTGTCGCTGCCCGGCGTGGTCGCCGGTGCGATGCTGGTGTTCATTCCAGCGGTCGGCGAATACGTGATCCCGACGCTGCTCGGATCAGCCAACCAGCTGATGATCGGCCGGGTGCTGTCGGATGAGTTCTTCGAGAACCGCGACTGGCCGGTGGCAAGTTCGGTCGCGATCATCATCCTGATCATCCTGATGGGTCCGATCGTGGTGTTCCAGCGCTATCGCAGCCGCGAGCTCGAGGCGCAGGCATGAGGCGCCGGCCGACCATGCTGCTGCCGACGATCCTGGCGTTTGGCTTTGCGTTCCTGTACGTGCCGATCCTGTCGATGGTGGTTTACTCGTTCAATGCGTCGCGGCTGGTGACGGTATGGGATGCGGCGCATTCACCGACACTCAAGTGGTATGGCCAGCTGTTCCAGAACCACCAGATCCTGGACGCCGCGTGGCTGTCGCTGAAAATCGCTGTGATGAACGCGACCGGAGCGGTGATCCTGGGCACCATGGCCGGCTTTGCGCTGGCGCGCTTCGGTAAATTTCGCGGTCGTGCGCTGCTCGAGGGGCTGACGACAGCGCCGCTGGTGTTGCCGGAGATCATCACCGGCCTGTCGATGCTGCTGCTGTTCGTGGCGATGGAGCAGCTGGTCGGCTGGCCCGCCGGGCGTGGCGTCACCACGATCACGATCGCGCATATCAGCTTTTCGCTGTCCTACGTCGCGGTGATCGTGCAGGCGCGACTCATCGGCTTCGATGAATCGCTGGAAGAGGCGGCGCTGGACCTGGGCGCCCGGCCGGCGACGGTGTTCCTGCGCATCACCCTGCCGCTGATCGCACCGGCGCTGATGTCGGGCTGGCTGTTGTCGTTTACGCTGTCGTGGGATGATGTGGTGATATCGCAATTCGTCGCCGGTCCGGGATCGAGCACGCTGCCGATGGTCATTTTTTCCAAGGTGCGACTGGGTGTCAGCCCGGACGTGAACGCACTCGCCACGCTGATGGTCGCGCTGGTGGCCATCGGCGTCGTCGCTTCGGCGCTGTTCGTGCAGGGCCGCGAGCGACGCCGCGCGCGCGAGATGCGCATGGCGTTGGGAGTCCAGTGACAACCGCGCCATGAGCACGAGCTCGCCATGACGGAGTCGATACTGCTCGGGCTGGACGTCGGCGGCTCCTCGATCAAGGCGGGGCTGGTGGACACCGAGCACGGTCCGATGACGACACCGCTGCGCTCGGTGCGCACGCCGACGCCATCGACGCCCGAGGCGGTGCTGCAGGCCTGCGCGCAGATCGATCGCGAGTTTGGCGCCAGCGGGCCGGTGGGCCTGGCGATCCCTTCGGTGGTGCAGGCCGGTATCGCGCGTACCGCGGCCAACATCGACAAGTCCTGGATAGGCTGCGCCGCCAGTGCCCGGCTGTCGCAGCTGGTCGGGCGGCCGGTGATCTGCCTGAATGACGCCGACGCGGCCGGGGTCGCAGAGATGTCCGCAGCCGGCGCCGGCCGCGATGTGCGCGGCGTGGTGATCCTGCTGACGTTCGGTACCGGCATCGGCTCGGCGCTGTTCGTGGACGGCGAACTGGTGCCCAATACCGAATTCGGTCACCTGGAGTTTCACGGCCAGGATGCGGAACGCACCACCGCGGCCCGCATACGCACGGAGGAACGGCTGGACTGGCCGGTCTGGTGCGCGCGCGTCAACGACTACCTGGCGCGCATGCACACGCTGTTCTGGCCGGACCTGTTCATCATCGGCGGCTCCATCAGCGAGGACTTCGACCAGTTCGGTCACCTGCTGGAAAGTCCGGCCCCGATCCGGCGCGCGGCTCACGGCGCCCAGTCAGGCGTGGTCGGAGCGGCGTTCGCAGCGGCTCGCCAGAACCAGCGCTAGCACATCGATGATCGTCCGCAGCAAGCTGCCGCGCGTCGGCACGACCATTTTTAGCGTGATGTCGCAGCGTGCCGCGGAGCTTGGCGCGGTCAACCTGGGACAGGGGTTCCCCGACTACGACATCGATCCGCGGCTCGGCGAGCTGGTGCACGAGGCGATGCGCCAGGGCCATAACCAGTATGCACCGATGCCCGGCATGCCGCAGCTGCGCCAGGCTATCGCGGACAAGCTCGGGCGCAGCTACGCGGTGCGGGTCGATCCGGACCTGGAGGTCACGGTGACGCTGGGTGCCACCGAGGCGATCTTCTCGAGCGTGCAGGCGCTGGTCGCCGCGGGCGATGAAGTCATCGTGTTCGATCCGGCCTACGACTCGTACGAACCTGCGATCGAGCTGGCGGGTGGCGTGTGCATTCATGTGCCACTGCAGCCGCCCGGCTTTCGCTACGACTGGGATCGGGTGCGGGCGGCACTGAGCGCACGCACCCGGATGGTGATCATCAACTCGCCCCACAATCCCGGTTGCAGCTGCATCGGTGCGCACGACCTGGCTGCGCTGGCCGAATTGCTGCGCGGCCGCGACATCACCCTGATCTCCGATGAGGTGTACGAGCACATCGTATTCGATGGCCGCACCCATCACAGCGTGCTGGCGCATACGGAACTGCGCGAGCGCAGCATCGCGGTGTTCTCGTTCGGCAAGACGCTGCAGGCGACCGGCGTGCGCGTGGGCTACGCGGTGGCACCGCAGGGGTTGACGGCGGAACTCAGGAAGGTACATCAGTTCAACACCTTCACCATCGCCACGCCTTTGCAGGTGGCGATCGCAGCTTACCTGGGCGAGCGGCCGGACTGCGGCGATGCACTGCGCGGCCTGCTGGGCGCCAAGCGCGATCGCCTCATCGCGGCGCTCGCGGACAGCGGCCTTGAGCTGCCGCGGGCAGAGGGCTCGTTCTTCCAGCTGATCGATTATGGCGCCCTTAGCAATGTTCCAGACCTCGAGTTTGCCGAAGCGCTGCTGACGCGCGCACGGGTGGCGAGCATCCCGCTGTCGGTGTTCTACCGGCAGGCGCCGCCGATGACGCTGCTGCGGCTGTGTTTCGCCAAGCGGGATGACACGCTGGATGAGGGCGCCGCACGGCTGTGCGCTTATGCGCGCGCGCTGCGTGGCGCTGTGCCCGGCGCGCCCGGCGCACCCGGCGCCGGCGCTATGCGCGTGGCGCCCGGTAGCATTCGGCCGTGAAGAAAACCACGCGCGTCAATCACCCGCCCCAGGTCCCGGTCCCCGCCGGCAACCGGCCGGTGGTGGCGCCGATCTACCAGACGGTGAAGTTCGAATTCGACAGCGTCGACGCGACGCTGCGCGCGCTGAGCGGGGAATCGCCGGGATTCTACTACCTGCGCACCTCCAACCCGACCACGCGCGCACTGGAACTCACGCTCGCCGAGCTGCAGGGTCGCGATGACTGCCTGGTATGCGCATCGGGTGTCGGGGCAGTTGCGCAGACGCTGCTGGCGCTGACCACGCAGGGCGATCACGTGCTGTGCTTCCTGGAGAGCTACGGACCGACCCGCTACCTGATCCGCCGCACGCTGGCTCGATTTGGCGTGGGTCATACGTTGCTGCCGATCGGCGACCTCGACGGCATCGAACGCACGCTGGCAACGCGGCCGACGCGGCTGGTGATATTCGAGAGTCCGACCAATCCGGTCAATCGGATCGCCGATATCGGCGCGATCACGCAGCTGGCGCGCGCGCATGGCGCACTGACATTGCTCGACAATACCTTCGCCGGGCTGCACCAGCATGGCCAGTTCCCGGTGGACTTCTACCTGCACAGCCTGACGAAGTTCGCTTCCGGCCACGGCGATGTGATGGGAGGAGCGGTGATCGCCAACGCGGACCTGATTGCGCGGCTGCGGCCGGAATTCTCGACGCTCGGCGGCGTGCTCGACCCGCACGCGGCCTTCCTGCTGCAGCGGGGGCTGAAGACCTACTTTGTGCGCTATCGGACACAGTGCGCCAGCGCGCAGCGCATCGCCGAATTCCTCGCCTCGCATCCGGCAGTGGAGCGCACCCACTACCCGGGCCTGCCTTCCGCTCCCGGCCACGCGTTGGCGCGCGCGCAGATGAGCGAATTCGGCGCGGTGGTCAGCTTCGACCTGCGCGCCGGGGCCGCGGCGGCCGGCCGCTTTGCCGAGGCGCTGCAGCTGTTTGCCATGGCGGCAAGCCTGGGAGCGACCGACTCGCTGGTGCTGCCGCCGCAGCTGCTCGCCAGCCGCGACCTGAGCGAGGATCAACAGCGCCAGTCGGGCCTGGCCGCCGGCACCGTGCGCCTGTCGATCGGACTCGAGGACGTCGAGGACCTGCTCGAGGACCTGCGGGCAGCGCTGGCAGCGGCGCAGCGGTCCTAGTTTCGTTGCCTAGGGGAGCAGGCCGAACACCGCGACGCCGGTCGGGGTGCCGACGAACACCAGGCCATTGGCTACCACCGGGGTAATGAATTTGTTGCCATTACCGTAGCTATCACGGTCGCCCGCGGCCTGGCTGCTGTTGTAGTACTCGACCGCAAGATTTGCCGGATTGTAGGCGTGCAGGACGGCCGCGCTATTGATGTTGCTCTCGGCCGCCCAGACGATGGCATTGGCGGTGCCATTCGCGGAGATGGACGGAGAGGTGCCCGGAAAGCCAAAGCTTGCCGACGACTGCGATGTTCGCGTGGCTGGCAGCAGCGCTTGGGCGAACTGGAATTGCTTCAGCGGCGACCCAATTCCGGCCAGGTAGATGCTGCCGTTGAAATACACCGGTGCCGAGAAGTTGCCTCCACCCACGGCGCTGTTGACCTGCTGGTAGATGGTGTTGCCATTGACGTTGAACTTGCCCATGTTGTCGCGATCGAGCAGGTAAAGATTGTCATCCTTGCCCACGGCCAGCATCAGGTGGCGGGTGGTGCCGGCGGAATCGACCTGGTCGGCTATCAGCAGCGGCGAACCGGATCCCAGATCCGAGTCGGCCTGGGACTGGGTCACCGTATTCGACGTGGCGAAATAATCGCTGACCGTGAGCGTGCTGCCGGCCTGCGTCAGCTTCACCGCGGCGTTGCCGTAGTCCTGCTGGTTGGGAAAGCCTGCCCCCGTCAGCGTGGTATCGAATTTGCCGTTGCCTATCAGGGTATAGAGCGCGCCGCTGCTGTCGACCGCCAGGCCGGCGACGTCCCAGATGCCGCCGTTGACGCCGTTGGTGGCGTTCGGCGTCAGGTCCAGAACCGCGCTCTGCGCGAGCGTGGTCTCGTCGTAGGCCATGATCCAGCTGTTATACGGGGAGTGATCGCAGTGGGAAGCCCAGGAGGTATAGATCTGCCCTTGGTGCAGCAGCAGCGCCCCGCGTTCCTTGTACTGGCCAGGCACGAATGCCCCCGCGGTGCCAGGGTACGTGGCCTGGATCACCACCGGGCTGGACGGCCGCTCCTGCAGCGTGACCAGGTCCAGTGCGTGCAGTCGGTGTATGTAGGCGCCAGTGGCAGTAGTCTTCGACATCGCCACCACGAATATCGTGCCATTCGGACCGGCGGTACGATCAATGACCGGCGTAGACGTGATGCCGATCTCCGGCTGGACCTGATCACAGCCGCGATTGTCGCTGGTCTGCTCCCCCGGCTCCAGCAACGATACCTGTGCCAGCGGCGCGCCACCGGTGTCGGCATCGAAGGCATAGACGCTGTCGTGCTCGGTCGCGACATAGACGACGTGGCTGTGCAGCGCGCCAGCGATGGTCAGCTGCGTCACCACCAGCGGGGCGGCATCGACCAGGCCATCCGTGCTCAACGTGCGCAGCTTGCCGAACCTCGCACTGGTGACATTGGCCGGCGTGAGCACCGTTTCAGCGAGGTTCTCGCCGCTGCGCATCGCATCGTAGTGATAGGTCAGTACATCGGTGCTGCCAGTGGTACCGCTGCTGCTGCTGGCACTGCTGCCACTGCTGCTGCCGCTGGCACTCGAGCTACCGCTGCTGCTGCTGCTGCCGGAAGGGTCGGTCGATGTGACCGGCACGGTGCCGCCGCCACAGGCTGCGAGCGCCGCGGCCAGCAATGGCATGGTGAGCAGCAGTCGCAGTGCCGGGGACATCAGAGTTGGCGACATCAGAATTTCACCTTGGGATCCACCGCAGAACCTGACCTCAGGTTGCGGTGGCTGTAGTACCACGGACGTTGCACCCTGCGCCATCGTACATTGTCTGATTATGCGAACCTGTCGCCAGATTGCGTCAGAATAACGGCAGAAACGAGCGCGCGACGGCTGATTTGCCCCGTGCAGACAGTTGCGCTGCCGACAGGTTCCCTGGCTACACCGGTGTCGTCTACAGATGCTTGCTGCTTGCCAGCAACTGCAGCAGGTGATGCTTCCAGCCCGCGGCCAGCATCTGGGATTCATGCCCGCGCGTGTGATGCGTGAACGGCATTACAGTGGCGCTGCCGTGCGGTACCCGGCCGATCTCGCGCTCGAGGATGCCGAGCTCGGGTGGGTTGACCAGGTCATCGGCCCAGTTCACTGCGAGCAGCGGGGCGCGAATGTGTTCCAGTCGCGGCGCCGGATCGTAGTCGCGCGATGCCTCGATCTGGTAGAGCAAGTCATTGGCATCGTGCTGCGCGATCGCAGCATCCACGGCAGCATCCAGCAGTGCATCGGTGGCGGCGAGCGTCGGCATCTGCTGCCAGCTCAGCCGCGGATTGCCGGCCATCAGGAACAGCACCTGCGCCGCGATACGCAGGCTTGGCGGTTGTCGCTGGTACTCGCCGTCGAGCCACTCCGGATCCTGGCGAATCGCATCGCTGATGATGCGCCGCCAGACCCGGTTGCGCGCGCAGATCTGCGACGGCAGGCACGCCAGCGGCAGCAATGCGTCCATGAACTGCGGATACTCCTCGCCCCAGAGCCAGGTATGCATGCCGCCCATCGATGTGCCGATCAGCAGCCGCAGGTGATTGACGTTGAGTGCTTCGGTCAGCAGCCGGTACTGGGCTGCGATCATGTCGCGATAGCCATAGCGCGGAAAGCGCGCGCGCAGGCCATCGCTTGGCTTGGCGGAGTGGCCATGGCCGATGCCATCGGGCAGTACGATGAAATACTCGCTGGCATCGAGCGGCTGTCCCGGACCGAACAACTCGCCGCCGAATTCCGGGCGCATGAATGCGGCCCCACTGGCTCCGGTGCCGTGAAGAATCAGCACCGCGTTGCATACCGTGCCATGGGCATCGCGCCGCGCGCTGCCGAGCGTGCGGTAGTGGATGCGCAGCGCGGGCAGGGTTTCGCGGGACGTGAACTGAAAATTATTCAGCAGATATTCGCCCAGGACCTGCGGCGGCGCCTGTAGGTCGCCCGCCGACGGCAACTGTGCCATCGCTCGCTCCTCTCTCGGGAATTTCGAGAATAGCGTGGCCGCACGCGTGCTGTACAATGCTCGTGCCGTTGCATGACGGCGCATTGCCTGCCAGTTGCGCAACGCATGTCTCGACGTCGGTTTCTCCAGTCCGGTGCGGCGCTGGCCGCCAGCGCGCTGCCCCTGGCACCGCTGCTGGGAGCGCCCGCCGCCCCCGCCGCCCCCGCTGCGCCTGCCTCGCCCGCCCTGCCGTTGAAGCGTCTCGGCAGCGCCGAGCCTTTCGACTACGCCCGGCTGAAGGGGCTGGCTCGAGCAATGGCCGCCGCGGCGTACAAGCCGCCGAACGTCGTGCTGCCGCCACCGATCGCCAAGCTCGGCTGGGACCAGTGGCAGGCGATCCGCTTTCGCGACGATCA
>Ga0116229_10014541_pt1 | contig 10914 bp, 5 predicted proteins | sample S1TSphgellanicum_3_FD_87313 | JGI IMG/M metagenome (GOLD analysis project Ga0116229, IMG submission 87313) | Host-associated microbial communities from peat moss isolated from Minnesota, USA - S1T2_Fc - Sphagnum magellanicum MG | ecosystem: Host-associated > Plants > Peat moss > Unclassified...
AGCTGTCGCTGCGGACCAAACTACGCGTCATCGTACTGTATGCGGCTGCCGTCGCGGTGCTGATGGCGGGCGCCATGTACCAGTGCGGCGAAGCGCTGGCGTTGCGACGCAGCCAGGCGCAGCAGCTCGCGCAGCTGGTGGGCGCGGTGGGTGCGAACGCCGCACCGGCACTGCAGAAATTCAATCGATCGGCGGCGCTGCAGGTGCTGCGCTCGCTGCAGGCCGACCCTGACATCCGCGCCGCGGCGCTGTATGACGGCGCCGGCAACCTGGTCGCCGATGTCAGCTTCGGCGACGACGGCAGATCGTCCGCGGCGCGCCTGCGTGCCTGGGCGATCGATGCCGCCGGCAGCGGCCGCGAGCCGATCCAGTTCGAAGGCATGAGCAGCGTTCACATCCAGGAGCCGGTGAGCCCGGTGCCGGCGGGCCAGCCGACGGCGGGCCAGGCGACGGCGAGCGCGGAGCACGAGCGCCTGGGCAGCATCCACGTCGCAGCGCAGCTGGGGCACCAGTACGGCCTGTGGCCGGGTTCGCCGCGCAGCATGCTGATCGGATTCGCGCTGGCGCTACTGGTCGCCTATGCGCTCTCGATCCGCTTGCAGCGGTTCATCTCGGCACCGATCCGCGGGCTGGCGCAGGTGGCGCGCGACGTGTGTTCGAGCAAGAATTTTTCCATCCGCGCGGAAAAGCAGGTGGACGACGATTTCGGCGTGCTGGTGGACGATTTCAACCAGATGCTGGCGGAACTGGAGCGGCGCGAACTCAACCTGCGGGTGAACCAGAACGACCTGGAGAAGCGGGTGCGCGAGCGCACGGTGCGACTCGATGCGGCGGTGGCCGAGGCGCAGGAAGCGCTGCAGCGCGCCGAGAAGGCGAGCCGCGCCAAGAGCGAGTTCCTGGCGCGCATGAGCCACGAGATTCGCACGCCGATGAACGGCGTGCTCGGCATGGCGGAGCTGCTGCGCCATTCGACCACGCTGGATGCCAGGCAGCGGCGCTATGCGTCGACGATTCATCAGTCCGGCAGCGCTCTGCTGGACATCATCAACGACATACTGGATTTCTCCAAGATCGAGGCCGGCAAGCTGGAGCTGGCCGTGGCACCGTTCTGCCTGCTGGACATCGTCGAGGACGCGGTCGACATTCTGGCGGAGCGCGCGCACAGCAAGGGACTGGAGCTGATCTGCGACGTTCCGGCGCAGTTCGACATCAAGGTATCGGGCGACGGCCTGCGCCTGCGCCAGGTGATCATCAACCTGATCAGCAACGCGGTGAAATTCACCGATCGCGGCCAGGTCAAGATCACGCTGCGGCGCGAGGGCTCGGAACTGCTGAATCCGCAGTTTCGCTTCGAGGTCTCGGATACCGGCATCGGCATCAAGCCGGAGAATTGCGATGCGATCTTCGAGTCATTCGCCCAGGAAGACGTCTCGACCACGCGCCAGTTCGGCGGCACCGGACTGGGACTGGCGATCTGCAAGCAGCTGGTCGAACTGATGGGTGGCCAGATCGGCGTATCCAGCACGCCGGGGGTTGGATCGACGTTCTATTTTTCGGTACCGCTGTCGACCGATCCGACGGCCGAGCGCGACCGGCGCACCTCGGTGCTCAACCGCACGCACATGCTGATCGTGGACGACAACGCCACCAATCGCGAGATCATGCGCCACCACCTGCTGAGCTGGGGTGTGGTGGTCACCGAGGCGCAGTCGGGCCAGCAGGCGCTGGAGATCCTGGACAAGGCGCTGGGTGCGCAGTTCGACGTGGTGATCCTGGATGGGCAGATGCCGGACATGAAAGGCGCGGCGCTCGCCTCCAACATCCGGGCACGCCCGCAGCTGGCCGGCGTGCCGATGCTGCTGATGAGTTCATCGCTGTCGACACCGCCGCTGTCGGACAACTCCGGCGATGGCCCCACCGCGTGGCTGAGCAAGCCGGTGCGGCGCACGCAATTGCACGCCTGCCTGAGCTCGCTGATCACGCTGCAGCAGCAGACGCCGGAGCAGACCGACAGTTTACTGCGGCAACAGCGTGCCGGCGCGGCGCCCGGCAGCAGCAAAACCTCGCGCGTGCGACGGGTGCTGCTGGTCGAGGACAACCCGGTGAACCAGGAGGTGGCGCTGGCGATGCTGCAGGCCCTGGGTGTCGAGGCGGTGAGTGCCTGGAGCGGCGAGGAAGCCCTTGGCCGGCTGATGAGCGCGGACCGCTTCGACGCGGTGCTGATGGATTGCCAGATGCCGCGGCTCGACGGCTACGCCACCACCAGCCGTTTCCGCGACTGGGAGAAGGAGCAGCAGCGCGCCCGCACGCCGATCGTGGCGCTGACGGCCAACGCCCTGACCGGAGATGCGGAAAAATGCTTTGCGGCCGGCATGGACCGCTACCTCAGCAAGCCGTTCACCTCCGACCAGCTGTTCCAGGTGCTCGAGTCCTGCGTGTCGGAGGAAGCGTTGTCCGATGCGGAAGTCAGTGTCGCCAGCGTGGTGCTGGACCGGCAGGCCCTGGGGCGCATCAAGGCACTGCACCGACCGGGGGGCCCGGATCTGCTGGCCAAGGTGCTGGGCCTGTATTCCTCCAGTTCACTGGCGCTCGCCGAGGCGATTCGTACCGCGTCGCTGTCCAGAGATGCCGAAAGCGTACGGCAGGCGGCACACGCGCTGAAGTCCAGCAGCGCCAACGTGGGTGCGATCGCGTTTGCGGATCTGTGCAAGGAAGTGGAGCTGGCCGCGGCGCAGGGCAGGCTCGACCAGGCCCACGGCCTGATCAACGAGCTGCTGGCTGAGCATCAGAAGGTATTGCACGCCCTGGAGGCGCAAAATATTGCCGCCTGAGCTCGCCGCCGGGCCTTGCGCGGCTGTGCTCGGGAAGTAAAGTAGGCGCCCGGGTCGGTCAGGGGAGTACCAGATCATGCAGCAGATCATGCCAATGCGCAGCGCAAGATCGCTGGCCGTGGTGTCGCTGGCGCTGGCGACAGCGCTGCTCGGTATCGGCGGCGGCGTCGGGGTCAGCCGAGCCGCCGACCCGCCTGCGGCGCCCTCACCGCCTGCGGCGCCCGCGTCCAACCCACTCGACGCGATTCCGGACAAGATGCCGTTCAACACGCCGTATGGCGCGCCGATATCGTTGCAGCGCGCCCAGGCCGCCGTACAGGCGGCCGTGGCTGAAGCCGGCAAGCGCGGCTGGCAGGTCAACATCGCGGTGGTGGATTCCGGCGCCAATCTGGTGAGCTTCGCGCGAATGGATGGCGCGCAGCTGGCATCGATCGCCATCAGCGAGCACAAGGCGCGCGCCGCGGTGAAGTTCCGCCGGCCGACCAAGGCGTTCGAGGATACGGTGCAAAAGTCGGGGTTCAATTACGCGCTGACGCTGGATGACATCGTGGCGTCGCGCGGCGGCATCCCTCTGGTGGAGGACGGCAGGATCATCGGCGGCATCGGCTGCTCGGGCGGCACCGGCTCGCAGGACGAAGTGATCTGCACCGCGGGTGCGGCCACGGTGAACAAGTAGGCAGCGCCGGGCGCGTCCGCGACGCCGAGCGTAACGCACCGATCATGCAGCGCATCGTCTCGATGGCCGGCGTGGCGCTGGCCGCCATGGTCGCGCTGTGGGTCAGCGCTGATGTCGCCGTGGCAGCCGGGAGCGGCGCTAACGCCGCAAAGGCCGCTCCCGCCGCCGACGCGGCCGGCCCAAAAACTGCGCCCCAGGACGCCGACTCGCATGTCTCGGTGCTCAGCGGGGCGCAGGTGGTCCAGATCCTGGACCAGTCGGTCGAATGGTACCGGATGCTGGGTACGCAGCAGCAGACCGCCAGCCAGCCCAGCGATCTGCTGATCGTCTACGCCAACCAGCAGACGGCCAACCAGGTGATAGGCCTGGCGTTCGATATCGCGCGCGCCAATGCCGAGTTGCTCAGCAGCGAAGCCAGCGATGCGCCGGCCGCTGCCGACGACAGCTCCTCGATGCAGGCGATCGCCGACATGCAGAACAAGCTGCACGCGCAGCGGCTGCAGGTCGAGGGCGAGATCGCCGCCGGCAGGGGCGACAGCCGGGACCGGGCGGAGAAACTATCCGAGCTGCACAGCGAGCTGGCGATGATCGGGGCGCGCGAGAACCTGCTCGACACGATGTCGCAGTTCGTGAGCCAAAGCGACTCGAAGACCGCCAGCGCCAACGCGCTCAAGGCGCACATCGATGCGATCGCGATGTCGGTGCCGACGGTCGGCGTAGCGTCCGCCACCGCCGCAGCGTCGCCGGCCAGCAGTGCCGGAGTCACGGGTAGTGCGGCGCCCGGCACCGGGTCCGGGGCCAGGAATTCGGCCGCACCCGCCACGCTGCTGGCCGCCGGTGCCGCGAGCGCGTCGCGCCCGGGAATCCTGGATCTCGCGAGCAACGCGCTGAAGCTGTCGGAGAAGATCGGCACCATCAAGGGGATCGATCGCGCTACCGCGGCACTGGAGGACACCTTCGCGAAGATCCGCAGCAAGCCGCTCGATCAACTCAAGGCGTTGTCAGTGCGCAGCGATCAGCTGGCGGCACAGGCCGACGGCGCGCACGGTGATGCGCTGAAATCGCTGCGCAATCAGATCGACACGCTGGCGTGGCTGTTCAAGCAGACCTCCGACATCATGATTCCGCTCAGCAAGGAAGGCGTGCTGCTGGCGCAATATCGTCACAACCTGGCGAGCTGGCATGACGCCATCGAACGCCAGTACCAGGAGGCTCTGGAAGCACTCGGCATTCGCGTCGGCATCCTGCTGGCGATGCTGGCGGTGGTGTTCGCGGGCGCCGAACTATGGCGCCGGCTGGTGATGCACTACACGCACGATCCGCGGCGCCGCTATCAACTGCTGCTGCTGCAACGCATGGCGCAGTGGACGCTGGTGGTGGTGATCGTCGCGCTGACCTTCGTCACCGAGCTGAGCTCGTTCGCCACCTTTGCCGGGTTGCTGACCGCGGGCGTCGCGGTGGCCATGCAGAGCGTGCTGGTGTCGATCGTGGGCTATTTCTTTCTGATCGGGAAATATGGCATCCGGGTCGGCGACCAGGTGCAGATTGGAACCGTGTCGGGCGAGGTGATCGACCTGGGGCTGGTGCGCATGCACCTGATGGAGATGAATGCGCAGGGGCCGCTGGGGGCAACGGGCCGGGTGGTCGCCTTTGCCAACTCGATCGTGTTCCAGGCCTCCGGTGGCCTGTTCAAGCAGATCCCAGGCGTGAATTTCGTCTGGCACGAGACCAGCGTCAACCTGCCGGCGGACGCGGACTACGCGGATCTCAAGCAGCGCCTGCAGAGCGCAGTGCGCGGCATAGTGGATGAGTTCCAGGATGAGATCGTGCGGCAGACGAAGCAGATCGAAAAGACCACCGCGTCGAGTTCGGTGGGCACGCCGCTGCCGCAGGTGCAACTGCATTTTTCCGCTACCGGCGTGAGCGCGCTGGTGCGTTATCCGGTGCAGCTGCAGCACGTCGCCGAGATCGACGAGAGGGTGTCCGCCGAACTGATGAAGGTGCTGGCCGGCCGCTGAGGCCCGAGCGGGCTGCCGGCCCGGCGCGGGAGCTTAAGCCCGAGCGCGGCCGGGCCGCCGTCGGGGTCTACGACAGGCCGATGATATTGCCCTGGTCGTCGATGTTGATCTTGACCGCCGACGGCACCTTCGGCAGGCCGGGCATGGTCATGATGTCGCCGCAGATCATGACGATGAATTCGGCGCCGGCGGCGAGCTTGACCTCGCGCACGTTGACGATATGGCCGGACGGTGCGCCCAGTGCCGACGGATCGGTCGAGAACGAGTACTGGGTCTTGGCCACGCATACCGGGAAGTGGCCGTAGCCCTGGTCCTGCAGCTGCTTGATCTGCTCGCGCACCTTGCGATCGGCACTGATGTCGGCCGCACCGTAGATCCTGGTGGCGATCGCCTTCATCTTGTCCCACAGCGGTAGCGACTCGTCGTACACGAAGCTCATGGTCGAAGGCTTGTTGCCGACCAGGTCCACGACGGTCTGCGCCAGCTCGGTCGCACCGGCTGATCCTTCCGCCCAGTGGCGGGCCAGCACCACCGGCGCGCCGTGCACAGCCATCTTCGACTTCAGCAGCGCAATCTCCGCTTCGGTGTCGAAGCTGAAATGATTGATCGCCACCACGCACGGCAGGCCGTAGTGCTGGCGCACGTTGGCGACGTGGCGCTCGAGGTTGGCGATGCCCTTCTCCAGCAGCGCGAGGTTTTCCTTGTTGATGTCGCGCAGGTGGCTGCCGCCGTGGTACTTGAGCGCGCGCAGCGTGGCAACGATGACTGCCGCCGCGGGCCGCAGCCCCGATTTGCGGCACTTGATGTCGATGAATTTCTCCGCCCCGAGGTCGGCACCGAAGCCGGCCTCGGTGACCACGTAGTCGGCGAGCTTGAGTGCGGTGCGCGTTGCCAGCACCGAATTGCAGCCGTGTGCGATGTTGGCGAACGGGCCGCCGTGCACGAACGCCGGATTGTTCTCCAGCGTCTGCACCAGGTTCGGTTTCAGCGCCTCCTTCAGCAGCACGGTCATCGCGCCATGCGCCTCCAGATCACGCGCCAGGATCGGCTTGAAGTGCGAGGTATAGCCGACCACGATGTTGCCGAGCCGCTGCTTCAGATCGGCGAGGCTGGTGGCCAGGCACAGGATCGCCATGACCTCGGAGGCGACCACGATGGTGAAGCTGTCCTGGCGCGGGTAGCCGTTGCCCGGGCCGCCGAGTCCGACGGTGATGTCACGCAAGGCGCGATCGTTCATGTCCACCACGCGCTGCCAGGCGATACGACGCACGTCGAAGCCGAGTTCATTGCCGTGATGAATATGATTGTCGATCAGGGCCGCCAGCAGGTTGTTGGCGAGCGCGATGGCGCTGAAGTCGCCGGTGAAGTGCAGGTTGATGTCTTCCATCGGCACCACCTGGGAGTAGCCGCCGCCGGTGGCGCCGCCCTTCATGCCGAACACCGGGCCGAGGCTCGGTTCGCGCAGGCAGATCACCGCCTTCTTGCCGATGCGGTTCAGCGCATCGCCCAGCCCGACAGTGGTGGTGGTCTTGCCCTCGCCGGCCGGCGTCGGGCTGATCGCGGTGACCAGGATCAGCTTGCCATCCGGACGGGATTTCAGGCTGTCGAGGAATTCAAAGCCGATTTTGGCCTTGTAGTGACCGAAGCTCTCGAGGGTCGACAGCGGAATGCCGAGCTTCCCGGCAATCTGGGCGATCGGCGCAAGCTTGGCCTGCTGGGCAATTTCAATATCCGAAAGCACGTATCTATCCCCCTCGTTGGCACTGTACGGCCACTCTGCTGACCCGCCTATGGTACCCGCAAGTGCGCTCGAGGCGCAGTGCGCCAGTCGGCACAGTGCGCCAGTCGGCGGCGCGCCCTCTGGAAGTGTGCCAGTCGGAGGTATGCCAGTCGGCAGTGCGCTAAAGCTGTTCGGCGGAGAACGGCGCTATTGCTTCCGCCTGGAAGGTGGGCAGGGCGCGGATGCTGCGGATGACGGGCAGGCGCCAGGCGCTCAGCGCGAGCACCAGCGCCGTGACGCCGGCGAAGCCGAGCGAGGCCCGCAGCCCGAAATGCTCGCCGAGCCAGCCGCCCCAGAGCGCGCCCGGCCCGGCCGGCAGCAGGATCAGCCAGCGCATGGTACTGGTCATCCGTCCCAGCATGCGAGCGGGCGTCACCGCCTGTCGCAGCGCCAGGAAATTGATGAACACGAACACCGCGCCCATGCCGTAGACCAGCAGCATCAGCGGAAATGCGGCCACTCCCCAGGCATTGAGCGGCGCCAGCGCCAGCAGCAGCCAGCCGAGGCTGCTGGTTCCGAAGCCGACCACCAGCATCGGACCCGGGCCGAAGCGCCGCGCCAGACGATGACCCACGGTGCTGGCGGCGATCGTGCCGACGCCAAGCGCCACGTAGCTCAGGCCGACTTCGCGCTCGGTGAGTCCGAGCAGGCGAATCGCAAACAGGATCTGAACCACGTTGGCACACTGGCTGCACAGCTGAAAGGTGCCGACACAGGCAGCCATCGTCACCAGCAAGCGGTGGCCGCGCACAAAATCCACGCCTTCGCGCATCGCCGGCCAGAAGGGCGCGTTGGCCGCGCTCGGCGTCTCCTTCACCGGCACGCCGCGCAGGATCGACGCCGACACCAGCAGCAGCAACGCGTCCGCCAGCAAAGCCAGCGGCGCGCCGGTGAGCTTGATGAGCGCGCCGGCGGCGCCGGGCCCGGAGACCTCGGCGGTGGACTGCGCCAATGCGTTCTTGGCATGCGCTTCGACCAACCGCTCGCGCGGCACGATCTGGGTCAGCACCACCTGCGCCGCGCTGCCGGCGGTGGTATTCACCGCGCCAATCACGAAGCCGACGATGTACAGCCACGAGATCGACAGGCCATGCAGCCACCAGGCGATTGGCACCGTGACCACTGCGGCGGCCACCGCCAGCTCGCCGACCACGTACACCGGTAACTTGCGGACGCGGTCGAGCCACACGCCGGTCGGCAGCGAGAACAGTGCGAACGGCAGCAGCTCCATTGCGGTCAGGAAGCCCATCTGCGTCGGCGACGCGTGCAGCAGCACCGCTGCCGTCAGCGGCAGCGCCAGCAGTGTGACCTGGCCACCGAACGAGGAGATCAGGATCGAACTCCACAGCCGGCGGTAGATCGGATCGCGCAGCAGATCGTCTGGAGCCAGCGCCAGGCGCCGTGAAAGTGCAGTCACCGGATGAGTTCCCAACCCCGCAGGCCCGTATTCTAATGGCAACGACTACTGCACTGCGGGCGGCGTCACGACCTTCAACCAGCCTATGAGTTCATTTCGTCGTGCAGCTGCTTGTCCAGCTTAGCGGCTTCGGCTTGGTCACGCGCCGGACTGACGACGTGGGTGATCTCGCGCCAGTCGGCGGGATCCGGTCCAGGCGAAAACTGGGGAAAAAGTCTGTTCAGGGAGGAGCGACCTCCGGAGTGGATCGTAACACGCCTTCGATTTGATCTCAGGGTGTCACCTTTTTCACAGCAATCCTGCATTGGAGCCAGGCTGGGTCGCGGATAGAATGCATTCCAATCAGAGAGGCTCGTCTTCGTTGTCCTGGCGTACCCATTACACGCGTTTAAATCTCCACACCCTGTCGCTGGCAGCGCTGCTCGCCGTGTCGTCCCAGGCACATGCCGCGCCTCAGGCTGCGACACAGGACGATGCTCAGTCTGCTGCCGACATCCACGCCCATATGGCCTTCCTGGCCAGCGACCTGTTGCATGGCCGCGAAGCGGGTACTGTTGATTTCGACATCGCCGCGGCCTATGTCGCCTCGCAGATGGAGCAGCTGGGGTTGAAGCCGCTCGGCGGCGACGGTAAGTCGTATCTGCAGCCGGTGGCCCTCCTCGCCTATCGTGCCGCCGACCAGGGAGCCCTGGTATTGAAAGATGCGCGCGGCAACGATGACCCGTTGAAGTTCGGCGAGGACTATCTCGTGCGCGGTTCGCCCCTGGGCGCCGCGATCAGGATCTCGGCGCCCGTGGTGTTCGCCGGTTTCGGTGTGGTTGCCCCGGAGCATGGGCGCGACGACTATGCCGGACTCGACGTGCGTGGCAAGATCGTCCTGTTGCTGAGCGGCGCCCCGAAGAACTACCAGAGCGAGGAGCGCGCTTATTACGCCAGCGGCCGCACCAAGGCTGCCGTTGCCTTGGCGCGTGGCGCCATCGGCGTGCTGAGCCTCGACACGCTGACCGGCGAGAAGCTCTATCCCTTCCCTAACGCGGTCCGCCAGTATCAAAGCTGGGGCGTTGTGTGGCGCGACGCACAGGGCAAGCCGTTCATACCCTCGCCGATCCCCAGCCTGGGCACCATCAGCGTGCTCGGTGCCGACAAGCTATTCGCCGGCGCTCCGCAATCAGCCGCGGCGATACTCGCGGCGGCCGAAACGCAGGATGGCGCGATGAAGGGCTTCGAGCTACCGCGCTCGCTTGACGCCACGCTGGATTCCGAGCTGAAAGACGTGCAGAGCGAGAATCTGGTCGGACTGCTCGAAGGCAGCGACCCCAAGCTCAAGGACGAGGTGGTGGTTCTGTCGGCCCACCTCGACCATCTCGGCATCACTCCACCGGTCGATGGCGATTCGATCAATAACGGCGCCCTCGACAATGCTGCGGGTGTCGCCACGACGCTGGAAGTCGCCAAACTGTTCCGCACCCATGGGAAGCCACCCAAGCGCTCGCTGCTGTTCCTGATCGATACCGCCGAGGAGAAGGGGCTGATCGGCGCTGAATACTTCGCCCACAACCCGACCGTGCCGGCGAAATCGATCGTTGCCGATGTCGATCTCGACATGCCTATCCTGACCTATGAATTCACCGATGTGGTCGCGTTTGGCGCCGACCGTTCGAGCATCGGCCCGTCAGTCAGGAAGGCGGCCGGACGGATGAATGTCATGCTGTCGCCCGACCCGATGCCCGACGAGGGCATATTTACCCGCTCGGATCATTACCGCTTCGTCGAGCAGGGTGTGCCGGCGGTATTCCTGATCACCGGCTTTGCCAACGGCGGAAAGGCGGCCTTCACCGACTTCATGGCACATCACTATCACAAGCCCAGCGACGACATGAATCTGCCGTTGCGCTTCGACGTTGCCGCCAAATTCGCCCGCCTCAATTATGAGATCACGCGCGAATTGGCAGAAAACCCGGTCAAGCCCTTCTGGAACAAGGGCGACTTTTTCGGTGGCAAGTTCGCCAAGCCGTGACGCCCGCGGTGCACGGCCAGCAAGCGCCGGCAGCCCAATCCATCGTCCCTGTTGATCCTTTGCGGTGCCGTCCGTCATTTCCACGATGTAGTTAGAGCGATCGCGTCTTGCGCGTCCATTGGGCGCGCACGGTTGCTACCAAGGGAGCAAGCGCATGTGACCAGGAACACCGCCC